>CESW01265397.1_pt1 | contig 21302 bp, 19 predicted proteins | sample 531171 | NCBI WGS metagenome assembly CESW01 (sample SAMEA2621859, study PRJEB7988) | marine metagenome | biome: marine biome (ENVO:00000447); feature: surface water layer (ENVO:00002042); material: "saline water (ENVO:00002010), including plankton (ENVO:xxxxxxxx)" | depth 5 m
CTTAATATGCCTTTATTTGTATACAGAAAACCAGTTCGTGCGTTTCTCGTTGGTATAACGCAGTCAAACATGTCAACACCCCTCAATACTGCTTCAACGATATCCTCTGGAGTCCCCACTCCCATCAAATATCTTGGTTTATCGATAGGCATTTTATGTGCGATATTATCTAAAACTGAGTTTCTTTCTTCTGGAGTTTCTCCAACAGAAAGCCCCCCTATCGCATACCCATCAAAACCTATGTCTAATAAACCGGATAAAGATTTATCTCTTAAATCATCATAAACCCCTCCTTGAATAATTCCAAACAAATTGGTTTTTAGTTGTGTTATTGCTTCCTTTGAACTTTTTCCCCACATTAAAGATAGCTCAAGAGATTTTTCAGTAGTGATTTTATCTGCAGGGTATGGGGTGCATTCGTCAAATTGCATTATTATATCTGCACCAAATTGCTCTTGCAGCCAAATAGATTTCTTTGAATCTAAAAAAACTTTTTTGCCATCTATTGGAGAAGAAAAATATACCCCCTCTTTAGTGATTTTTCTTAATTTAGACAAACTAAAAACTTGGTAGCCGCCGGAGTCTGTAATAATTGCTCCATCCCAATTCATAAATTTATGAATGCCACCATGTTTTGAGATAATATCAACGCCAGGCCTTAGCATTAAGTGAAAAGTGTTAGCTAAAATAATTTTGTATCCAAAATCGTAAACTTCTGATCCAGACATCGTCTTTACGGTTGCAGCAGTGCCTACCGGCATAAAGCAAGGGGTGTCAATAATATTCCCGTTGAGATTAAGTAACCCATATCGTGCTTTTCTATGAGTATTTTTTATAGTAAATTCTAACATTTCATAATGAGAACTTTTATTTAACTCTAATACAATATGTATTTAATTCTTTTTTTCTAATAAACATACTACATTTTTTTTATGAAAGTTGTCGCACTTTTTTATAGATAAGTTAATACTTGGCAATAATTTTTTTATTAAAAGGTATTGCAACTTATATGAATAAAGAGCCCCAGGTGAAATATAATTTATATTATTTTTAATATATTCGTCAATTTTATCTGCTACTAAACTAGAATCGATAAAAGGAAATTCAATTGAATCAATTAGTAGAATATAATCAAATTTAGATAAGTAAGAATAATCATTCTCAATGTAATTTCTTGGTGAATTTACATAACAATCAAAAGATTTTTGATTGCATAAAAATTTTAAAAGATAAGGTTCTATTGGAAAAGCATTGTCGTTCAAAACAATTGCAATTTTACTTTTCACTCCAGAAATATTAAAAGACTGTAGAAACTCAATTATTCTTTCATACGGTGCACTTTTCGAATTTATAGGATGAGGAAATCCATTTCCTAGAATCAAATGAGAAATATAACTGTTATTTTTATTTTCCCAAGTTTCATTATTTTTATAATTATATATATGATTAGTCAGTAACAGTGACTGAGTAAATAAAAATATGGAAAATATGACCGAATAGATTTTTTTATAGTTTGTTTTTTTAAAAATTAATATTACCATAAATATTAATAAAATTAGTATAACAGGAGAAATTTTTCTATAACTTATCTGGTGAGTTGTAAAATATAAAATGGTTGGTATTAGTATTGAAAGTAAAAAAATAGAAATAAAATTTTTGAAATTAATAAAGTATGTTTTGAAAAAGTTATTACCAAATCTTTCCTTTTTTATGGTATTCAAAATAGATATTACAGTAAAAATTATTAAAATAAATACTATTAATGATCCATTGCTACTTATTATATTTTGCACTAGCCCAAATAAATTATGATCTTGATTTTTCAGATATTGAAACTGAGTGCCAATAGATGTCTGATATACCCAACCATACAAGCTTCCGAATCTCGGTGTATACCAGACCCAAAGTACAAGAGAGGAATATTGTAAAATTTTAGATAGATAATTTTTTTTTATAATCGACAAGTCTTTTCTTTTGTACATATACAAAAGTAGAAGAATTACAAGGATACATGTAAAAAAATAAAACAAAGCTGTAAAAATTTCTAACGATGCTGGGGGGTCTATTTTTATAATTGATTCAGAAGTTTTCGGTATTAATCTACTTGCAAAAAGAAGCCATAAAAAAAATACAGGAAATAAAAATCCTCTAATAATTTCTATATTTAAAAAAATTACTTCTCTTTTTTTTAGAATTAAAACAAAAAAAGGAATAATCAAAAATAATATTCCTTCTATTGGACGAACTAGTAAGGTTAAAGAAAAGAAAATTGTAAACAATATTGCATATCTTTTATTTAAAAAAATTTCTTTTTCAGACATATAATATAGCGATGCAAGTAAAAAGGGTATAAAAGCTATTTCTGCAAAAAGCGGTAAAGACTCTCCTCCGAAAAATACATTGAATGAAAGACTAAAGATTAAAGTTAAAATTAATGAGTTATATTTATCAATGTAGGAAGATAAAATTTTATAGATAAAAATTGCTGACAAAGTATTAAAAAAAACGTGAGTTAGAAGAACAGATAATAAAATATTTCCAGCAGAGAATATTAAAAATGGTACAATAAGTACTTGAAAAAAAACTGGTCTCCAATCCCTCTCATTAAATATTGAAATAATAAAGCTTGGATAATCTCCCATGCTGAAATAAGAATAAATTTTATAAGATGATTCAAGATACCCAACCGCATCAGATATAGGTAAATGGGTATTTTCAAAATGCCATAAAAAAGAAAAAAAAGGAACTATGATAAGAAAATATTCAATTTTTAGATATTTAAAATTCGAATTTGTAAGCATTTATGACAACCATTTTAAAATTTTTATAATTCCTTTCTTTCCGATGCTATTATTTTCTCCCCCAAGGTTTTTAGCATTCTGTAAATATTCATAATTATCTATGTAATATTTGTAGGCAGAATATAAAATTTCATTATTATTTTTCTTGGGTTGCCATCCTAATTCCTTTTTAATCAAATTTGTATTCGACCAGTATGTATTTGTGATCATATTGCTTTGATATGGTCCTAAGGGAGATAAACCAATTGTATAAAAAAATTTCATTAGTGGAACTAATAGCCAAGATGGTAAACAAATTATTTTGCTTTTACTTTGAGCCTTATCAATTAGATAAATGAAAGTTTCTTTAAGGGATACGGGCTTGTCTGATCCTATATTAAAAATTCCAGATTTATTATATTTAGATGCTAGAAAACATGCCTCGAACAAATCATCTCCATATAAAAATTGATATTTATTATTTCCACTACCAACTAAAAAAAGCTTACTATTATCTTTTATAAAATCAAATACAGTGGAAAGAATGCCAAGTCTACCCTCTCCAATTATCGATGGAGCCCTAAAAATAATAATATTTATTTTATTTTTGTATTTAAGTAAAATTTTTTCCGATTCAAGCTTGGCAATCCCATATTTTTCAAATGGTTTTGGTTGGCAGTCTTCATCTATATTTGTTCCATCTATCTTTCCATACACACAGTTAGATGATATAAAGATAAAATTTTTAACTTTATAGCGAATAGCAAGCTTAATTAAAAGTTCAGTTGCTTTGATATTCGTTTCTTTAAAATATTTTGCATTGTTTGCTCTGAAATTAATTTGAGCTGCACAATGATATATACATCTTATATTTGGTTGCTCTTTAAAAATTTGCTCAATCTTTTTAAAGTCACATATGTCTTGCTGAATAAATGTAATATTTCTCTTATCTTCGAATTCATTTGGATTAATATCTATAGCAAGAATTTTTTCATTTCTTTTGTTAAGATTCCTCAAAATAACATCCCCCACATATCCAGAGCTACCTGTAACTAAGTGCATTTTATAATAATCCTAATTATTTTTTATTTTATTTTATCAAAAATACCGATTTCTGTAAGTGAAATATTATAGCCGCTATGCTATATTTCTAAAAAAAAAAATTTTTATGAAAAAAATTATTATACTAGGAGCCACTGGTTTTATTGGGAAAAACATAGCAATTAACTTTTCAAAAAACAAAAGTTATGAAGTGCATGCTGTAAGATATATGCGTCCAGCATATAAAACCGATGACAAAATCAGATGGCATAAAGCTGATCTTAGAAATCCAAGTGAAGTTAATAAGCTTTTAAAGGGTATGGACATTGTTATACAAGCTGCGGCAACTACTTCTGGATCTAAGGATATTGTATCAAAGCCCCATATTCATGTAACTGACAATGCTGTTATGAACTCATATATTTTCAGAGCAGCTTTTGAGCATAATATAAAACACGTCATCTTCACTAGTTGTACTGTGATGTATCCATCATCTAAAAAAGCTACTTCCGAAAAGAACTTTACTGGAAAAATAATTGATAAATATAAAGGGGTTGGAGAAACCAAAGTATATATAGAAAAATTGGCAGAGTTTTATTCAATGATTGGGAAAACAAAATATACCATAATTAGACATTCAAATATTTATGGGCCTCATGATAAGTTCGATCTTGAAAAAAGTCATGTCTTTGGGGCAACCATAACAAAAGTGATGGAAGCAAAAGATAAAATAGAGGTATGGGGTCAAGGAAAAGAAATAAGAGATTTCTTATATATTGACGACCTAATTGATTTTATAAAAAAAGCTTTGCAAAAACAAAAAAACGCTTATGAAATATATAACTGTGGCTCAGGAAAACCAATTACAATAAGAGAGCTTTGCAAACTAATTGTTAAAATTTCAAATAAAAATATCATATTAAAATTTGATAAAAATAAACCTACAATACCTTTCAATCTATATTTAAATTGTAATAAAGCAAAAAAAGAACTAAATTGGAAATCTAAAACAAGCATTAATGAAGGGATTAAAAAAACTATTAGTTGGTGGCGAAAGAATGTCAAAACCTAGTAAATTTTTTAATTTATGGTTATTTGGATTACCTTGTAGTGGTAAAACAACTTTAGCAGAAAAATTAATGGATAATTTTTCTAGGGATAGAGTCATTCATTTAGATGGAGATGAGATTAGGAAAACAATTTCAAAAGATCTTGACTTTAGCTATGAATCTCGAGAAATAAATATTCGAAGAGTTATAGAGCTTTGTAATTTTTTAAATTATAAAAAATACTCTACCGTTGTATCAGTTATAACACCACTTAATAAATATAGAGAAATTATTTGTAAAGAGCTTCAAAGTGAGGTGCATTTAATTTATATAGATGCAACTATTGAGGAATGCAGAAGTAGAGACGTAAAAGGAATGTATAAATTAGCCAATGATTCAAAAATAAAAGACTTTACTGGAATTGGTAGTAATTTTGAAATTCCAAAAAATTACGATTTGAGAGTTGATACCAATAGAAATAATATAAATGAATCATTACAAATTATTAAAGATTATTTAAAAACAAATCAAGTCCCTTGGTAAATCATGAATCTATTTATTAAAAGAAATATAAAGAAAATTCGAAATAACATTAGATTCTATCCACACAGGGAGAAAACAGTATGTTTGATAGCAACAATGCCCAAGTCAGGAACCTGGCTTAGTCAATATTTTTTTTGGGCCTTGAAACAATATATTAAAATTGAAAATTTTCATCCTGAAAAATGTGATTTCAATAAGACCAAAGTAGGAAATTTTATTTCTTTCGATAATTCCTCAATTTTTGTTGGGCATGCTACATGCCCAGGTTATGAGTACGAAGTAACAGACAAATATATGGAAAAATGGAAGGCACTTAATTTCTGGAACCCAGGATATAATTGGGTAAACCATGAAATCAATAGAAAATATTTTCCTAAATTTAATGAACAAGTGAAAATTTTATATTTATATAGAGAGCCGTTATCTCAAGTTTTCTCATATTTTAATTACTGTAAAGAACATCAGGACCCGCTCCACAAGAAGCATGCGTCAGTACCTTTAATTGACTTCTATACTAAAATTTCAGCAATCGACTCTTATATAAAGCAATATCATACATTCAAATACATGAAGAATAAATATCCGAATAATATTTATCTTATGAAATACGAGGATTTAATATCAAATCCAATAGAATCTTTTTCGAAAATATGTGAATTTTTTAATATTAATAACTCAAAACACTTATTAGATAAAAATATAAAACTAGCACTAGATTTTACGAGTATTGAAAATCTAAAAAAAATTGAACAAAAAACGAATAAGTCATTAGCAAATGATGGAAATAGAAATTCTCATATCCAAGGCGAAAAATATGGTAAATACTCAGATTTTTTAGATAATAAAGATTTTGAATTAATCAATGAGAATTTTGAAAAATTAGGTTACAGTCTTAACGATTTTGAGATATAAAAAATTGTTTCTTAAAAAAACTATTGCTGAGTGAGTATGAATAAAAATAAATTAACTATATTGATGGCATCTCGAAGTAGGGATAAAGAAATAAAGTTTTTGCCTGAATTTTTTGAGAAATTAAATCGTTATACCAAAAATCCTTCGATGGTCGATATACTTATAAAACTGGATGACGATGACGATAAATCTATAGAATTTTTAAAAAAAATTACAAAGCAATCTTACAAAGGTAAAGTTGATTTTATAATTACTCCAAGAGGCAGTGGCTACTTGGACTTGCATAAAAGTTATAGTGATCTACTTCTAAAATCTGATCAAAATTCTAATTTATACTGTGTTTTAGCGGATGATATAAACTTAATAGATAGCTGGGATGAAGTCATTTTTAATACTTACAATGATGGAGTATTAAAATTTGGCCCAGCTAAACTTTTCACTATGCATCAGGACAGCACTTCTTTTGGACTAGATAAAAGCTTTAAAGATGTTATTGAAAGAAATGAACCATGGCCAATATGGACAAAAGAATGGATTGCGACTTGCGGAGGTTTTGGATTATCACCAGTAACCGATGCATGGACTGCTGTTATTGAAAATAGGTTGTTTGAAAAATATGGACATAATCCCTCAATTATAATGCCAGAAAAAGTTATTTATAGGATACCGGATCCTAAAGATATAGGAGAAAGTAGCTATTGGAATAATATTAGGAGTAAAATATTATGCGATTTAGAATCAGATATTGTAGTAAATATGATAGATAATATTTGTGATAATATTTATTTTAAAATTACAAAATCAGAAGAAAATAATCCCTCTATTGAAGGAATAGTTAAAGAAAAATTCAACGGCTGCAGCCCAGAGTATATGCACCAAAAATCTTTAGTGGAAATTTTCAAAAGAGAAGAAGCATTTAGTGTTGAAGATCAAGCTAGGGTGATTGCAAAAATATATAAAAGATATATATTCCCTACTTCACAAAGATCATCTTCTTGGTTGAAAAATTTTGAGTATCTTGTAAAAGACTTAATTAGAGAGATAGAGAAAGAAACGAGTGTTGATACGACAAAAAAATGGTTAAAAGCCTTATTATTTGATGATTATGTTATAAAGAAAAATTCAAAAAAATGGTTTAGAGCTTTATTGTTTAAAAATTATATAAGGGGTAACCATAATAATAAAAATCATAAAAATTAGTTTGCATTTTTGAACATTTTAAAATAAAAGGTATTAATAAATGGAAGACAATAGTAAGCAAAAAAAAAACTGGACACTTATTAGTCGAAGAAAAGTATATGATGGCAGCCCTTACATTAACATATTTAAAGATAAAGTTATTTTGCCAAATGGAAATATATTAGATGATTATCATAGAATAGAAATTAGGGATGCTGTTATTCTTCTTGTAGAGGATAATGAAAAAAGATTAATGATTTATAAAGAATATCGTCATGGTATAGGGCGTGAATCCTTTACACTACCTGCTGGAGGAATAGAAGATGGAGAATCAATTGAAAACGCATCTTTAAGAGAGCTAAATGAGGAAACTGGCTATACATCAACAAACGTAAAAAAGATTAAAAGCTTTATTGTTAGTGGAAGCTATATGTTTTCTAATTTACATTTCGTGCATATAAAGGAAATTAAAAGTATAAATTCATCTCCCATTAAAGACATAGAGAATCCTGAGATAATGTGGCTTTCAAAAAAAGATGTATCAATTGCATTAAAGAATAATAAATTTATAGGATTGACTTATGCAACAGCAATAATGCTGTGGCTTTACTCTCTATAACAGCATTTTATAACAGCATTTGGCTTTAACTTATATTAATTATTAGTTTGTATATTTTTTAGTCTAATAATGTAATAATTTTGATGTTACTAATAAAAAAAAATTTATGAAAAATAAAATATGGATAACAGCTGCTAATGGTATGGTGGGAAAAGCTATTATCAAAAGATTATCGTCAAGTGATAGTTACGACATAATCTCTACAAATAGAAAAGACCTCGAACAAACCTCTCAGATAGATGTTGAAAACTGGATAAAAAAAAATAGACCGAATTGTGTGATTATTTGCTCATCGATGGTTGGTGGTATTCATTACAATGATGAGAAAGCTGCAGATTTTCTTTATAATAATTCACTGATTGCCTTAAATATTATACATTCAGCTCTAAAGTTTAATTGTCAAAAAGTAGTTTTTTTGGGAGCAAGTTGTATGTATCCAAAAAATGCATCTCAGCCGCTGAAAGAGGAATCAATAATGACAGGAGAAATTGAAAAAACTAATCTTGGTTATGGGCTTTCTAAAATATTAGGTACAAAATTAATTGAACTTTATAATAAACAATTCAAAACTGATTTTAAATGTATAATTCCAGCAGCAAGTTATGGTCCAAATGATTGTTTTAATCAAGAAAAAAATCATGTAATCCCTGCCCTTTTAACGAAGCTCCATAACGCAAAAGTAAATCATATTAATGAAGTTGAAATTTGGGGTAGTGGAAATGCATTAAGAGAATTTATTCACGTAGATGATATGGCTGATGGCATTATTCATATATTGGAACATTATAGAGGTAAAGCAGAAATTAACCTTGGGTCTGGAGAAGAAATTTCAATAAAAAACTTGGTAAAATTAATGTCTAAGATTATTAACTATAACGGAAAAATTATATATAACAATGAAAAACCTGAAGGTGTTAAGAGAAAATTTCTAGATTCGTCCAAGATAAAAAAATTAGGTTGGTCGCCTAAGATAAATTTGGAAGAAGGTATTAAAAAAATGTATGAAGAGTATTTAAAATGAGCGCAAAACCTTCGATAACATTATTATTACCCACTTTTAATGAAATAGATGGTTTAAAATTAATCTTTCCTAAAGTAGATCTTACATTGTTTGATGATGTGCTAATTGTTGATGGTGGTTCAACAGATGGTACAGTAGAATTTGCTATTAAAAATAATATTAGAATTATGTCTCAACTCAGGAAGGGTTTAAGTGAAGCAGTATTAGATGCCATAGAGACAATTGAAACCGATTATGTTATTGAATTTAGCATGGACGGAAATTGTTTACCTGAGATTTTAGAAGAATTAGTTAAAGAGATTTATAATGGAAATGACTTAATAATCGTATCGCGTTATTTGCCGCCTGCAAAGTCCTATGATGATAATTTAATTACCGCTTTAGGTAATTTTTTATTTTCCACAATTATTAACTTAATGGGTAAACCAAAAATAACAGACTCTCTAGGAATGTTCAGAGGTTTTAAAACTTCTATTATAGATCTTCCTGAATTTAAAAAGTTTTTAGTAGGTCCAGTGTTTGAGCCTCTAACTTCTATGGTAGCATGCTCCAGAAATATGTATGTAAAAGAGATTCCTGGAGACGAGCCTCTGAGAGTTGGTGGTCAAAGTAAAATGAGAGTTTTATATAACGGAAGCTGCATTCTTCTTGCTATTATAAGAGTATATATATATAAATTCTTTAAAGTAATAATTTAGTTTAAGCATTTGTAATCTCAATTGATTCCTTATTTAATTTAAAAATAAATCCATATTTAATATAAGCTTTCTGATTATTCTCAAGTTTGATAGCTGGTATTTTAAGTCCATGCCATGGGCAAACTTTTTTATCACCCTCTGATACACAATCTTCTAGCGATGATCCTTGGTGAGGGCAAACTCCAGGCCAAATAAGTAACTCGTTGACAGATATTTTTTTTATGATAAATAAAATATTTTCAGCATAAACTTTGATATTTTTGTCATAAGGAAAATCCGCTAGAGATTTTACGAATGGTTTTTTGAGCTTTGGATAAATAATATTAAAATTCATTTTATTTGAATTTAAATAATCTGGTTGACTATCTATGATTTCATATCCAATTTTTCTAATATTTGCCCTTTGGTTTCTAATCACAAAATCTTCCTCTTGCAGCTTATTATTTAGTTTAATGAGCGTTTTAAATAATAATTTGTGTATCGGCTTAAAAATCCAGTGTGATGTTATAAGCCAATCAACGTGCATTTTTGTCTTATACTTTGCTAAATATTTTAAATTTACTTTTGTCTCGACAAATACAATTCCTAATATATTAATAGTTTGTGAAAATAAGCCTTTTTCAACGTAAAAGTCATTTACATGAAGAATAATTGGAAATTTCTTCCAAAAAGTTAAAGAGGTTGCGCTATATTTTGTATAATATAATCTTAAATCTCTTTCATACGTTTTATGAATATGAGGTCTATGTGCATGATCCATATGATTCCATTCTAAGTCTTCAACTGTTCCTGGAACTTCGTATGTAGTTCCGTCTTTTGAAGTTACATAGCTTTTAGAAAATTTTTTTACGTTTTTTAAATAATTTCTATCTAGATTCTTATCCACTTTTCTTTATAACCACCTCAATAGAATATTCACCATTACTATGAATATTAGGATCGGTAATGGTACATCCTTCGTTACATACTTTAGCATAAATTATTTTATAGTTTGACAAACACTTTTCTATTAGAGGAATTAGGCCTAATGTATGGGGTGGATCATCTTCATCAACTGTAAAAAAATACTTATGGTCTAAACTAAATTTAGAAGGGAGTGTTTTTTTCTTTTCATATAGATCCCTATCTGGAACATACAGTATTAAGAATCCGTCAGTATCTAAAATTTTCCACCAATTAGTTAGAGCAAGATGAGGATTTTCAAGATGTTCTAGGAGATGAGAGGAGTATATATAGTTAAATTTTTCAGATATGAATTTATTAATATAGTGTGCATCACCATTTTCAATATCCCATGTATCGCAATTATCTGTTATTGCGTCGCCTCCATATCCAATATCAATGCCGCTACCATTACAATAAAAATCAAAAAAATTTTCTTTTATTCTTCTGGCTTTAGCAACAGAGGTTTCTTTTTGAACTGAGGCTCTCCTTATAAATTTATAGCGGTATTTATTTATAAAATAATAAAATGATGGGATCCATTTTAGAATATAATATGGAACAAATTTTCTTATTAATTTTGTTACTGTGTTTTCAATATTCATCTAGTTCATATTTTCAAGTTTATTCATATCGATTATATAAGTTTTACCATTTGAGCTTTCCGAAATTGGTTTTTGACCTGAAAAAATCTCAAGTTTTGCCCATTCCATATTAAATATTACATGGTCTGGTTCCCATTTTTCAGGCATACAGTTATTTTTAGGTACATATACTCCATTTTGTTTTAAGAGCATAATTATAGTAGGCAGAACTGGCCATCTAAAAATATTTATTGACATACTGTACTCATCTAAAGAATATCTATTTGGTGTGTAATGTGCCTTACCAGTAATGAGCTGAATATTAACTTTTTCATTAGTTTTTATTTTATCAATAATATCTTCTCTTAAAAAATTATTTATATATGTTATTTCGTACTGATTAGGCTTTACAAGGTGGTTCAAAATAGAAATATTTGATAAATATATAGAAAAAAATGTTGTTGTGACGATACTAAATACAGCTATAAAATTAAAAATTTTAAGATCTTTAAACTTTAAGTAAAAAATATAAAGAGACCAAAAAAATAAGAGGCCAAGTAGTGGTGCAAGAGAAACTAAATATCTAAACATTATTGCTTCCATCTTACTAACTATTAATGGCGAAATAGAGAAAAATAATAACATACCAACAAATATTATTATTAGAAATTTGAATCTTAATCTAATCTCTTTTACGAAAAAAAATAAAGAAAATGCGAAAATTGAGAATATTGCGTATAAATTTATATAATTAAATAATGAGTCTTTGATGGGATAATACTCTCGTATATCCCAAAAATTAGACGCTATTCTAAAAGATTCAAGTGCTTGAAAAAATATCTTTTCGATACTTAAAGCAAGTGACATTCCCCTATCATAATTCATATCAATATTAAAAATAAATGCATAAACTTTTCCAAATATAAAATAAAATAACATAATTAAAATTGAAAAAATTGCGGTTTTCCATAAAAAACTTATTATGACTTCTTTATTTTTATATTCGTGAATCATTAGGATAGGTAAGACAAACATAAACCAAATAAACATTGCAGACATTGGATAAGCTGTTATAGAGGTTATAAATAAAATAAATCCCATAAAATACATCAATAAATTATAATTTTTATGAGAAGGACTAACGCTATGCCTATAGTATAAATATGATACTAATAAGGTTGTAAAAAAAGATGTTATCATAAACATCTTATTTAAAGTTAAAAATGTTATAAGTTGAATAAATAAAACCACATATAAAAAATTACTTATATTCTCTTTTCTAATATTAGTAATGTCCCAACATAGCCAGACATATATAACTGACAATAATATGGGCACAATCATAAAAAAATAATGAAATGATGAAGCCATTATTTGAAAAGGAGGAAGAGTGAATAAAATAATAGGTGTTAAGATTGCAAAAATCCTAGAGGTATTAAATTGAATAAACCATCGAAAAATTAAAAATGTGGTTAATGCAAGTATTAAGATAGAGCTAACTTTAACAAATTTTGCACCCTCAATAGATTCTGTTAAAAATTCAGGATAAAATAAAAAAATCATTGTGTAAGGTCTTAATTCGTAAAAAACTGACGCAGAAAAAAGATGATGTGAGCTAATTGAGGATCTATTCCAGCAAACTCCTGCCCAATCATCATGTCTGAAATAATCAAAGAGATAAGCAGGTGAAAAAGCAACTAAGAGGCATACAAGGATCAGAAAAAATACTGAGATATCTTTTTCTAGAAATTTACTTATAAAAGTATTCATTGATTATTATTTTTTAGCTTGAGAACATAAATCTCATAGTTCATATAATTTATAGTATCAACATGTTCCCAATTTGTTTTTTGTATTGAGCCTTCGTATAACCTTACAATAAAATCTAAAATCATTCTAGTTGAATCTAATGAACCAGTAGATATACTGCAGCCGTCGGATCTTTTTTTACAGTTAAAATAATAGTAAAGGTTCTCTCGATATTTTTTGGTTCCATCATTCAAAAGTAATGGGTTTATAAGAAACATAAAATCGTATCCTAATTGTTCAACCATTAAGTATGAGTTTATGTCATAATTTTGAACATGCACAGTCCCAGCTGAAAATTTTTGATTAGTGATATAAGCAAGTTGAGCAATTTTACTGGGATCTATACCTTTTTGACGATGTAATATACTTGTACCATCAATATATAATTTTTCAAACTTATATTTTTTTCTATAATCTATAATTATCTCAAATATGTCCTGATCTGGATCATAAACCTCTACAGGAAAAGGTAATGCTCCGTGGAAACGAAGGTTTTTATGTATTATGGGTATATTATGATAAATTTTTGAAAGGTTGGTTGCAAAATTTTTATCATCTATTAAATTAAATTTTAATGTATAAGAAATAAAAAAAGAAATATTTACAGATATAAATATTAAAAATAACATATAAGTCACTTTTCGAAATTTTTTAAAGCTTCCTATAAATACAAGAAAAAAAATAATCATTATTATAAAAGCAGTTAGATTTCTAACTGCAGAAGTCTGAGTACTTAAAAAGGTCAATAAAAAAATTAAAATTGGAATATATAAAACATATACTTCTTTTGGTAATATTTGAAATTTTCTATTTAGAAATAATAGTAAAAAAGATAAAAATATTAGGAATGATAAATGAGTTATACCAAGCAATGAAATATTACTTAAAAATTTTTCAAATATGTTCAAACTTACATTATCAGCTGGAAGCATTTCAATTAATGGTCCAAAAGTTGAAGTATAAGTCCATATTGCAAGATCACTAAATTCGAACATCCAGAATAATGTGTTAACTAAAAAGAAAATGCTAAATGTTGAAAGAACATTATTTTTATAATCACTAAATCTTAGAGTAAAGTTTCGGACAATTAACGCAAGTTTATTTTGATAATGTAAAAATAATGTAATAATCATTACAATCAAAAAAATAATTACCGTCAATAAAATATAGTAATTATTGAAATTAGTGACTATTTGCTCACTAATTTCAACCCCAGATTGGGTGCCAACCTTTTGCATTAAAGGCTCGCCAAAATACATTATTAATGGTGTAGCAAATAATATAAGCAAGAAGATTATAAAGGAATAAAAAATGGATATTATATCGTTAAAATCATAGATATTCTTAAATTTCCCGATAATTAAATTTGCGGCTAGAATTGGAACAAGTATAATAATTGCTTCTACTGGTCTCATAAGAAATGCAAAGCAAGAAAAAAAAATAAATAACTTGCAATACTTAGCTTCTGTGAAATATTTTGCTTTTAATATAAAGTACAAACTTGGTAAGGTGAATGCTAATAGGCCAATATCAGAATAATTTTGATAAGTTACATTATGAACAGAAGGAAATAAACCAATGAATACTGCTGCTAGCGTGGAAAAAAATGAATCATTTGTATATTCATAGATTATAAAATATGAAAAAAAAACGACCATTGAGATGTAAAATATTCCCATAAGAGCATAAGCTATATTAATATTTCCAAATGCTAAAAAGACAAATAACGCTCCAAATTCAGAAAATATAATGGGTTTATCCCCCCTGCAACAAAAAGCATCCCTAATAAAACTAAAAGTAGAATTAAAAATATTATTTCCTTTATCAAAAAAATTTTTATACTCAAGAACAGACGAAAAAAAGAGTCCTCCTCCATCAGATACAGGATATCTAACGTCAAAAATATGCCATAATAGAGCCAATACTGGAGGTATAAGTAAAAATAGGTGGTACAATTTGAATTGTAGTTTTAGATTTTCAACAATTTTATTTATTAAATTAATAATCATATTCTAAAAAAATTATGAAGTTTTTTTCTACTTTAATTAAATTTATACTTTTTGTAACCATTATTTTTGTGTTGATTCATTATAAATTTATAGAAATACCAAGTTTAGATGTTTTTTCAAAAAGTTATTCTAAAATAATTATAATTTGTCTCTTAGTTTTTATAAATCTAGTTATAAATTCTTACAAATGGTGGCTTCTACTAATCTCATTTAGGTATAATATATCATTTAGCATAACCTATTTAATTTATTCTGTGGGCATTTTTTTTAATAATATAATGCCTGGCGGAATTGGAGGCGATATCGTAAAAGGAACCTACCTTTTTAAATTTATTAAAGCTAATCAAAGAACAAAATCTTTATTAACAATAATTACAGATAGAATAATTGGTTTACATTCACTAATATCAATAAGTTTGGCTTCAGGTATATATTTACTAAATAAGAATATTTTGAGTGAAGAATTGACATATATTATAAATTCTTTGTTGGCAATAACTTTTGTTATTTTATTATTTATTGGTTCTGCAGTATTTTATGCTAACAATATAAAAAAATTTATCTACAATAATTTAAATACAAAAATAAATAAATTAAGAAAAATTAAAGAAATTATAATTAAAATTTTATCAGCACTTGAAGAATATAATGATAAAAAATTACTTATACTTAAATGCTGGCTAATCGCGATTACAAATCATATGATATTTATTTATTGCTTTCTAATAATGGCAAGAATTTTAAGCGTAGAATTTGAAAATTTTGAGATAATTACATTTGTTACATCCTCAAGTATAATCGCCAACTCGATACCTATTACCCCAGGTGGGATTGGTATAGGAGAGGGAACATTCGATTTCTTATTTTCATCTATAGCTGATAATAGCGGAATAATAAGTAATATTGCTTATGGAAGTATTTTTTTTCTTACTTTTAGAGTTATATATGTTATTACAAGTCTTATTATTGGTGGTCTATCTTTTATAATTCTCAAAAAACCATTGAATAAAATAGAAATTTCTCAGTAAAAGTTCTTTATGCTATTGTATATAAATTATATAATATAAATCTGAAAAAAATAAAAAAAATGAAAAACGACATAGATAAATACTTTGACGAAGTTTCTGAAAATTTCCTTCAACTTAAAAATCAAAGTGAAAAAATTGAAAAAGCTGTAGAAATGGTAATTAACTCCCTTAAGAATGGAAATACTATAATTTTCTGTGGCAATGGAGGATCTGCTGCTGATTCACAACATCTAGCTGCTGAGCTAATGGGTAGATATAAAATTGATAGAGATCCTCTTAGTTCAATAGCAATTACTGTTGACACTTCTGCTCTAACTGCAATTGGAAACGACTATGGATATGAAAAGGTATTTGAGAGGCAAATAAGAGGCATAGGAAGAAAAGGTGACGTATTGATTGCAATTTCTACGAGCGGAAAAAGCTGTAATGTAATAGAAGCTTTAAAGGTAGCAAAAAATATGGGTATTTCTGTGATTTCATTTACAGGAAAAAATGATTCGGTTATGAATGATCTAAGTGACATAACAATTAAAGCCCAAAGTAATGAAACAAATCATATTCAAGAGATGCATATTGCCATCGGGCAGTTGATTTGCGGTCTAGTAGAACGAGAATTTTTTGGCTAAATTCTGATATTAAAATAAATATAAATTAACCATCTTAAAGAAAATAGCTTCTTACTAGATATTTTTTTTATAAACCCACCGCCGCCATATTCTAAGTAGAAAAGTTTCCTATATATATTTAAGAAAAAAATTTTCAAAAAACTTAGTTTAGGAGCTTTGAAATTTTCATCTAATTCTCCAGAATAGGATCTTATTTCTTTATAAATCTTATATGCTGTATTACTAGCTATTAGTTGAGTTTTATAACTTGTAGAAATATTCCATGCTTTTAACATTTTTTTTAATATTATTCTATCGTCAACTGAGGCAGCGTCATGCCATTGCATTTTTATATTTTCTACAGCTATATCTCTAGTTGCTCTAAAATTATTATTGAATTTGTCAATGTTCTCAAGATAAAACATTACGTTTTGATTATAAGAGTCGATACTAAAGCATGGAATTTCCCCAACTAAATTTCTCCATTTTTTTGTGCAAACATCAATATTTTCTGGCATGCTAACACATTGCCAATAGTCCGAGTATTTAAAATGCTTTCTCCAACCTAATCTTAGTCTAAATATATCATCAGGGAAGAGATGCTTATATTGTAATATCTTCTCATCCCATTCTTTTGTATCGAATCTCATGTCATCAGACATTGCGAGTACATAATATGAATCTTTATGAACATATGATAAAAGAGAAGACATCATCTTGTGCTGATTGTATAGATCGCCTTCGTAAATATTAAAACATTTAACTTTAATTTTAAAATTATTATTATTACAAAATGATAAAAAATCTTTATCCTCAATATCACAAGCAACCAAAATTTCAATAATATTAGGATGCTTAACCGTTGCTTCAATATTATTTATAAAATTTTCAAAATTATCCAGCTTATTTGAACAAAGGATAATTGAAATCTCTACTTGAGACTTCATTTTACTTCCTCCCATCTATTATCAATTCGGCTTTATTTTGATAATAAGACGTATAAATAGATTTAGCAACATTTCCAGGATCCATTCCATAAGTTATATTTACATTAGTTTTTATGCTGCTAGGATAAACGTCAAGTATTTTTAGATCTAAATCTTCCTTTTTTAAACATTCAGAAAATCCTTTTAATCCCCATTTAGACGATGCATATATTGTCCTTAGTTTTTTATTTTCTAGACCTGACATTGAATTAATATTTATGACCCCATTTAAAAATCCCATCATCTTGTGTATTAATAATATTGGTGCTTTTAGATTTAAGTCAATTGCATTATTAATATAATCTTCATCAAGATCATAAAAGTTTTTATTTGCACAATGAAGGCCTGCATTATTAATTAGCAATTGGACATTTTTTAATTTTGCATACTCTGAAAGACTATCGATATTTTCTGGAATAGCTAGATCACTTACAAAATATTCAATTTGATTTTTGCAAGAAAGCGAGGAAATTAGCTTGTTTAACCTTTCTTCGTCTCTACCATGAAGTACCACACTATGACCTTCATTAATAAATAAATTTGCTAAAGCCTTACCTAGTCCCCTGCTGGAGCCAGTGATTAAAACTTTTTCTTTATTGGCCATTATCTTTATTTATATACTTTATCCGTGAATGCATTATATCTTAAATTTACATCATCTTTATTATTAATATACCAATTAATAGTATTATTAATTCCTTCTTTTAAAGATACTTTTGATTCAATACCAATACTTGAAGCTCTTTCAGTACACATCAGCCTCTTGTTGTCTCCACTTGGTTTAGAAGTATCCCAAACAATTTCACATTCGTCCGACATTAAAGATGCAATTGTTTCCGCAATTTCTTTAATTCTTACCCCTTTTCCACTTCCTAAATTGATCGGCTTATTATAACCTTTTTCAACAACCTTCATCATACCAATAGCGACATCATCAGAGTAAATAAAATCTCTAATTGGAGAACCATCACCCCATACTTTCAAAGGTCTCTCACCAGATAAAGCTCTGTTAATTAAACTTGGAATTACCATTGCATTATCAGGATCAAAATTATCATATGGTCCATATACATTTGCAGGTCTTACAATGGATATTTTGTTCCAGTTATACTGGATTTCATAAGCTTGGGCTTGTAACTCACCCATTCTTTTTGCCCAGCCAGCAAATCTGTCATTTTCCGATGGAAATGATTTCCATACATCATCCTCATAAAATATATCACTTGGATGATAAACGCCGATACTGCTTGTAAATAAATACCTTTCAACGTTACATTGTCTTGCAGCTTCCATCATATTAATAGAAAAAGTAATTGTGGGTATAAAAAAACTCGCCGGATTTTCCATTGTCATTTTTGGGGAGCCTTTAACGCCTACTAAATTGAAAACAACATCCTGATTTTTACAAACCTTTAAACAATTATCAAAATTTCTTAAATCAATATTTTCAAACTTAACTTTTTTTGATATATCAGATGGTTTATCAAGAGAAACAACTTTTACATTCGCATTTTCTTTTACTAGCATTTCTACAAGAGGTCTGCCAATCAAACCGGTACCGCCTGTTACTAATACATTTTTGCTACTATAAAATCCCATAGCTTTTATTTTCCTCATAAACTATTCGACAACCATCAGTACATAAACCAAAAGGGACAACCATATTTGTATCAAAAACATCAATTAGTTCTCCTTTTCTACCTTCTTCAGCAAAAAACATCAAAAAACCACCTGATCCGGCTCCTAGTAACTTCCCTCCTAACGCACCATTTTTTAGAGCTTTTGAGTATAAATCATCAATTTCTTTATTAGATACGACGTCTGAAATACTTCTTTTTAGTTGCCAATTTTCATGAAGAAGTTTTCCAAAATTATCAAGATCTCCAGATTCAACCATTTCTTTACTGCGTAAAACCATTCTCTGCATTTCTTTAACAATATCCTCTTTCATAACGATATCTTTGACTTTTTTCTCTGATACTGACGAAGCTAATCTAGTTATACCTGTGTAAACTAGAACTATCCTATCCAAAAAATTTTCAATTTGCGACTTTGTAAGTAAGACTTTTTCTATATTATATGTTCCATCTTTATCTATCTTTACGTAATTAAAATTTCCAAAAGATGTGGCAATTTGGTCTTGAATACCTATAGTTTCTTTTAACTCATTTCTTTCTATATGATAAGCTTGTTTTGCAAGCTCTAAGGAATTCGGTGTATTTCCTTTTACTCTGTGTAAAGCATGATTTAAAGCAACTGTAAATGCAGAACTAGAGCCTAAACCACTTCCACCTGGTAAATCGCCAACATACGAAATATCCATGCCTTGAGAAATATTCATATATTTTAAACTATGCCTAACAATTGGATGCTTGATTGATTCAATATTGTTAACATCTTCAGCAATTCTCCAAGATACCTGAAATCTTTTTTCCTGAAAGGGTGGTTTAACTCTTAATGTAATATAGCAATAATGATTTATTGCTAGAGATAAGAATTCTCCACCATTGGTCTCATACCATTCTGGATAATCTGTTCCACCTCCAAAAAAAGATATTCTATATGGCGCTCTTGATACTATCATGTCAAAATTTCCTTTTATTTAGAACCATTTTTTTACAGAACCTCTATATATTAACTCTCTAATTGGGCAAGAAAAAATATCAATAAAAAACATTAATCCCCTAATCTGAAAACCTTTATTGAATATTTTTATTATCTTATTGGTTCGTAAAGTTAACACATAATATACAAATAGTAACGATAAATTGTGCACTTTAAATTCAATCAATTTACTGTACTTATAAACATGTTCTTTATATAAATTAATATAATAGTCTGCAATTTCTATATGCTGATATCTAATAGATTCTATATTTTTTCTACTTAAAGTATTTGAATTTTCATGTGCCCTCATTCTATATAAAACTTTTTCAATAACTATATTTTTCAGGCCTTTAAGACAAAGTCGGATTAAAAATTCTTTATCATTTGCAAAAAAATCGTCACCATTATGAGAAAATGTTTTATTATATCCAAAGTCTTCGAATATAGATTTATGATAAAAATGTCCCAAAGGATGTTTAAATAGAATATTGTTTAGCTTTAATTCAAGATTTTTTTTCTTATAAGAGGACAGTCTAACTTTTTTATCTATTAAGTTTTCAATTTCCATACCAAACGAAAAAATTTTGATATTTTGATTATCTAAAAAAGCTTTTGAAATTTCAGATAACATATTATCTTCGTAATAGTCATCTGAATGTAAATAAGAAATAAGTTCACCAGTTGCTAATTTTATTCCTTTATTTTGAGCTTCCGCAGCACTTTTATCTTCTTCAGAGATGACTTTGGTAACAATATCAAGATTATTGTTTACAATACTCATTGTTGAATCTTTAGAAAATCCATCAACTACAATACACTCAAGATTTGAATATTTTTGATTACGAAGAGAATCAAATGTTTTTTGAATTGTTTTTTCTGAATTTTTACAT
>CESW01148197.1_pt1 | contig 21293 bp, 23 predicted proteins | sample 531171 | NCBI WGS metagenome assembly CESW01 (sample SAMEA2621859, study PRJEB7988) | marine metagenome | biome: marine biome (ENVO:00000447); feature: surface water layer (ENVO:00002042); material: "saline water (ENVO:00002010), including plankton (ENVO:xxxxxxxx)" | depth 5 m
CGTTGCCTTCTTTGCAGCCGTTGCCTTCTTTGCAGCCGTTGTCTTATCTAAGGAACTATCTTTTTTAGAAGATGGCTTTTTATCACTTATTACTTGAATAACAATTTCAGATATGGATTGTCTATGACCATTCTTAACTTTGTATCCTTTTCTTCTTTTCTTTTTAAAAACAATTACTTTATCGTCTTTTAAGTGAGCAATAATTTTTGCTTCAACAGTAGTACCAGATAAGTTGGGCTTCCCAACTTGAACATTTTTTCCATCATCAACAAGTAAAACGTTGTCAAAAGAAACTTTTGAACCCTCTTTTGCATCAATTCTGTTAACAAATAACTTTTGGTCTTTTGTAACTTTAAATTGGCTACCCTGTATTTCTACTACTGCGTACATCTTTAATTTTTGAATTGCAAAATTAAACTATTTATGATAATAAACAAGTCATATCAAGGTTTAAAGCTCTATCCAGTTTTGATTATTTAATGACCACTCAACAACTTGTTTAATCCTTTGGGTTAACTTAATTGATGGTTTCCAACCTAGTTTATTCATTTTTTCTCCTGAGAGAGAATATCTAAGATCATGTCCAGGTCTCGAAGAATGAAAGTCAACCATTTCGTATTTTAATTCTTTATTTTGAGAATTTGCAATCATTTGTGCAAGCTCCAAGTTATTTAGCTCCTCAGCACCCACAATGTTAAATTTTGGACATTTAGCACCTCCAAAGTCAATTTCCTTTTCAACTTTGTTGGTAAGTATGAAATGAATGGCTTCGGCAACATCTTCAGCGTGAATATAATGACGTGATCCTGGAATCTTTTTTGTTTTATCTGAATGAATAGTAACAGGCTCTCCATCTCTAATTTTTTTAATACACATCGGTATAAATTTTTCTGGGTGTTGTCTCTCACCAAATACGTTCATTGTATGAGTAATATAGACAGGGAGACCATACGTATTTTCATAAGCTACTGATAATTCCTCACCACCTGCCTTTGTCGCACTGTAGGGATTTGTTGCATTATATCTATCGTTCTCATTATAATCTATCCCTTTTGGAGCTGGACCAAAAACCTCGTCAGTACTAAAATAAATAAATCTTTCAAGTTTGTGGGATTCATTTATTTGTCTTGAGTACTCTAGAATATTTGCAGTTCCGACTACATTATCTAATACAAATTCCATTGGATAATCAATACTTCTATCTACATGAGAACCTGCTGCTAAATGCAATATAATATCTACATCACCTATTTCTTTTTTAATCCATGGATTTATTTCTGATTTAAGATCATGATAAACTATTTTAACTCTTTGCTTATCTTTTTCATCTAGTTGAGATAGTATGTTATCTAATCTATTAAGATTTCCACTATAATCAAGTCTATCTAGAGAAACAATATTCCAATTAGTTTTTTTTAATAAATAGTAAGTTAAGTGATGCGCGATGAATCCTGCTCCACCAGTAATTAAAACGTTTTTCATTTTACAAATTTAAACTATTTATATAGTCTTTTAATCTATCTTTAGGATTCCAATTTAATTCTTCAAGTAAATCATCATTAACTCTCAAGGTTTGTCTATAATTTCCAGGCTGATCATCAACATAAACTGATGTTGCATTAAATCTTTCTTTAAACATATTGAATAATTCTTTAATGCTATAACTTATTCCACTTCCAAGTTCCCAAGCATCACTATGGTTTTTGTTTGAGAAGGCGATTTTTAAAATTCCATCTATAATATCATCAACATGCGTAAAATCTCTTTTTTGATTCCCATCTCCAACGATTGTTAAAGGTTTATTTAGTTTAACTTTTTCTCTCCATATTCCAATTACATTACCAAACTTTTCATCAAGTGGTTCATTAGGGCCGTAAACATTATAAAATCTTGCAATTTCTACATTTACCTTGAATGATTTTTTGTAGAGTTTACAAATCTCTTCACCTAAATACTTTGTCATTGCATATGGTGAATCTGAAGGATCATGATGCTTTGATGATGATCCAGCATAAATTACTTTTACATTTTGTTTTTTTGCCCACTCCATTACTTTCATTGTACCATTGACATTTACCCTTGCAGATTCCTGAGGATCTTCAAATGATGGTTGAACTCTTGACTGAGCAGCGAGATGAAAACATAAATCAAATTTTGACTCTAATTGATCAATTAATTCAATATCTGAATTGATATATTTAACTCCTTCGATTTCATTTTTTTTTAATCCAGTAGAATAATTATCGAATGAAGTGATATAATAGTTATCTTTTATTAGTGTTTTAATCAAGTTTGTTCCTATAAACCCAACTCCTCCAGTTACTAGTATATTCTTCATTGGTTAAAAATTTTGTTTAATTTTTTTATTAATAACTCTCTTTCAAATTCTTTTTCATAATATGCTCTTCCATTCATTCCAAGAACCTTTTTTTCTAGATCATTTAATTTACATAGATTCAAAATACAATCAGCAAGAGCTTTAGGGTTCTCAGCTTCTGCATTATAACCAGATTTAGACTCATTAATTATATCTGCACCAATTCCACATAAAGATCCAATAATTGGTCTACCACAAGCAAGATACGATTGAAGCTTACCGGGTATTGTCATTGAAAAAATTTTAGTATTTTTTAGAGAAACAATCAGTGCATCAGCACATGCAAAAAAATCAGACATTTTTTCAGGTGAATATGAACCTAAAAATTTAAAATGGTTAGATAAAGAAAGTTTTAAAATCTTTTTCTTAACTCTTTTTTTATCCCTTCCATCACCTATAATTATAAATTTAAAATCACTAATTTGATCCTTTAAGATTAGGGCAGCATCGATTATGGTGTCAAAACTTTGGGCAACTCCTATGTTTCCAGCAAAAACAATATTTGTACCACTTCCAAATAAAGTTTTGATGTCCTTCTTTGGAGCTTTAATTTTATAAAAATTCTCCGCATAATATGGGTAGTAAACAATTTTACTCTCTTTAACAGACTGTTCAATAAGATATTTTTTAAAGTAAGGAGATTGAACAAGAATAGTTTTATAGAAAGAATATATTGTCTTTGTCATCAGTTCAATAAGATACAGTATAAACTTATTATTAATACCTCCCGCATCTTTTACTGATTCAGGCCAAAGATCATGAACCCACAAATATGATTTAGCTCTAAATTTAAATGCAGCAAATGCTCCAATAAAACCAACTGTTATTGGGGATGGAGCATATACAAGGACTCTGTCAAATTTTTCATTTATTGAGAGGAGCCTTAAAATTCCAAAAATTACAAAAGAAATATAGTTTATAAATAACCGAATTCCAGAGCCTTTTCCTCTAGGAATAATTGGTGAGCGGTATATTTTAATTCCATTATAGTTATCCAAGGATTTATTAAGAAAACTATAGCCTTCAAAAAAAAGACCATTAGGGTAATTAGGTTTAGCTGTTAAGACAGAGACTTTATGTCCTTGCTCCTTTAGTCCTTTACACAGATCATTAATCCTAAAGTTTTCAGGATAAAAATATTGAGATATTACAAGTATTCTCAATGTATATAATTTAAACTGATTTTGAAGAAGAATCCTTTCTCCATACTGTTCTATTTACATAATCGATGTAAGAGAGGATTACCTTAACAACTTTTTGTGAGACGTTGTCTACATCATAGTCATCGACAATTTCTGGAATTATGTTTTCTTCATATTGCTTAGTAACAACCATAATTGATTCTATAATCCTGTTATGATCCAAACCAGACATTATTAGGGTTCCTTTATCCATTCCCTCAGGTCTCTCATGTGCCTGTCTTATCATAATTGCAGGAAATTGAAGAATTGAAGACTCTTCAGTAATAGTTCCACTGTCTGAAATTACACAGTAAGCATTTTTTTGAAGTTGAATGTAATCAAAGAAACCCAGAGGCTTCATAAATCTGATTAATTTATGAGCCTTAATCTTATTTTTCATCTTGAAGATTCTATTTTTTGTTCTGGGATGAGTAGAGACAATAATAGGTAGATTAAATGTATCAGCTATTGAATTCAGGGAACTTAGAAATAAATTTAGATTACTGTCATAGTCTACATTCTCTTCTCTATGTGCAGAAACTAAAAAATATTTTTGATTATCTAACTTAAGTTCTTTATTAATAGTGCTTTTATTTATATACTTTGAATAGTAATTTAAAATTTCCTTCATACAAGAACCAGTTTTAATAATTGCATCAGGACTTATACCTTCAGAAATTAAGTACTGTCTTGCGTGTTCAGTCAAAGGCATGTTTATATCACTCAAATGATCAACAATCTTTCTATTTATTTCTTCAGGAACTCTTTGGTCAAAGCATCTGTTTCCAGCTTCCAAATGGAATATTGGAACTTGTCTTCTTTTTGCAGAAATTACAGAGAGACATGAATTTGTGTCTCCATATAAAAGAATAGCATCAGGTTGTTCTGATTCAATAATCTTATCTGATTCCTTGATTATGAGAGAAATAGTATCAGCTGTATTATTTCCTACAGCATTTAAAAAATGATTGGGTTTTCTAATTTCAAGATCATTAAAAAAGATTTCATTTAATTCATAGTCATAGTTTTGACCAGTATGAACTAAAATGTGATCAGTAAACTTGTCAAGCTCATAAATTACTCTACTCAACTTGATAATTTCAGGTCGAGTTCCAACAATTGTCATTACCTTTGTTTTCATAACTTAATTCTTGTAAAGACTTTTAAACTTATCACAATCCATTTTAAATTCTTCTATCAATTCATCCCAATGTGGAGGATTTATACCAGTAATTTCTGTAAATTTTTTGGAAATTAAAACTTTATTAGACTTTATATTTTTATTTTCATTTATATCAACATTTAAATCAAAAGCATCTGAAAGTTTTTGAAGTAACTCATGTTTAGATATGGGTATTGAAGAAATATTAAATAACCCTGACAATGATACATTGTTTTTTAAAATTTTATTTATTATTTTTCCCATTCTGACTGTTGTAATTCCAGAGAAAATAACCTGGCTGTATCCTTCAACTGATTTTTCTCTCATACTATAAAGCCACTCAAAAAGCTCTGTGAAATTAATCAGTTCCCTTCCTATCATTGAAGATCTTAATGTTAATGAATGATTGTTATTTATTTCACCTTTAGCCTTAGTAATACCATAAATATCATCAGCGTCTGTATTTGAATCCTCATAATAATTTCCTTTGTCTCCACTATATACACAATCTGTACTAAAATGGATTAACTTAGAGTTATTAAGTTTAGACCAGTTATCAATTAAATGCGGAAGTTTTGAATTTAATAATTCTGAATTTTTAATTGATTCATTTATTCCTCTTCTGGGAGTAATACCAACACAATTTATTATTACTGAAGGGGAAACATTTTTTAATAAACTCTCTAAGTTATGTTTAAGAAAGTCATATTTAACAATTTTTCCTTGGTTTAATCCAATATCCTGATTCTTAAGTTCTTTTCTTGATGTACCAATAAGTTCATAGTTATTTTGAATAGATTGAGCAATTTTATGGCCAATCATTCCATCTATACCTAAAACTAAAACTTTCATTATTTATAGCCTATTGATTCCAGGAGTTCAATTAATTCTTCCTCTTTAAGTCTAACAGTGTTGTATGAGTTAAATTCTTCCAGTTGTGAAGATGACATTCCTTGAGAGAAATACTTTTCATAATTTAGATCTCTATTATCAGCAGGTATTCTAAAATAACTACCTAGATCCTCTGAAATTAGTCTCTCTTCTTTTGATAGAAGTGTTTCATGGATTTTTTCTCCATGTCTAATTCCAATATTTTTTATTTCAGAGTTTGAGTTATATATTTTTTTCATTGTTTCGGCAAGATTACCAATTGTAGTTGATGGAGCTTTTTGAACAAAAATATCACCAGAATTTCCATTTTCAAAAGCAAATAAAACTAGTTCAACAGCATCTTCTAATGTCATCATAAATCTTGTCATATTTGAATCAGTTATAGTTAACGTTTTGCCACTCTTGATTTGTTCATAGAAAAGTGGAATCACAGAACCTCTTGAAGCCATAACATTCCCATATCTTGTACCTATAATTTTTATTTTGTTACTTACTCTTGATTTTGCTACAAAAACTTTTTCCATAAGTGACTTAGAAACACCCATAGCATTAATTGGATAGACAGCTTTATCAGTACTTAGACAAATTACCTTTTTAACATTATTATTAATTGCAGCGTTAAGAAGATTTTCAGTTCCAATAATGTTGGTTCTTACAGCCTCCATTGGATAAAATTCACATGATGGGACTTGCTTTAGAGCAGCTGCATGAAAAACAAAATCAACTCCCACAATTGCTTGGTCAATACTTTGTTTTTCTCTTACATCTCCTATATAAAATTTGATTTTTTTATTTTGATATAGTCTACGCATATCATCCTGTTTCTTCTCATCTCTAGAAAAAATTCTAATTTCGTTAATATCAGTATTAATAAATTTTTGAAGTACTGCATTTCCAAACGAACCAGTTCCTCCTGTTATAAGTAAAACTTTATTTTTAAACATTATTTGAAATATATTTTACAAAAGTATCAATTTTATTTTCAACGATTATTTTAGAATGTTTTATATTATTTTTAGTAATAGCAAATATTATTGATTCTGATAGGTTAGATATAGAGAGAGGATCAAATTTAATAGAGGGCGTTATTACCTGATTAACATAATCTAAATTTGGTGCTAAAACTTTACAATTATAATTTATAGACTCAATTAGGGGTAATCCAAAGCTCTCATTTAATGAAGGAAAAATCAAAAATTGTGTTTTTTGATAAACTTTTGCAAGTTTACTAAACTCTAGTATACCATGATTAACTATTTTTAAATTTTTTGGTGCAGTTATTTTTGAATAAGGTGAATTTATAAATTCATTATTTGACAATGTTAAATTAAGCTTTAAAACACAACTAGTTTTATTAGCAGCTTTGATAAAGGCAATAAATAACCTTTTATGATTTTTATGTTTTGAGCCGTTGGATACATATAAAAATGAATTTAATTCCTTATTAGAGTATGTTATTTTTTTTTCTTTAAATATTGGAGTTATATTTAGATTCGATGAATTCAACCTAAGATGTTTAATCCCTTTTTGATACATCAAATTTGACTGCACATACCAATTATATTTTTTATTATTTCTTAAAATAATATATTGTCTCTTTAAAAAGTTTAACACTTTATTTTTTAAACTTAAATTTGAACTAAATGGATCTAGTAATAAGTCATTATGAAAAAAAACGTGAACAGGTTTTGAGATTAATATTGGTGGAGGCACATTTGATAAACAAACAAAAGATGAAAAAGTTTTCATCTCTTCTTTATAAAATTTATTTCTAAGTTGTTCCTTAGCTAATATAAATTTGTGATTTAAATTTTTAAAAGGGATTTCTTTAATTTTTTCTAACCTTTTATCAAAAAGGAAGAAAAAATTATGAAGCAAATTAAGTTTTTTTAACTTATTAATAATTTCAATAAGTATAATTTTTCCTCCGCCTGAATTAATATAAACAGAATCAATCAAAACTTTATCAATTTTTTTCATGTTTGTTAACTTAAAGTTATTGAGATAATTTTTCTAAAAATTTTTAAGAGAGTCGTTAAAAATTGATTACTTGAAATATTAATTTTACTATTTAATAAATTAATTAATTTAAATATATAGGATTTTTCGATTTCAATTTTGGTTTTTGAGTACTCCTCAAAGTTTACTTTAAATGTTTTTGGATTAGAATATAATTTTCTAGCAATCATTGTATTTAAAAGTTGAGCTCTAGATCTAGTAACTGAGACATTTTCTTCATTTTTTCTTATTTTATAGAGGGGTTCATCCATATTGCAAAGATTACCTAGTCTACTTAGTCGATAGAAGAGCTCATAATCCTCAGCAACATTAAACTTAATATCATAACCTCCAGATTTGATAATAGCATCTTTGTAAAACATAATAGAAGCATGAATAATTGATGGTTGCATTTTTTTCATATTATCTAATATTCCCTTATTTCCCCTTGGAACTTTAACTATACTCTTAGTTAGAGAATTATTATCAATTATAGTACCAGCAGTTCCCAATAATACTGGTTTAGATTTTAGAAAAAAATCTAATTGTTTATAAATTTTTTCATGGTCTATTTCATCATCACCGTCCATTCTCATTATAATTTCATTATTACATTTATTTAAACCATAATTTAGTGTTTCAATTAAACCACTATTAGATTTATTAAACAGTTTTATCCTTTCATCCTTTATAGAATTAATAACTTCAATTGAATTATCCGAGGAACCATCATTGATTATTATTAATTCATAATTAGAATAGGAATTATTTAAAACACTATCAACTGCCCTTTTAATAAATTTTTCATCATTAAACACAGGTAATAAAATTGAAATTTTATCTTTCATTTAAAAATTGATTTATACAAATTTTTTGCAAAGTTATAGAAGCCAAATTTTTTTGAAATTGGAATTATTCTAGCAACTAAATTCGTTTTAAATAAATTAATATAGTTAGAGATTCTTAGCAGGATTAATAAAGGATCTTTAGATTGTTTATTAATTAATTTAATATCTATTCTATCTTTTGTTTCATTTCTATTTTTTTTCATTTTTTTAATCTGTTCAATTGAAACAAACTTAAAATCATTAAAATAGAAATAGTGTTTTGGATTGAATAATAGATCCTCAATTTTTTCCTTATGATAAACTAGTTGACTAGCATGATTATCAAATCCATTTATAGACCCGGATAAACACAAGTAATCTAAATCATTTGTATCTCTGATACCATAAACACTTAAAACACTTCCCCCATCGATAATTATTTTGTCATTATTTATATTTAAAGAATTTAATTTTTCCTTTAATAATTTTAGATTATGAAAAGTATTGTTAAATAAATATGGTTTTGCATAATTTAAAAAATGAGTAGAATTTGAATTAAGAATATACTTGGCTAACTCTAGAGTCTCAGATTTTTCATCTGTTATGTGCAAAGATGCTTTACCAATATTAAATATTTCTCTTAGGTTATCTTTTATTTGATTTACAATTGATAATGATTCTTCGTGAAAAAATATAGCATGAATGTCTGAGAATTCCTTAAATGATTCTGATAGCTTAACATGAGCTCCACCGTATCCATTACTAAAGTCTCCAATCCACTTTTGTTCCTTGTAAACTTGGGCAAGGAAGTTATGAGCTCCATTGTAATTTAACCTAAATTTCTTCTCGTAAATTATATTTTTAAAACTACTTAGATATTCTTTTTTTTTGTCAGCAGATGGCCAGACTAATGCTAAAAATGTATTAGGTTTTAATTCAATATAGTTAATTACGGCTAACTCAAGAATATTTTGTGACATCCCTCTATCTTTAAAAAACTGATACCCATAATTACTTTTTTTATTTTCTTTTATTTCATAGAATACATCGAGATTTAGATAAATTGAGGAGGCAACTCTATGGGCTCCATTTGAAATTGACAAATCACTTGCTACTGGTATTACAGATATTTCTGGATTAAATCTGTTTTCTTTTAAATTATTAAAAGTCTTTAAAAATGATTTATGAAAATCATCAATATCTTCTTTTCCATTATCAATTTCTTTGTATAAACCATTTGTAATAATTTTTATATGCTCATTATATATTTCATTCGCAAAATCTTTTGATTTATTATAAAATTTAAGGTAGAGATATTTGAATACTATATCTAACCTATTAGGAGTTAAAAGTTCAATTGACTTAATATAACCATTTTTACTATCTGATACTTTCATAGATATGTTTTGCAATTATTCTAGCATTATAGTTAGCACAAAAGATTTTAGATTTTTTTGAGCTTAAGAAATCAATAATATCATCTCTAGTTTTAATAATCTTAGAATTATTAAATGATTTAATATAACTGTCAATTTCTGCAATAGAATCAAATTCATTAGAGTCAATAAAAATCTCAGATGGTATAAATTCTTTGATATTATTTGCTCCTCTATATATAGGAATTGTTAAAGAAAAAAATGAGTCAAAAATTTTCTCTGTGATATAGCCTTCAATATTTTCTATATTTTCATAAGTAAAAGAGAAATTGTAATTAGGTAAAATTTGACTTTTCGATCTTATTTCCCCTTTAAATGTATTTAAGTTTTTTGAAAATAATTTATTAATAAATTTACCTAATATTGAAAAGCGGTTTAAATAAGTTAGTGGAAATGATTGTATTTTAAATTCATCCCAGCCTTTTCCATAAAGATCAAAATCATTTGGTGAATATTCTTCATACCAATTTATAATCTCGCGTCTTTTGGAATAAAGCTCATCTTTATGATTACTTATTTTATTCCTTGATATCATGACGGAATGTTTATTTCTTGATTTTTTCATATAATTCAACTTTAAAGAGTCTAGATTATATGAGAAATTATATTTAAAATATTTCTTGTCATCAACATCACTATCGTTCCATGTAAATATTTTATCAAATTTTTTTACAATTAATTCATTATGATTATTTGGATAAACAGATGGGGGTTCAATAACTATTAGAAATTTTTTAGCTTTAGGATTATTCACTTTTATTCTATTTACAGCATCCAAGTATATGTATATATCTGTATCTAAAGGATTACATAAATCATATGTATTTAACTTTATTCCATAATTGATCAGTTCATTCCTTAATGATATATATTTAAAAGATCTACCATCAAATCTTGTTTTATTTAGAGTGTCATCAAAAATCTTATTTTTTGAATAATCTTTATCAACAACAATTGCAGCATTAATCATTACTTATTAATTAAAAAGATTGATTTTAATTTAAAAACATGAAACTTGATAAGTCTCTTATCAAAGAAATCATATACTACTTCAATGAGAAATAAAGCTACAGCTGTTGATATAGCAACTCCATAAACCCCATAAAATTCAATCAAAATAATATTTAAAAAAATGTTGATTAAGATTCCAAAAATTACTTTTATAAATAGCCTTTTCTCTAAATTGTTTGAATATAAAACTTTAGAGTAAATACTACCAATTGATATTAAAACTATATTAAAGCTTAATATATAGAGAATTAGTACACTATTAGAAAAAGCTTCTCCAAACATGAAGTTTATTATTATTTCACCAAAGAATAATAATCCAAAAAAAACAATTAAAGCAGAAAAAAAATTTAATTTGTACATCAGAGATAAAGAGTTTGAATTATTCAATTTAAGTTTTGCTAGCTCAACAATTTTTGGAAAAAAAGTTTGCGATAATATTGCAGGTATAAAATAAAAAAATGAGATCAATTTAAATGATGCGGAATAAAAACCTAGATCTTGATTAGTCAAAAACCTTTCAATCATAAGGACATCAATTCTGTTATATATAATTGCTCCAATAGAGTACAAGAACACATAGGAGGAGGAGGATAAAACATTTTTTATAAAATTTTTGTCTATTCTATATTTAATCTTAACGGGATTAAAGAAAAAATAAAATGATACCATTATACTATAGAGAATAACTTCAAACAGAATTATTAAAATAAAATACAATAAACTTAATTCCTTTGTAATTGAATAAATTATTAGAAATGACTTAAAAACATATGCAACAATTTTAAAAATTGATGAGATTCGAATTTGGTTTCTAGATATGAAATAATAGTCTAAGACATATACAGGGTTAATTATCAAAATTGTTGAGACAACAATTAATAAAGTATACTTATCGTTATTAAAGAAAAGATTAATTATTATAAATGATAATAACATAAATACTATTCCAAAAAATAGCATTAAAATCATTCCATTTCCAAAAACCAGATCAATCCTTTTTTTTCTTGATAAAAGTTTTGTGAGTGTAATATCAAGACCAAAGACTGATAATCCAAAAATTATTAAATAATATGATTCTATAAAATTATAAATACCAAAAAGACTAGGACCCAAATAGTCTGCCAGTTGTTTAATAATTATAATACCGATAAATATCCTTATGACTTTCTCAATAATTTGGAAGAAAACTTCTTTTAAAACTATTTTTTTATATGTTGTAAGCTCACTTAACATCAAATATTATGCAATGTTTGAGAAAACTTTCATTTTAGAAACATCAGGCCAATCATTAATACTCCATTTTTTTGGTTTTCTTTTAATTGCTTCAGATAATTTACTTAATCCTAACTCAGCTGTTTCAGGTGTCATGTAATAATGATATCCTATTGAATTAATATTCTGATCTCTCCAAGGAATATCAGGAACTCGACCATCATATGCCATTTTTTTCAACTCTAAATAGTCATTATAATTAGTTAATAAGATAACACCTCCTCTTCCTAGATTTAAGTGTTTCCTATATTGGAAACTAATGCACATATATTTATTATTTATATAACTTTTTTGTTTCCAGAGAACTGCTGCATCTATAATTTCGTCTGTTAAATTGTAATAATCTTCCCATGATTTATCAGACCAGTTTAATTTAATATTTAGTTTTTTCGATAGAAGTGGTATAGAGATGTAGGTTCTTCTTGGTACAATTATTTCTTTAGTGTTTTTATACCTTAAGCACAACTCAATTGCATGAGTGCAACAGTCTACAGCAACTGCATATGGAGAGCCAAAGAAATTTGCAATTTCTTTTTCGAACTGTATAACTTTGTCAAAACTCATTTTCTATAATATTTGAAACTCTAAAAGTATCTGATTCATAATCTTTACCTCCTCTAAGTCCTTCTGAAAAAACAACAAACTCATTTCCATCAGATCCTATTTTTAATGCATGAATTTCATAAGGTGGAGTAGAAATCAAATCTCCTTTTTGAGCTATAATTTTCCTAGCTTTTTCCTCTGAATTAATAGGTTTATACCAATACTCCAAAGAGCCATGAGTAACTAAAATATGTTGAGTTGTTTCTTTATGATAGTGATTACCTCTAATTGAATTAGGATTTGACTTTATTACTGCAACATGGTCAATCTTTGAATTATAAAAAATATCTGTTATTGAGCCTCGATCATCTGAATGTATCTCAAGAGGATATTTTATATTTTTCCATATATTTTTATTTTTCATATTAAGGATTTAAAAATTGAATTTTTGAATTAATCAATAAAAGTTTATCTTTTAAAATATCTGAAATATTCCATGATAAAATTAGAGCATAAATCTCGTCGTATTTTTGAAAAACCTCTTCATCACTTAAGATTGGTATTCTTGTTAGAGGAGTATATTTTCCTATTTTATGTTCTGAATTATCTGTTACATAGTCAATAATTTTATTATTAAGACCATAATAATTTAACAGAGTATTTCCCTTGGCAGCAGCTCCCACTGCTACAATTTTTTTGTTTTCTAACTTAAGCTTGTAAATTTTTTTTAAAATTTCAAACTTTCTTTTTTGAATTACTTCAGAATAATTTTTATATGTTTGAGGATCAAATAGCTGACTTTTTTCTTCTTCAATTATAAATTTTTCATAATCGTTAATAGATTGGTTATTCAAAGAACAATAGATTCGAATAGACCCACCATGATATTTGGTTTTTTGAACTTTAAAGATTTTAAGTCCATTAGATTCAAGCATATGCTTTGCTGATTTTACAGTGAAATAAGAAACATGTTCATGATATATTTGATCAAACCTATAATCATTTATAGTATTGAGCCAATATGGTACCTCAAAAACAAAAATTCCATTATTACTAAGACATGATAAAATTCCATTTAAAAAATCTTTTGGATTATCTGAATGATTAAAAACGTTATTTGCAATAATCATATCGTATTTTAAGTTAAGTTTAGTAGCATTTTTACTATCAAATAGCCCATGAATTGTTTTAATATTTGACTTTTTTGCTATATCAACCATCTTTTTTGATGAATCATAACCTGTTACCTTTTTAAAACCCTCTTTTTTGAACAAAGAAAGAAGATAACCATCATTTGATCCTATCTCTAGTATAGAAGATTCGTAATTAATTAATCTTGAATTAATTATATCCTTAGAATAACTACTCCAATAATTTCTAGAGAATGATGAATTTGACGAAGTATATGAATAATCGTAGAGATTATACCTCTCTTCTGGGTTAGTTTTAACTCCAAGTTTAATTTCAAAATTCTTGTTATCAAGATAGCATTCAAGTGGGAAAACAGGTTCTGATAAATGTAACTGATCTTTTGAAATAAAAGTATCAGCATATGGGTGCATACCTAAATCAATAATTTTTTCTATCATAAGTTAGTTTTATCATTAATTTTTCCAAAATATGGACCGTTTTTTACCTCATACATTATGGTTTCTTTACTTAAAACTTCAAGAGAATGTCCCCCTCTGAATAATACAATACAGTCCCCATCAGTTAAAATTTCTTCATCAATCAATTCGTCGTTTAAATCAAAAATTTCCGCCTTAACTTTTCCTTTTATAATAATCCAAGATTCCTGAGTTCGATTAGTATTTCTATCTATTTGAAAGTGTTTATGTGGATCAACTTTTATAAGTTCAGAGAACTTTCTAGCACTTACTTGAAGAAATTCTTCATGTGGTGATAGATCTTTTCTATAATTAGATATTTCATTTAATCGAATAATTGATGCAATAAGAAGTTGTTCTTGATTCCTAGAATAAATTTTTCTCATAATATTATATTAATTCATATAAGACGTCTAGTGTTTTACCTGTAAAATTATCTCCTTGCTTAACGAAGCCTGATCCTCTTCCAATCTTTTTATATTGATTTAATAATAGCTTGTCAAAGTCGTGCTCATAATTTGAGCAGTCTAGATAAGGGTTATCAATCAAATTATTTACAGCTTCAACCTGTATCATCTTAACTTTGCCAGGCTCAATATATTTATCGAAAATTGTTAATAAGACTTTATGATCATAGCCCTCAATATCCGAGATATAGAAATCAATTTTTCTAATTGACTTTTTAATTAAAAAATCACATAAATTAATTGTTTTCACCTCTATTGATTTTCTTGATTGATAACTATTTGATTTACTGAATCTTGATAATGATGCACTAGCATCATTATTCATATTGTCTGGTAAATAAAATTTCACTTTACCATTTTTGTCAGAAAGAGCTAAATTTAATATTTCAACTCCTTTATATTGATTGTAATGTTTAATTTTATTATAATTTTCAGTATTAGGTTCAAATCCTATTACTATTTTATATTTGAAGAATATCTTTTGGAAAGAATCTCCAACATTTAAGCCTGCATATATTAAGGTTCCTTTCTTTTGGAAAAACATAGGGTAAATTACTGAAGCAAATTGCCAATAAAGACTGTTGAATCTCTTATAATATTTTCCTAATAAAAATCTTAAGATTTGTTTCATGATTTATTATAAATTTCTAACCAAAATTCAACCATCTCATCGAGAAGTGTCTCAAATGAATATTCAGGTTTCCAATTGAATTTTTCTCTTAGTTTTGTTGAGTCACCTTTTAAATATTTAAGTTCTTCTGGTCTCAAATACTTTGGGTTTTGGAAAATATATTGTTCCGTGTCTAGTTCAAGTTTTTTAAATACATAATTTGTCATATCTCTAACAGAGTGTGTTACACCAGTGGAAACAACAAAATCTTCGGGTTTACTATTATTTATAATTAAATGCATTGCCCTTACATAATCTTTTGAATGCCCCCAATCTCTGTATGAATCCATATTTCCAAGCTCAAGTCGATCTTTAATCCCTGACTTGATTTGCACTGCAGTCTTTACTACCTTGTTAGTTACAAAGTTGCTTCCTCTTCTAGGTGATTCATGATTAAATAAAATCCCGTTAACGATATGAAGTTTATAAGATACTCTATAATTTCTAGATATATTAAATCCAAACACTTTAGCACATCCATAAGGGCTTACAGGTTGAAATGGTGTAGTTTCTCTTTGAAAACCATCTTCATCAACTGAATTTCCATACATTTCAGATGAACTTGCTTGATAAAACTTTGCTTTTGGACAATTAATTCTGTAAGCTTCCAAAATATTAAGTACACCTAGAGCATTTGTCTGAACTGTAAACTGAGGTATATCATAACTAATCCTAACATGACTCTGAGCTGCCAAATTATATATTTCATCAGGCTTAATCAGATTAAGCATTTTTGATAAACAAGATTGATCTAGAACATCTCCGTATTCAATATTTAATCTATCATCAAAAGCTTCTAATCTATTAGACTGATTCTCTGGAACTGAATTTCTTCTTACAATACCATATACATCGTATCCTTTTTCTAAAAGGAGTTCAGATAGATAACTCCCATCTTGGCCATTAATTCCTGTAATAAATGCTTTCTTTTTTTTCATTTTTTTAATTTATTTATAATTATAGTCTAAGCTTAACTGACTTTTTATTTAAAATATTTCTGAAATCAAAAATCTCATAATCAGAACTTATTTTTTCAATACTTTGGAATTCGTCCCATTCAGTAAGAATCGTGATTATTTTGGATGCTGAGACAATTGACTTAAGAGTTTCATATACTTTGATTTTAGAGTGATAATTTTCATTTAATTCACCCTTTTTTTGATCTAAAACATTAATGTCATCTAATATCTTTTCTCTTGAAACCATTGGGTCGTAGATGTTTACTTTAAATCCTAGTTTTAGTAACTGATAAGTAATATATATTGACGCTGACTCTCTACTATCGTTCGTATTTTTTTTAAAAGCCCACCCCAATATTGAAATTTTCTTTTCTAAAGAATATCTTATAAAATAATTTTCAATTATTTCAGTAATTCTTTTTTGCTGATAATCGTTTATTTTGACAACAGCATGCCAATATTCTGCTACATCATCTAAACCATAAAATTGACATAAGTAGACTAAATTGAGAATATCTTTTTTAAAACAACTACCACCAAAACCTGGTGAAACTTTTAAAAAATGACCTCCAATTCTATGATCCATTCCAATCGCTTCAGAAACTTCATCAATATCCGCACCTGTTTTATCACATAATGCAGACAGACTATTAATTGACGATATACGCTGAGCTAACATAGCATTAGAGGCAAGTTTGGCTAATTCTGAAGACCAAATATTAGATCTTAATATTTTTTCTTTAGGTATCCATTTTTCATAAATTTCTGATAGTTTATCTGCAGCTTTTATTCCTGATTCTGTTTGATCAGAGCCAATTAAAACTCTATCCGATTTAAATAAATCTTGTATTGCAGTACCCTCTGCAAGAAATTCTGGATTTGATAGAATTTCAAATTTTATTTTTTTTGAGTTCTTGCTAAGTATTTCTTTAATTTTTTCAGCTGTTCTTATTGGAAGTGTTGATTTTTCAATTATTATTTTATCAGATTTAGAATACTTAGCAATCATTTTTGATGACTCGATAACATATTTAAGATCAGATGCCATGCCAGCGCCATCACCAGTTTCCTTCGTTGGAGTATTTACTGCCATAAATATCATGTCTGATTCATCTATAAACTTCTTAATATCATTACTAAAAAAAAGATTTTTATTTCTAGTAGCTTGTATTATTTCAGATAGTCCAGGCTCATATACTGGTAAATTTTCAATTGGACCGTTCCATGCTTTAATTTTACTAATATCAATATCAACAACTGTTATATTTATTTCAGGACATTTTAATGCTATAACTGCCATAGTCGGTCCTCCAACATAACCAGCTCCAATACATGTTATTTTTTTAATTTTCATCATTATTTAGTAACCATGAGGATGATTGTATTTTTCTACCAAGACCATCTATGAGTTTAATGTCTAATTTTTCACAAATCAAAGCCTCAGGTATGGATTTATTTGATTGATCGCCACCATTAGCAAAATAAATATCATGAGAAGTTGAATAGTTGTTATAAACTTGACGTATTGAGTTAACTACTGTTTTATCTTTATCAATTGATGTCATTACATAATCCACTACTTTTAATTCACCTATTATAAGTGACCTTTCATCTTCTAACATAAACTCTTTTGATCCCTTTATTTGTCTTTGAATATCATTATTAACTATTACCATTAAATAATCTCCTAATTTTTTTGCAAAATGAAAGTATTCTATATGACCTTTATGAAGTGGATTAAAATAGCCAGATACTATTATTAATTTTTTTTTCATTTAATTCTATTATAATCATCCTCAAGTCTAACTATATCATCTTCACCAAAATATTCTCCTGTTTGAACCTCAATAAAAATTAACTTGACTTTACCTATATTTTTTACTCTATGTTTTACACCAACAGGTATAACAATCGTATCTCCTACATTGAATTTTTTTTCGATACCATCAATAGTAATCTGCGCAACCCCCTTAATAATAGTCCAAACTTCAGACCTTCTATTGTGATACTGATATGATAATCTTTGACCTGATTCAACTTCAATCTTCTTAATTTTATAATTAGCATTATCTTCAATTACAATAAATCTTCCCCAGGGTCTTATTTCTTTTTCTACATAATTCATATTAATCTTTTGTGTAAATAGTTAAACTATTGTTTGAAGTTGGTGATTTTGATGTAAGGAAAAAGCTTACTTTTCTGGAAATTATTTTTTCTATTTTACTTTCAAGTTGAGATATATAGTTAAAGTTTAAATTTATACCAACTAAAATAACTTCTACTTTTCCTGAGTCTATTCCCTTGGCATAATCCCCTATAATTATTATCTGCTTTACGTCACCCATTCTTTCCAAAACAATATCAATAATATCCTCTAATCCAAGGTGTTTATATACAATTTTTTGTAACGTTTTAAACAGTGGATGCTCTGTGTTAACACTATACTCTATTTTATTGTTTAATTTTGACTTATTAAGGTATCCCGCATCATAGAGATGATTTAATTCTTTTCTGATAGAATTTGTTGACTCACTCATCTCGGTAGCTAATCCATTTAAATGACCTTTGTTAGCTTGTGATATAAAAAACTTTACTAATAGTCTAAGTCTTGTTTTGGATGTTATTAATTCGCCTAACATAAAAATGAAATTAAGTAACAAAAGTACTTAAAATTATATTAATTTCCAATAATATTTACAATTAAAACAATTTCTAATATGAAATATTACTAAATTTGAATTTATATTGAGTTTTGGAAATCAATTTACTTTTATATTATTCATTAATTTTAATTTCTAGTTTTTTAACAATTAATATATACCAAAGATTATTTTTAAAAAATAAAATACATGATGAAATAAATGATAGGTCTTCACATGTTGTAATGGCAACAAGATCAGGAGGAGTATCAATTTTCTCAGTTGTTTTTTTGATTAGCTCATACAATTATATTATTCAAAATGAAATTTTTGATTTCTCTCTAATAATTCCATTGTTTTTACTAATGGTTGTTGGATTATATGACGATATATATAAGCTAGATTTTAAGCTAAAATTTATTTTTCAAATTATCGCAGCAAAAATTATAATAGATAATGGTCTAATAATTAACAATTTACATGGTGTTTTCGGCGTGTTTGAGATAAATAGAATTATAGCTCAAATACTTACAATATTTATAATTGTTTCAATAATAAATGCAATTAATTTCATTGATGGAATCGATGGATTAGCAAATAGCATTGTAGTTTTATTTCTTATTGCCATTGAATTTTTCTCATCTAATCAATCACCTTTCTTTAATTTAACAACAATTACTATTCTTAGTATTATACCTTTATTTTATTATAATTTTAGAAAAAAAAAGAAAGTGTTTCTAGGTGACTCTGGTTCACTTTTTTTAGGTGGACTAGTCAGTATTTATGTAGTGTATTCACTCACAAACTCGTATGTAATTAAGCCAGAATTTGATATTCACAAAATACTATTTATTTTATCAATTATGATTTATCCAATTGTTGACCTAATTAGAGTATTTGTGATTCGAATACTAAACAATCAGTCTCCATTTATTGCAGATAAAAAACATATACATCATATTATTCTAAAGTATACAAAAAGTCATTGGAGGTCAACATCTTTAATAGTTTTAACCAGTATTTTAAATTTAATTTTTATACAATTAATTTTTTAGTTTATCTTTTTCATTAAGATAATTATATCTGCTATTAATTTTTAAAATTAATGAGTCATATGATATATTATCTACGGAATTAATTGCGGAAACATAATAAAACCATATATTTTTATTCAAGCTGTTTTTCACATTAATATAATTTGAAAATAATTTTTTGTAGTTCTTGTTTTCTGAAAGTAATGTATAATAAAGTGCAGCTACATAATCTGTTGAATTTGAAAGTAAATATGATTTTTCTAAATAATTTAGTGCCTCATTTTGCTGACCCATATCTAAATAGATTCTGGCCTTAAAGTAAAATGAATATACTGAGAATGGATTTTCCATTATAGCAATATTTATTGACTTTAATGCTTCTTCATATCTTTTTTGATTTAAATAATATCTTGCTATATATGTTTTAATTGGTATCATATTAAATGATAGGGTTGGAAAGTCCATATCAATTTGACTTAATTGATAATTTTTAAAAGTATATGACCCATCTACTAAGTCTTTATAAAGTATAACTTGAAACTTATTAGAAATAAGTTTTTTATAATTAGCTAAAACAAATAAAACAGACAAACAAAAAAAAGTAAAGATTAATATCTTAGTCTTCATTCTTTTCATCAATTTGATTCATTGCATTAACAAGTATAGGGTTTATTTTAGAAAAAGTATTATATAGATTATTATATATTTCTTTAGCTTTCATATTATTTCTAGTTCTAATTAAAAAGGCAATATAATTTTCAAAATACTTTTGATTAGTTGGCACTAGGTTTATAATTTCTGAGAAAACACTGTCTTTATAACTAACATAGGAATCTTCCATTCTCATTATTTTGTTGTAGCTCCGTAAACTATTGTTAGCAATTTCTCTAGAATATAAAATCCACTCAGAGATAAGATTTATTTCATCATCATATGGAAATACTTTTTTTGATTCAATTGCTAAATCTTTAGCGTCATTTTTTTCAACTTTACTATCCTCATAAATACCTGCTAAAAGAATTCTCCATAAAGCATCATCGCTTTTTTTGACCTTTTCATCTATTTTATTAAAGTAATAAATCATAGAATCACCTTTTTGTTCATATTTAAGACTTAATATTTTTAAGTAAAAGTGCTTAGCATTATTCGGTAATCCCTTAATGGCTTTATTAGCATAGAATGTCATACTATCCATTTGATTTATATTATAATATAATTC
>CESW01010232.1_pt1 | contig 21282 bp, 13 predicted proteins | sample 531171 | NCBI WGS metagenome assembly CESW01 (sample SAMEA2621859, study PRJEB7988) | marine metagenome | biome: marine biome (ENVO:00000447); feature: surface water layer (ENVO:00002042); material: "saline water (ENVO:00002010), including plankton (ENVO:xxxxxxxx)" | depth 5 m
CCCGCCGTATCGAGTACAACCCAATCGTATTCTTGGTCACTGACCGTTCCTCCGAATGGAAATATGTTTGCAGACCCATCGCTCATTCCCGTGCACGTGGCATTTGTCGGCGTAATCAGAAATCCGAGTGGGGCGGGCGCTTCAACTTCGAACAACTCGGAAAGTTGACAACCAGAGGTGTCTGTCGCAGTAACCACATAATCTCCCGCGCAGAGTCCAACCGAATCGATGGACAATTCACCCGTGGAGGTGTTGAAATAACTTACATCCAAGACGCCAGAACCACCGATGGCAGACAAGGCGACTTCTCCATCACAATCCAAACCACACGATGGATTTGTCACGTCGCCAATGTTGACTTCAATTGGAGCCGGTTCTGCAATTTCAATGACCGCTGTATCTGAGGAACAATTCAGCGAGTCCAAAACATAGACTTGATAGGTGGACGGTCCCAAATCCATCAAACCTTCTGACACAGGAACCGTTTCAGTCGCACTTGTCAAAAACAAAGATCCAGATCCCCCCGAAGCCTCGACCACGATGAATCCATTTGCATCGCCGGAACAAACCACATCCTCCGAGTCAAAGACCACATCGAATGGTTCAGGACAATTGACGTAGAGGGTGTCTTTCCTGGTGCACCCATTGGAATCACTCACTGAGAAAATGAACTCGCCATCTCCATCAGAGCAGACTAAGCCGTCCCAGATGTAAGTGTCTTCGACCAGCACTGGATTGATTGTGGCTCCTTGTGGAGTTTCTGCCGTCAACACAAGGACCCCGGTGCCGCCGAACAACGTTGAATCTGGCAAGACAATCATGGCATCCGCTTCCCCAAAACAAGTGTTGTTGTCCGCAACTGCAAATTGAGCAGCAATTGGATCGGGAGATTCCACCACAAATGCTGTGGTGTCAAAACATCCGTAATCGTTGGCAACGTAAACCTCGTAATCCCCTGCCGTCAATCCTGGAAATTGGCTCGCCGCCGTTTGGCTAAGCACTGTGATGTCCTCCACGAAATCATCCGTTGACGTCGCAAGCGTATAAGTCGTCCCTTCCAAGGCCGCGTCTAAACCCAAAAATTCTAAGGCAACGTCCGTGGTGAATCCATCACAAGCGGTCACTGTATTGATGACTTCAGCTTCAGTTTCGTCGTAGTCTTCACATGGGTCTTCCACGGCAATGGCGCCATTGCCGTCTACATCTAGGAAGAAAAGCTGCTCACTTCCATTGTCTCCATCAACGAAAACTTGCAAGTTCAAATTCAGAGACCAGTCACCGCACGTGGTGACGCGAGCCACTGCAATTTTTAAATCTTCTCCGGCAATGGCATTTTGAGGAGTCCCAGTGACAAATGCGGAACCATTCCCAATTTGAGAACTGCAAATGTCAGTTCCATCAACCAGAGGAGTTGAAACCCACGTCGGGTTTTGTCCGGCAGCATCTCCACTCAATTTACCGATGGTCCAAAACGTATCGTATTCGTAAAGAGCAGTGGCCGGAAATTGCCAAAGCAAACTGTTGTTGGTGGCATCCATGACCAACGAATTGGTCACAGGATTCCAACATCCACAAGGGGCATTCAAACCAAGCGCCCCCCCCTGTGGATAAAAGCCAACGTCAGAAAAAATTGCACTTAGGACATCTGTTGGGTTGGTGAAATTGACATACACCAGATAACTCACGTAACCTTCCAGTATTCCCTCAGGATCGAAAGTATCCTCGGGGGTAGGCGTGTCAGGACCGTAAAACGCCGTATCCACAACGACCTCGACCCCAATGGCTTGCCCAAATACGCCAAACTGCCCCATTCCTAGGAAGAAGAGCAGAGTCCAAACATGACGTATGTGAAGCTGTATGTTCATGTTGTTCATTGATCGAACCAAGATTGTGTGTTTTACTCTTTGGAGGGAGAGTAGATTTAGACCGCAAATTAGCGGATTTGAACCACTCTTCAACCACACCAAATCAGGGACTGTCCATGACCGCTGGTGCAGAACCCTCTTTTAGGATGTTGCATGAGGATGAGCATATGTGTGCCGTCGTAAAGCCCAATCGCTTGCTCGTTCATCGAACAGACATTGATTTTCACGAGCCGTACAACTTGCGAGACCTCCTGAACAAAACACGAAATCAAGATGCTTGGTTGCAACCAGTTCATAGGTTGGACAAGCCAACAAGTGGCATCGTGCTGTTTGCAACATCGAGAAAATCTCTGAATGCGCTCAAGCTCGAATTCGTTCATCGAAGGATCTCAAAGACCTACTTCGCCGTCGTCCGAGGCTGGACTGAGGACCGCGGTGTTGTCGAAAAGCCCCTTCCTACGGCTCACAACTCCACACCCAAAGAGGCCCAAACACATTACCTTACGCTGGCTCGAGTGGAATTACCACACCCAGTAGGACCTTACGAGACGGCGCGTTACAGCTTGGTTGAATGCCGCCCAGTGACCGGAAGATTCCACCAAATCAGGCGTCACTTTCGTCATTTGCGACACCCCATTGTGGGAGACTCCAAATACGGCGATAAAAAACACAACCGCTTCGTTGCGAATCAGACGAAAGCGGATTCACTCCTCTTGCATGCTGGCAAGCTCAAAATCGGACACCCAGATGGCAAACGAACCTTGAATCTAGAGGCTAGAGTGCCTCATGGTTGGAATGCCATTTTGGACGGTTGGCCCTGGAAAGGAGACCTGTCAACAGTTCCGCTGAAAGACGCTGTAACACTTTGATGCCGCGGCACCGGGTTTGGCCTAATTTCGCGAAGCCCCTTCGACATGGAGAACGCCAAACCATATGCCCCCAAAAACAAAGTACGAATTGTCACAGCGGCAAGCCTCTTTGATGGTCATGACGCAGCCATCAACATCATGCGTCGAATCATGCAACGGACGGGATGTGAAGTGATTCATCTTGGACATGACCGAAGTGTCAATGAAGTGGTCACCACCGCCATTCAGGAGGACGCTCAAGCCATTGCCATGACCTCATACCAGGGGGGGCACATGGAATACTTCAAATACATGAAGGATTTGTTGGACGAGAGAGGCGCGGGCCACATCAAAGTGTTTGGAGGCGGGGGTGGCACCATACTCCCCGAAGAAATAGAGGAACTGCACGCCTATGGCATTGCGCGCATTTATCATCCTGACGACGGCCGGACCATGGGACTTCAGGGCATGATCAACGATTTGATTGAAAAAGCCGATTACCAGACAGTGCCCAAGTTGAAAGACCTAGATGGGGCAATGGAACGCCTGCCGGAACGCAGTGTGCGGGATTTGGCGCGTTGCATTACCGCCGCTGAAAACAACGCAAAAACCTTCGGCAAGGCATTCGCATCCCTCAGGCAAAACTTGACCGAAGTACCCGTTTTGGGAATCACGGGAACAGGCGGAGCCGGAAAATCGTCCATGGTGGATGAACTCGTACGCCGATTTCTCCTTGACTTCCCTCAAAAACGCATCGCCCTTGTGAGCGTAGACCCTTCCAAGCGACGAACAGGTGGGGCTTTGCTTGGAGATCGAATCCGCATGAATGCCATTCACTCGGACCGTGTTTACATGAGGTCTTTGGCAACCCGCCAGTCCAACCTCGCACTATCGCGCCACGTGCAAGAGGCCTTGGACATCCTTAAATCCGCCCAATTCGATTTGATTGTATTGGAAACCAGTGGCATTGGTCAGAGTGACACTGAAATCATGGACCACAGCGACGTCTCGCTTTACGTCATGACACCTGAATTTGGGGCAGCCACTCAGCTGGAGAAAATCGACATGCTCGATTTCGCAGATGTGGTGGCCATCAATAAGTTTGACAAACGTGGTGCTCTAGATGCTCTACGCGACGTACGGAAGCAATTCAAACGCAACCATGACCTGTGGGAGGCCGAGGACGACGAATTGCCCGTTTTGGGAACGATTGCATCACAATTCAACGATCCTGGAACCAACGAACTCTACCGGCGAGTGATGAACACGCTGTCAGCCAAGACAGGTGCAGACCTCAAATCCACATTTGCAGCGGAACAGGGCACGAGCGAGAAGATCTTCATCATCCCTCCCGCGCGGACGAGATATCTCAGCGAAATCGCAGAAACGAATCGAGCTTATGATCGCTGGGTCGACAAACAATCAGAACTGGCAGGTCGCCTTCAAGCCCTCAAAACCGCGACAAAGGAGGTGGATGACGCAACCAAGGAAGCACTTTCGGCAGCTGCAAAACAGCTCGAATTGGATCTTGATGCGAGGTTGTACGGTTGGCTAAAAGCGTGGCCTGAAGTCAAACTGCGTTACGCCTCTTCAGAATACGTATTTCAAGTTAGAGGAAAGGACATTCGCATTCCGACCACCACCAAATCCCTGTCTCACCAGGACATTCCCAAAGTTGCACTCCCCGCCCTAAGCGGATGGCAAGACTTGGCGAAATGGCATCTGCAAGAGAACCTTCCGGGGTCCTTTCCATTTACTGCCGGCATTTATCCATTTAAACGAGAAGGCGAAGACCCAACGCGCATGTTCGCAGGCGAGGGAGGACCTGAACGCACCAACAAGCGTTTCCACTATGTCTCCCTAGGAATGCAAGCGAAACGCCTTTCCACTGCATTTGACTCTGTTACGCTGTATGGACGAGACCCTGCAATTCGTCCTGACATCTATGGCAAGGTTGGAAACGCAGGTGTGAGCATTTGCTGTCTAGACGACGCCAAAAAGCTGTACAGCGGATTCGACCTTTGCGCAGCCAACACGAGTGTCTCAATGACCATCAATGGTCCCGCGCCAATGCTGCTTGGCTTCTTTTTGAATGCGGCGATCGACCAACGCTGCGAAAAGTACATCCATGAGCACGGCATGGAATCCAAAGTAGAGGATGTACTGAAAGAGAAGTGGGACGCCCGCGGAATTCCTCGTCCCACTTATGAAGGTGACCTGCCAGAGGGCAACGACGGATTGGGTCTTTTGCTGCTTGGCTGCACTGGAGACGAAGTGCTCAGTACCGCGACCTACGAGAAGATGAAGGCTGAAGCACTGCAGAGCGTTCGCGGCACGGTACAAGCGGACATTCTCAAGGAAGATCAGGCACAAAACACCTGCATCTTTTCCACCGAATTTGCCTTGCGTCTGATGGGTGATGTGCAGGAAAATTTCATCCAGAACGGGGTGCGTAATTTCTACTCCGTTTCAATTAGTGGCTACCACATCGCTGAAGCCGGGGCAAATCCCATCACGCAGCTGGCATTCACTCTCGCCAATGGATTCACTTACGTAGAGTACTACTTGAGTCGCGGCATGAACATCGACAAGTTTGGCCCCAATCTGAGCTTTTTCTTCTCCAACGGCATTGATCCAGAATATGCCGTGATTGGAAGAGTTGCGCGTCGGATTTGGGCCAAAGCCATGCGAGAAAAATATGGCGCATCACCCCGTGCGCAAATGCTGAAATACCACATTCAAACGTCGGGTCGATCCCTCCATGCGCAAGAAATTGACTTCAATGACATCCGAACAACTCTGCAGGCTTTGTATGCCATTTATGATAATTGTAACTCACTACATACCAATGCCTACGATGAAGCCATCACAACTCCTACTGAAGCCAGTGTCCGACGTGCCATGGCCATTCAATTGATCATCAACAAGGAGCTTGGACTCTCCAAAAACGAGAATCCATTGCAAGGGTCTTTCATCATAGAGCAATTGACAGATCTTGTGGAAGAGGCGGTGCTCATTGAATTTGATCGCATCACCGAGCGAGGAGGCGTACTCGGCGCCATGGAGACCATGTACCAACGGTCTCGAATCCAGCAAGAGAGCCTCCATTATGAAATGCTCAAACACACAGGTGAATACCCCATTGTTGGGGTCAATACTTTCTTGAGTAAAGAAGGGTCTCCCACCTTGGTTCCTGGGGAGGTCATTCGAGCCTCCCAAGAAGAAAAGCAACAACAGCTTGCCAATTTGAACAACCTACACGAAATGTCTGCGACGCGCGCCCAACAAGCGATTGACAATGTTCAGCATGCTGCTGTTTCAGGTGAAAACATCTTTGACGTTTTGATGGAGGCTTGCAAGTGGTGCTCGCTCGGCCAATTGACAGAGGCCATGTTCGAAGTCGGTGGGGCATACCGCCGAAACATGTGAGCCATGGCGAGGGTCGTGGCACTTTGGGCAGGTCCCCGAAATGGCAGCACAGCCACCATGTACAGCTTCGCTCAACGGTCAGATACACGTGTCATGGACGAGCCGTTGTTTGGGCACTTCCTCGCCCATACTGGCGTCGAGCGTCCTTCTCGCGAGGACGTCTTGAATACCATGCCAAAAAGCCGAGATGATGTTCTGCAATCCATCGAGCCAAAAGAAGAGGACGACGTGCTTTTTTTGAAGCACATGGCCAATCACATTGAAGGACTGGCATGGCATGATGTGGATGGTCCGAAGCACAAACACGTGATTCTTACCCGTCATCCGGATGGCGTTCTGCACTCATACCGGCAACATATTGCAGAACCTACAATGTTGGACCTCAGCTACGCTCACCAACGCCGCATTGCACAACTTGGAGGGGACGATGTCATCGTTGTCACCGCTGAATCCCTGTTTCAAGAACCTGAGAGCACCCTAAGAGCTCTGTGCTTGTCCCTAGAACTGCCCTGGGAACCCGTAATGATGACTTGGCGGAGCGGCGGGCGAAAGGAAGATGGCGTCTGGGCAAAGCATTGGTACAGCAGCTTGCACGCAAGCACAGGTTGGCAACCTCGCACCCTCACAAATGCAGATGTGCCCTCGGGTCTAAAAAAGCTTCGTGAGACATGCCTTGAACACTACATTGCTTTGAAAGCAAAGTCCTTGAACCATTAAATCATGGCCAAATACAATCAACCTGACCCCAGAAACGCAAACACTTGGTGCTGGGTTGACGGCTTGGTGAAACGTGAAGACGCTCGCATCAGCGTCTTGGACAGTGTGGTCCAAGGCGGCGATGCTGTCTGGGAGGGATTGCGTGTCGATGGAGGTCGCATCTTTCAAATGGAGGAACATCTTCAGCGTCTGCAGGACAGTGCTCACGCCCTCATGTTCACCGGCATTCCCACCACATCTGAAGTCCAAGATGCAATTTTCAAAACCCTCGAGGCCAACGGAATGACCGAGGGAGTGCACATCCGTTTGACGCTTACGCGAGGTGCAAAGTCAACCTCTGGGATGGACCCAAGGCTTAACATTCATGGCTGTTCACTCATCATCCTGCCTGAATACAAAGGCCCTGTATACGGCACTGGAGCTCTTCGTTTGATCACAAGTTCAATTCGAAGGAATGGCCCCTCCTACTTGGACTCCAAAATCCACCACAACAACCTGCTGAACAACATCCTCGCCAAAATCCAAGCCAACCATGCGGGCGCAGATGATGCCGTCATGCTCGACGATCGTGGGTTCATTGCAGAGACGAATGCAACAAACTTGTTTTTCATTCATAAAAAGGTCTTGTGCACTCCGTTTGGTCATGCCTGCTTACCTGGAATCACACGCGCGTACATTTTGGATTTGGCACGAAACTTAAATATCTCAGTACGAGAAGGTGACTTCAGTTTAACCCAGTTGTACTCAGCCGATGAAGCCTTCACGACGGGAACCATGGGAGGAATTGCACACATCGTGGAAGTGGATGGTCGAAGAATTGGTCCAGTGGACAGCGAAGGTCCAGGTGACTTGACCCTTCAACTTCAAAAGGCTTATCCCTTGCACATTCCTGCTGTGAATCTGCCCTTTTTATCATCGTCAGCGTGATTCGAGAAACGCTATGTTTTTGTTTCAATTGCCGACGAGGATACGCTCAAGATTCCGTTGTTGACCAACGAGCCTTCAAAAATGTATTGGCTGAAATGCTCGCCACCACGAGTGCCATCCCAGCAAGGCTGAGGGCAGACATCCCCTCCCCATAACCCCACCATCCCGCGGCGAGTGCAAGTACGGCCCCAAGATATTTAAAGGGCATCACCATACCTGCATCTTCCTTGTGAAGAGCCACCGTCATTAAGACTTGGGCAGCACTGCTCAAAACGCCAATCGCCAAGGCCAATGTCCAATCACCAGAAGACAAAGGGGACCAATCTCCCAAGGACAACGTGCCCATTACGGGCACTGCCATGAGATGAAACCAAATGACCACCCCCACCGGGTGGTCTGTATCGCGACATTTCATGGTGGCCAAATATGCCACCGCCGCCAAACAGGCCGACATCAGTCCCAAACTCCACATGCCCCAAGAGACCCTTGGGTCAAATCCCTTGACCATAATGATCCCCACAATCGCCAGACCCAGAAAAAGCCACTGCAAGCGGTAGACACGCTCCTTCAAAAACAACAGTGCAAGCAGGACTGTGAATACAGGACTGAAGTATTGAATGACCGTTGCACTCGCGAGCGGAATGTGTCGAACGGTGTGAAAAAATCCAGCCAGCGCAATCATCCCAACCAATCCACGGACAAACAACCACCGACGGTTGTTCCCCAACAAGGGAATCCCGGCACGAAGGAGATAAACTCCACACAATACAAGAGAAACAGCCGATCTCAGGAACACGAGTTGGAAAGTCCCCAGATGAGAAAGCTCTTTGACACACAAGTTGGCCGAGGTGTACAACACCACAGAAGTGAGCATGGCAAGGAGTCCTGTCCTCAACGGACAACAGTCACTGTGCCCCGAAGCACTGTAGGAACGATTTCATGGTATCCTTGAGCCTCTACACGGAAACCGTAAACACCATCTGGGACGAAGTGCGTACCAAGCTTCTGGTTGTTTTGGCCAATCCAAGGCTGCTCAGGATTGTTCGACACAAAAACCACTTGCCCCCAACGATTGAACACGCTAAAAGAATATGAACTTCCTGCAAAACCTGCACCAAGGGGAAGAAAAGAATCGTTTACACCGTCGTTGTCAGGCGTGAACGCGTTGGGCACATAGAGATGGAACTCCACCGGTTCGAAATGCGCCGTCACAACCTCAAAGGGAACATCAGTCAGGCTCAAAGCCATGGGATTGGCTTTCTCCTCTGGTTCTGGTGTTGACGACATCACTTCCCAATGACTGAACTGCCATTCCTCCTCCGAAATGGCCTCAAACGTCACTGGACCCTCGGGTTCAAAAGACATGTTCCAGGTATCCTCAACCATGGCCATGTCGACCACCCTCACGCGGCCGGCTTGCGGCGGAGAAACCACCACCGTCAAATTGGTATGTGGAATTTCAACAAAATGGGCAGTGACCGTCCCTGGCTCAAAAACCTCCAATTGCGCTGGGGATGCAAATGCATCCGGATTGATGACATTGCCACTCCAAGACCAATGTGAAAATTCCCACCATGGGTTCGGTTGCGCTAGTACATTGTGATTGCCCACACTCACAAGCTCGGTGGAGGGATTGACTGTCAGTGAGACGCCATCGAACACAACAACTCCTGAGCCTGGCGGTGTGACTGAGAAGCTCAACTCCTGCGGTGGTACGGGGATGCCGAAGTGGGCAACAATGTGAGCGTCACCTGTGAGATTCAGGGGCAAAATGGGATCGTTGACATCTGCAATGGCGACATCACCTGATACAACTTCCCAATAGAGGAATGCCACTCCGAAGGCCTCCTCCGCTTCGAGTTCAATCGGGACATCTGCAAAGTACCACGCTGTGTAAGGCACCATGGATGGATTAAAATCCACAGAATTCACTTCGACCTCCCCCTGTCCTACAATGTCCAGGGTAAAGTTGACGGGCACCACATCATAGCAGTCTTCCATCCCCCCCACCACTTCGTCTTCGCAACGACTGTCTATGAAATCTCGCAATTGTTGCAATTCTGTTTCCCACCCCGCCATGTTCCCTCCCCACCGACTCATTTGTCGCGGCATTTCTGGAGCAATGACATTCACCATGCTATCCAGAACTGCATGCATGTTGGCACACGTGAAAACGGTGTTGCCCAAATCAGCCCATCTGTTGATGTATGTGTTCCAGAACGTCTCGTTCTCGAGGAGGGCGTTCAAAACAGGGATGTGGCCTTGCCCTCCAAGATTGCCCATGCTTTCGGGATTGCATGGATCTGCAGTGGGACCCGTCTCTGGGATGCCTGAATAATTGATGTAGTGTCCAAAACTGGCATCCATGTCCCACAAGGCGTAGCGCCAACGTTTGGCATCCCCGTCCGGATGGCGACCACGCCACCACGCCGTGTTCCAATTCAACCAATCCGCCGAAACGATGTAACTGTTCAAAATGAAGTAGTCAATCAACGACATGGGGTGCAATTGCGACACGGCGTACTCATAGTTCGCATCCACCGTCATGTCTTGCGTCGTACAGAAAGCAACGAGGTCGTACCAGTCGTCTCCGGAACCGTACTCTTCCCAAGTCCCTCCCCATGTTTTGAGGAAATCCACAAAATGTCGAGGCTGGTCGTAGTACTCTTCCGTGAAGTCGGTGTCATCCACTTTTTCACGGTATTCATAAACACCCCAATACTGGCCGTTCAGATAGACAATGCAGCTTTCGTTCGTACGCTCGTCCAGCTTCAATGCTGCCAGATGGCTCAATGTGTGAACGTAGGCATCGCGAATGTGGGCGCCAGGTTCAAAAGGATAATTGTCGTTGGCGGCAGCTTTAAAAATCAAACGCTGATATGCTTCGCGCTCTTTGACATGGAACATCTCGCCTTCTAAGGCATAGTCATAACCCATTTGATCTCGGGTGATGTAATCAAACCCTCTTTGACCGTAGGCATTGCTGTCGTTGCCGTGCTCGTTGGTGTCGCCTGTGGCTTCTACCCAAAAAGTCCCATCGGGGTGAAAAAACTCAATGTGCGCCAACTCGTCGTTGCCACCCCAACCCCATTCTCCATCCTCTTGACCATTGCCACTGACCGAAACCACTGGAATGGTGTGAGCGTCAGCACCAACGAAAAATGTATTTGTCTCAATGAAACTTGGGGCCAAGACGCCGCTTGGATCTATAGATACAGCCCTTACCACGGTTGTATTTGAAACATTGATGGGGCCTGTGTAAAGTGTACTGGCTCCGGTGGGAGAATATCCATTCAATGTGTAGCGGATTTCATATCCAGCAGGAACAGAAAGTTCGACGAACATAGAAGCGTCATAATGGCCAGCTTCCAAACTAAAAATGGGATTGGGTGCATAGCCATTCACCATATCTGCAACATTGGCTGCCTCCGGTGTGGGACTCAGACACACACTCCAAGTGGATGCGCCATCCGTGGTGCGCGACCAGCTGTGATCCGCTTGGGTCGTGTGAATGTCTGCACCATAAGTATAACTTTCTAGAACGTTGCCGCCAGGGTCCGAGAAAACGATGGCCTCACCTTGGCATTGATTGACCTTAAAGTTGGTGTTTAAAAAGCCTCCGACGTAGAGGTTGGTCAAAAGCTCTCCCTCCGCAGAACACATCACCATGAGGTAACCTCCCGCAGGCACAACCGTTCCAGCTGGGATTTCAAATTTGTCCAAATTCGCTGGGTTGTCAGAAAGGAAATGGCCTCCCAAGTCCACATCCGTTCCCGAGGGATTATAAAACTCTACAAAATCTTCATTGTCCCCCGCAATCCCGAGGGTGTAATTGCTGCAGGAAAACTCATTGATGACGACTTGGCTGAAACCAAAACAAGGCAAGAAAGCCAACACAAACAGCGTTGTCCATGGACGCATATCCATTCTCTTTGATGTAGTTGAACTCTTCATCAACGCACTTCAAAACGCACCACTGTAGACGCTTGTTCATTGGACAAACGAAGGACATAGCTTCCTGCCCCTAGGTCATCACGTTGCAGAGATGTGGTTCTTCCAGACAACCTGCGTTTCAGGACAATTCTCCCCTGAGCATCCATCACATCCATGTTCCAAACACCTAGCGGGAATCGAACTGTACTAAAATCTCCCATGGGGTTAGGCATGACTTTCACCGCCTTTGCAGCCGCCATGTCTATGATGGCTGTTGCACAATCGTAATCAACTGTATGGAGCGTGTTTTGATAATCTTCGTTGACCACATCAATGACTTCCGTCATACACACTTCGTTCCCCGCTTCTGACCAGTAAACCCTCAAAAACGGCACCCACTCAATGTTCTTATGAAACGAAGCGCCGTCGTAACTCAGTCCGATGATTTTGTTGCCCCCGGGAATGAATGATGGAGTGATGTCGTAATTCATCGGATCTGCGAGGCTCACCGCATCACTGATGCTCACCCCAGAAAATTCAAATTCGTATCCAACAATTCGGTTGTATGCATTTAAGACATGTACGTCAAAATAATTCATGTCCCAATTCACGTCGGCCACCATGAAGTGAACTGTGTCGTAGATGTTGACGATTTCTTGAACGGGAAATTCGCACTTGTCGTGAACGCCGCTGCTGTCTGGGTGCTGGTGTGCATCATTGAACCACTGACACTGCGACATCAAAGCTGCATCACTGACCGTAACATCGCCATCTTGGTCAATGTCAATGCACGAACTTGCCTGCAGGTCACTTCCTAAAATGCCTTCAACATACGCCACCGCATCTGCGAATTCTTGCGCTTCATTGTTGTCGAGATCTCCAACGAGCGATGTACCCCCGCACTCACCGTTGCAATCCGCTTCCGATGTTCCAAAGAGCACACCATTGCAATCGTAAATGGGCTCGCACCCATCGACGTGCTCAGCCACAAGAGAACCACTGCTCCGGTCCAAGTTCACACACACTGCAGCGTGGTTGTTGTCATAGGAGTTTTCAGCGCGACCCAAGGCGTCAGGAATAAATTCGTAGTTGGCTCGAACCAACAGATAATACGTTCCATCTTCCACGTCAGTCACGTCAATCCATTGGCAACTCAGCCCCGCGCCGTAGATGTCTCCACATCCAGCTGAAATGCCCATGTTACCACAACCATACTGAGCTGTACCACCCCCACTGCATTCCAAATCCATGACACAAAACCCATTTTTGAAGCCTATGGGGATGAGATTGCCCTCCAGGTCGAACAAATCGTATTTGGCATAGCCATTGTGATGCCAATGTCCGTGGCAATCCCCCCACTCAAATTGATTGTTGCCGTCTTCACTAGGCACACCGATGTAATAATCAAGGTCTCCAATGTTCTTAATGTGAGTGGTGAAACGCACCAACTCCCTCGCTCCGTAACCGTTGAGACACCCTTCCTCGATGTAGCAATCGGTCTCGCTGACCTGCATGATTTCTGTTGTTAGGCTATTGATGATTGCATCTTCCATGACGATTAGATCAGGCCCTGTACATTCTGGGTCACCAGGGTATACACATGATCCATTGTCGGCCTCGGCCATGGGGTTAAAATTGCAAGCCTCAGGGTCCATGCAACCTGTTGGCGGGCCTATAAAATCAAACTCCCAAGACCAAAGTTCATCGCAGGGACCTTCAAACGACGCCCAACGCACCCAATAGGGAACTCCCGCTTCAAGCAGAACTGTCAACTGAGCCTCTTCTCCACATCCTCCTTGGTTGTCGTCGTAATAAATGGAACCTTCGTTGGTGTCATCGAAGTTGCCCATTTGACAATAGTCGTAGATGTACAATCGAGTGTCGCATTCATTTCCGCAGGAGCTGAAATTGTACATGCCATTTGACTCCGGGGTGAAGATGTACCAATGGGAACTGCCAGGAGAATCTACCGGGCCATAGTCACTCTCTGTAAGAAGAGTGGCATCGTTGCAGGTTGAACCGGGAGCACAAGCGAAGAGGGCCCCAGCCGAATTGCCGAAATCACCGCCTGATGCGACGTTCTGTCCGTCGAGGTAGACGTTGTACCCCCCAGCACCGAAATCGCAGCACATGCCGTCACCGTATGAATCGAAAATTTCAAATTGAATGCACGGTTCATCCGAGAACGGGAAACAGAGGGTGTCAGCGTAAAGGGTGCTGTTTTCAGCGTAGGGCCCGCCTGACATGACCACCTCACCGTCCATGATGACCTCCCAGGACGTTTCTCCGGGATAATCGTCTGTCAAGATTTCAACAACAAGGGTGCTCTCCGTTTCAGCACATTGGGCCAAAACTCCTGAGAACCCATTGCAGAACAGAAATGCTGCAAGGATTGATGCTACCCAGGTAAATCGTAGGGACAAAAAAATCATATGAGAAGGGTCTTGGTTCGCAGTTATTCGCGCTGCGCCATTAAACGCGCCGAATGCGAAGATAGGTTATGGAGAGGGGCGCACCTTCATCGGATGCAGAGGTTGCATGAGAAGAACTCCGAGATACAATTTTCCCGTGTATTTTCGTGCCATGGGACACGACCATCACGACCACCACGAACCAGAGCAAAACGAAATCGGAGGCCCTGTTGTCTTCGCGCTTTTCCTCTTCGCCATCGTCATTGTAGCGATTGGCATGATGGCTTCTTGAATCCCTATTCGCCGAGATCTTGATGTGAAATCAAGGTCATCTCGTCCACGAGGTGTCCTGCCCCGGCGTACACGTCCATGACCCAAAGGACATAGCGGATGTCCACCATGATGTTTCGACAACGCGAGCCGTCAAATAGAATGTCGCTCATCGTGCTCTCCCAACTTCTGTCAAAATTGATGCCCACCAAATGGCCGTTGCCATCCAGGGCCGGTGAACCTGAGTTGCCACCCGTGGTGTGATTGCTGCCCGTAAAGCAGACAACCAGCTCCCCATCATCATTCGCATAATCCCCATATTGCTCGTTTTGTAGGAGGTCGACAAGTCGCTCAGGCATGTCGAAGTCAGGATGTCCTGGCACATATTTCTGAAGAATGCCTCGGGCCGTACTCAACGGGTTGTATTGCATTCCGTCATAAGGTGCGCTTCCTTCGACCTTGCCATAAGTTAAACGCAACGTGCTGTTCGCATCCACAGGAAAAACCTCTTCTGGAAACGCAAGGCGAAGAGCTTTGGTGTAGGCGCCTGACGCCACAGAAATGGCCTCACGGAGACGTGCGTATTCAGGTGCAATGACCTCGAAGTAATGCGCACGTATGAGCTGGATAAGTTGGTAAATGGGATCTTTTCTCAGCTTGCTCCAAGACTTTGGGCTTCCAGATTCCAACATTTTTGTCATGGCCTCGGCGTCTGGAAAGGTGCTCTTCTTGAATGTTTTTGAAGCCCAAGACGGTCCTCCGCCTGACTTGAGGACCTCAGCGTACAAACCTTCTGGAGCCAGGCCATCTGGAATCCACTCAAAATATTCATCAACGAGTTGCCCGAGCAGCTGCTCATCAACGGATGAATTGAAGTCCTTTCTAAAGCCTGGTTCTTCAGCTCGAAGAGCAGCGAGGAGTGATTCGCGCTTCTCTCCCTCCATTCCACTTTCAATAAGCCCTGCAAAACCATGGGCATAATTGAGTAGATCAGGACCATAATAAGCGAGTTCAATGAACAAGGAACGCGCCTCCAAAAATGGCATGTACTCAACATTTAGAGCCTCCAGTTCATCAACGACGGTACTGCCTGTGGCAGCCTTCAGTCGGGCCTCGAGATCACGCTTTTTCTCGAGAGCGTGAAGTTCAGTGAGTCCTCGATTTTGTCCCTTCCACTTCTTCCATGCATTGGCTACGCTGCTTTGTTTTGATGCGTAGGCGATGCGCAAAGCGTCGCTCGATGCACGTGCCGCGTTGATGACCGACAAACCCTCGTCGCGCATGGCGATGCGCATTGGATTTAAGCGCGTGATGACGTGTTCGACGGCACCAGATGTGAGGTACTGTTCCGTACGCCCCGGAAATCCAAAAATCATCGTAAAATCTCCCCCTTGAACACCGTCAACATTGACTGGGAAATGGTGTTCAGGCTGATAAGGCACGTTGGCCGCACTGTAATCTGCAGGCTTGTTGTCGGCATCTGCATAAATTCGGAATACGCTGAAATCCCCTGTGTGACGCGGCCAAACCCAATTGTCCGTATCTCCTCCAAATTTCCCTACCGCCGAGGGTGGCGCCCCAACGAGGCGTACATCACGAAATACCCGACTCGTGATCAGGTAATGGCTGTTCCCAAAATCGAAGGCGACGACGTTGCCCTCGAGCCCGGTTCCCTCTGTTGCATTTTGAACAATCGCATCCATCTCTTCCTGCATTCGCTTGTCCCGTGCTTCACCAGTCAGTCCGACACAGGCCCGAGAGAGCCGCAACGTGACATCCTCGATGCCATCGATGAACGTGCAAGTCAAATCCGGGTTAGGCAACTCGGCCTCACGAGTCATGGCCCAAAATCCATTGGTCAAAAGATCATTCTCAACTGTGCTGTGGAATTGAATTTGTCCATATCCACAGTGATGGTTGGTGAGCAAAAGGCCTTCTGAGCTTACCATTTCTGCGGTGCACCCTCCGTTGAAGTGCACCACAGCATCTTTCAAACTGCTGTGATTGATGCTGTAAATGTCTTCAGCAGTCAATGTCAAGCCCATCGCTTGCATGTCCCCTTCTACCAATTTCAGCAGCGTGGGAATCCACATTCCTTCCTTGGCTTGAAGCACATTCATGCATGCAAAGCCCAAAACGAACGCCAGTGCGCTTTTCACAGGACATTTTTTCATGCGGACAAGATACCCCAGACCCACCGGTGCTTCGCAACGCTCTTGTACTTTCGTAACATGGCGAGCTCAACTCAAGACAATCAACTCCAACCACTCCCGCCAAATCTGCTTGTAGATTTCAGAAGTGACACTGTGACTCAACCCACCAAAGCTATGCGTCAGGTCATGCACGACGCACCAGTTGGAGACGACGTTTTCGGAGAGGATGAAAGCATTCAGGCTTTGCAGCACCGGTGCGCTGAATTGACAGGTCAAGAAGCGGCCCTGTTTTGTCCATCTGGGACCATGACCAACCAAATCGCAATCCAAGTGCACACCCGTCCTGGAGACGAAGTGATCTGCGATAAACTCTCTCACATTTACAATTACGAGGGAGGTGGTATTGCGAGAAATTCGGGTGCATCCGTCAGACTGGTGGATGGAGATTGCGGACGATTTGATGCAGCCGACATGATTGCCAACATCAATCCCTTGGACAGCCATTACGCTAAAACGTCTCTCGTTGCTGTAGAAGACACCTGCAACAAGGGAGGCGGCTCAGTATGGGATGTCGGCGCCCTCAAAAGACTTTCCGAGGAATGCAGAGCACGTGGGCTCAAGTTTCATCTCGATGGCGCTCGCGTGTGGAATGCATGGGTCAAACGCGGAGAATGGGGAAATCCAAACGCCATGGCCAACTACGGCGCCATGTTTGACAGCATGTCTTTGTGCCTAAGCAAGGGGCTGGGATGCCCTGTTGGTTCAGTTCTCGTAGGGTCAAAGACATTTATCGCTGATGCACACCGCTCCAGAAAAGTGATGGGAGGAGGGATGAGACAAGCTGGAGTCTTGGCGGCCGCTGCACTTTATGCTCTTGATCATCACGTTGTGAGACTTGAGCAAGATCATCGGCACGCCAGTATGTTGGAGCACGCGTTAAAATCCCATCCTGACGTGGCTCAGGTAGATTCGGTGGACACCAACATTGTCATCTTTTCGCTTCCCGAAGCGACGTCAGCGAAGGTCGTTGATTCATTCGCTGAATTGGGAATTGCTTGCTTCGCCTTTGGGCCCAACAAAGTGCGTTTGGTGACACACCTTGACATGGTTACAACAGACGTTGAGGAAGCCTGTCACCGAATTTCTCGGTGGCGTGCGTGAATGTCAATTCTTCATCAACCGTATGGTTTCCAGACTTGCTGGGCTCCATAATGTGTATGTGCCTGCTGGCACATTGACATTCGTACTCCAAAAACGCCCTTGATTGGCCCATGAACACGAGACTTTTCGACCCGTCACGTCAAACAGCTCGAGCGAACCAATCTCTGTGCCTTCAGGCACTTGAACTCGAATGTGATCGTCAAATGGGTTGGGATACACATGAATTCCATCAGAGAGAGTTGTGTTTCCTAAACCAGTCGTGCAATCATCCAACGTCAAAATGACAGAATCTGTAGCTCCACATCCGGCGCCATCGACCACCTCTACTCCAACGACCAACGTGCCAGGGGCATCTGTTTGGACAACTGCCAAGGCACTCGATTGTCCTGTGCTCCATTCATACGTCAATCCCGACCCCAAGGGTGCAATCAGGGTAAACGCATCTCCTGCACATCCAAATTGATCGGGACCGAGGTCCACTTCCGGAACACCCACGTCCTCAATCCAAATCATTTCGGAAGCCTCACATCCATTTTCATCGACCACATTGACCTCGAACAAGCCTCCAGGTAGTCCGCTTACTTCTAAGCCCGTTGTCCCAAAAGTCCCAGAAGTCCAGGTCGCTTGGTCCACACCTTGGCCCCCAAAAACTTCCACTGCTGCAGAAGTGGATCCCAAAGCACAATCCGGACTAAGTGACACAACCAAATTCAATGGCGCTGGCTCTTGAACCTCGAAAGTTTGAGAAAAACTCTGACCGCAAAATGAAGCGCCCAACGAGTACACGCCGGGAAGGAGTGGTCCAATGCTCGATTGCTGAGAATTAAAACCAAAAGGTCCTTCCCAATCCCACGAAACAGAGCTTGAACCCACATTGCTATTCATGGTGATTGAACCGTCGGGATTGAAGGTGGTCTGTAAACTGCAAGAAAGATCCTCAACCTCTGCACTTAATGACCAAGATTCAGCCGAGGACGCAGAAATACTCAATTCCACGGTGCCAGTCTCTCCATAGTATCCATCGATTTGAAGCATCATCGTTTCTCCCCCTTCAAAACAAGGTGTGAGCAATGTGCTTCGATAGGGTCCAAAGTCACAACTTGCATCGTCGTTGGAATTAATCAAATCATATGACTCAAAGTCAGCACAATCCGCGACTTGCCACAAGGCCAATTGGGTGTCGAATGTGGTTTGCTCGTTGCAGGTACTAATCTCAAAAACACCCCCTTCTTCTGGGACCTCCCACGACAACCACACTGTATTGCTCAGACCCGATTCACACCAACCACCAAATGAGTCGCAACCTAGCGAAGGTGGAGACGGTTCGTTCGGAGAAACTGTGGCGCTTACGGTCGATCCCACCCAGTTGGCGCTGTCCGCATAAATGGACTCCGCGAGACAGGGCAAGTCAGCGACTGCAAGAATCGGCTGGAAAGCCCAATCATTGCCCTCTCCAGTTCCTCCAAAACCAAATGCTTCGTTGCCCCCTAAAGCGATGACAAATTCAGTCCCACCATCACCGTAGCTGTCGCGATGAATCAAAACCAAGCTGTCCTCTTCACTTACACAGATTGTAGCCGACGTGTAAAACACATTGTTTCCATAAGTTTCACTTGGCAGTCCTTCTACGCCTTCTGAACAACCAACTTCAGGATTTCCTCCCCAAAGCAGCGCCGAGCCATCGCCACATTCAGCTGAAGCATCAATCAATTCCCAATAGAGCTCATAGCCCCAATCATCGGTTGTCAAACTCACGTTCAGCGGCAAAGAGTCCAAAGGACAAGGCGATTGTCCCCACACCACACTTGTCACTGAAACACAAATCAAGCAGGGTAGCCATCTGGAGAATTGTTTCGTCGTCTTCATGAAGGAAAGATAGCGTTGTTATTGCGAATTTTGAGACATGCTTTTGCTCCTTTCACCAGCCAAAACGATGGACCCCAACCGACCTGAAGACGTCCCACTCAGCGAATTGCTATCCACGCCAATCCTGTTGCAAGAAGCTACAGCCATTTTGAATGAGTTGAAGTCATGGAGCTTGCAAGAAACCCAAGTTCAACTGAAGCTGAGTGAGAATTTGGCAATCCAAGTTCATGACTGGCACAAATCTTGGCGGCCCTTTGGTCAGGCAGCTGCGGGCTGGACCTTCCGCGGCGATGCATTCAAATCGCTGGACCTTCCGTCGCTCCCCCACGATACGCTTCTCATCGCCCAGCGCCGTCTATGCATTTTACACGGAGTCTATGGACTGTTGCGTCCCTTGGACCGTTTCATGTTGGCTCGCCTTGAAATGGCTCAACGCTGGTGTCACGATCCTAAATTCAACAGCATGGCAGCTTTTTGGAAATTGCGACTGCCGGGGGTCGTAGAACATGCTGCCAATGCCCTTGGCAGTGATTCCATCATTTTAAATCTTGCAAGCGCCGAGTATGGAGACGTGGCGCTTCATGGAATTCCTCCGGACAGAATATTGACATGTATCTTTCTCGAAAATCGCAAGGGGCAGCTGAAGTCCATTTCCTCCTATTCCAAAGCAGCCCGAGGAGCCATGGCACGACATGTGCTTCTTCACAACATATCCTCTCCACGAGAGCTTGAGAATTTTACAGAACTCGACTACGCGTATTCTCCTGAAAAATCGACGACCAAGAAGAAGGTTTTCATCCGAACTTTAACACCATGATACAACCATGTTTTAGCGCGAGGGTATTCCTCGCATTCGCTCTTACCACCTTTTTCTCTTGCACGACTGTAGGTCAAAGAGGAAAACACAACTCCAATCAAGAACAATCTCCTCAAACACAATCCATGGATTCCCTATCCTACGCCCTCGGCGTCCTTTTCGCCACCAATCTTTCTAACGAAGGCCTTTCCTCCGTAAATGGAGAGTCTCTCAGATCAGGGTTTGAAGCCACCCTTGCGGGTGATGCTACCATGTCGGCTTCAGAAGCCGATGCACTCGTGCGTGCTGAAATGACTAAACTCAAAGAAATGAAAGCCCAAGCCGCAAAAGAGGAAGGCGAGACTTTTCTGCGAAACAATGCGAACAACGATGGCATTGTCACCACCGAATCAGGTCTTCAATACAAGCACACCATAGAAGGTACCGGTGCATCACCAGACGCCACCGACGAAGTCACGGTCCACTACAGAGGAACGTTGTTGGATGGCACCGAATTTGACTCGAGCTTGAAGCGTGGCGAACCCATTTCGTTCCCTCTAAATGGTGTGATACGCGGTTGGACAGAAGGCCTCCAATTGATGAAAGAAGGCGGGAAGACCACATTCTACATTCCGCAAGACCTTGCCTACGGGGCACGTCCCGCGCCCGGTGGCGCCATTCCACCCTATGCAGCACTCATTTTTGAAGTGGAATTGATCAAAGTCACATCAAAAAATTGATGCAGATTATATAATTCCATATAAATATCTCTATGAAACCCCGATAGGCCCGCCTATCGGGGTTTTTCGTTGCAAGAAATTGAAACCGGAGGGAGCTGCGGCTCGTAAAGGTGGTCTGAACCCTACCAATACTCCATCCAATGCGTGCTTTTTTTTCATTCGTGGT
>CESW01145509.1_pt1 | contig 21144 bp, 18 predicted proteins | sample 531171 | NCBI WGS metagenome assembly CESW01 (sample SAMEA2621859, study PRJEB7988) | marine metagenome | biome: marine biome (ENVO:00000447); feature: surface water layer (ENVO:00002042); material: "saline water (ENVO:00002010), including plankton (ENVO:xxxxxxxx)" | depth 5 m
GTTTGCCTATCGGCTTAGCTTACAAAATGGGGCGAGGCGCTGGTTGGCTTTCCTGGAAATTTATGTCGAAGCGTCGCGATGTAGTACGTAAAAATCTAGAGGTCGTTAATAGATGGATACTGGCACAAAACCCAAAAAATGAACCGGCAAGCAATGGTCATGAGGAAGCTCATAGGGCAATTGATTCTTCTGGTATAAGCTCTAGCAAATGCAATCCGTCATCTGAAATTCGCCATCATCCATCGCTTCCTCTGGAGGCTCAAGTTAAAGAAGTCTTTAAACGCGTTGTAGCTAATTTGTCCAGCGGCTTTAGCTTCAGTCGCATGTCTCCAGAGAAAATGGATGACCATTTAAAAATTGAAGGTTTGGAGTATCTACAGGCCGCTTACTCTGAGGGGAAGGGCGCGATTGTCCTCCTTTCTCACATGGGTCCTTGGGAAGCGCTGGCACATTTGCCGTCCCTCTTCGCCGCGCGGCATGGTATTCAGATACCAATCGGATTCATGTATCGCCCGCTGAATAATACCTATCTCGATGAATGGATCAAAAAGCAGCGTGAAGTAGGTAGCGCGCGCCTTTTCAGTCGTCGTGACGGCTTTTACAAGCCCGTTGATTTCATCCGAGGCGGTGGGATACTGTGCATCCTAGCCGATCAGAAAATGCGTGAGGGGCCAATCGCAAGCTATTTCGGGCTTGAGGTCCCTACCAGTCCCATTCCTGGACTATTTCACCGGCGTAGTGGGGCGCCTATGCTAGCGCTTTCATTAGTTACAGTTGCTCCGGCGCGTTGGAAACTGACAATGAACCCCGTCACTGTCTCTGCGGATGTAGACCTTAGAAGTCGCGCATCGCTTGCGTCGATTTGTAACCAAGCCCTTGAGCAAGGTCTCGCTACTAGCCCTTGCGATGGCCTCTGGATGCATAAGCGCTTTTAGCTTTTTAAAGCTCAGGAACCTGCTCGACAGTCATCGATCAGTAAGTTTAATTCTACATTTTGAGCCAATGTCTATTCTCAAGCGACTGCTTCCTTATTACAAATACCTTAAACCAGTTTGGTTTAAATTTCTTTTGGGGATATTGTTTGGTGTGCTCTTCTCGCTGTCTAGCGGCCTAGGATTGCCCGTAATGGCAGAAACGATCTTTCCGATTCTTTTTGGTAACACATCGGAGTCCCCTGAATGGTTACGCCTATTCGTGGAGCGCTGGTTTGGAAATGATATTGAAAATGGCTTCTTGATTCTTTGCTGCCTAGCCCTTCCGGGGGTTATGTTTCTACGGATGGTGGGTTCTGTAGGGAATGGTTATTATATGGCCTACTCGGGAATTTATGTGGTGCAGGCCATTCAGATCGAAATGTTTAAGAAGGTTCAGGCTCTACCCTTGGCTTTTTTCCATAATTATAAAACCGGTGAATTGAATGCGGGGGTCATGGGTTACCCGAATCAAATCAAGTCTGTGGTCGTGGATACAAGTAATGACCTCATTAAGCAGCCGCTTACTCTGCTCTCGGCAGTCGGCTTTTTAGTTTATAAGTCCTTCACTAGTGAGAGTTTTTTTATCGCCATTATTGGGGTTATTAGCGTGCCATTTGTGGTCTTTGTTATTCGCAGGGTGGGTGTATATTTGGCTAAGCGATCAAGGCAATTGGTCGCTATTGGTGAGTCCCTTGGTTCGTGGGTAATTGAGTGTTTTCAATCACCAGTTGAAATTCGTGCTTATAATTTACAGGAGCGACAAGTGAATCGTTTTGTCGAATATTTGGGATCTATTTTTCGACTAAGCATGAAAAGCACGCGCTCCAGTCTATTGGTCTCGCCGAGTATTGAGGTGGTCGCAGGTGCCGGCTTGGCACTCTCACTTTACCTAGGAGTTAAAAGCGGCATGAATCAGGGGGAATTCCTGGCTTTAGGTCTCGCTCTCTATATGGCCTATTCTCCGATCAAACGGATCGGTGCAATTCAGAATAAATTAAAGATGCTAGAAGCCCCCTTGGATCGACTTGAGGCAATCCTCTTTGCCGAGGAAAGCGTGGCTTCGCCAGTAAATACGACTCCAATGCCTCAGCCCTTGCGTGGCCAGATCACCTTCGAAAATGTGGATTTTGCTTATTTAGCTGAAAAGCCTGTCCTGTCGGATATTGATGTCCAAATCAATGCTGGGCAGAGTATTGGCCTGGTCGGCAAAAGTGGCTCTGGCAAATCCACGTTCGTGAATCTTGTTCTCCGGCTTTATGATCCAATGCAGGGACGAATCTTGCTTGATGGCATCGACCTGCGCGAGCTAGATATAAACGAATTACGTGAGCAAATTGCCTACGTGCCTCAAATACCGCTGCTTTTCAATGCCTCGGTCGCGGAGAATATTCGGGTCGGGAAGCCAGAGGCCAGCGATGAGGCCGTTCATGAAGCCGCTCGCCAGGCTAATGCCTTGGATGTCATCGACTCGCTCTCAGATGGCTATGAAACTATTCTTAGCGAGCGTGGAAATTCCCTCTCAGGTGGCCAGCGCCAGCGCATTGCCATTGCCCGGGCCTTCCTTAAAGACGCACCTATTTTGGTGCTAGACGAAGCTACCTCGGCCTTAGACAATCAATCCGATCAATTGATTCAGGAGGCCTTAGTGAGACTAGCTCGGAATCGTACTACTCTAGTTATTGCACATAGAATGGGTACATTGAAAGATGTCTCTCGACGCCTTTATTTTGAAGGGGGACATGTTGTGGGCGATGGTGCCCATTCGCATCTAATGGACACTGTGCCTGGATACGCTAAGTTGGTAAATTATGAAATTGCCGCACCTGAGTGACCGGCTGTCATTTTACTTCTTAGCAAAATCAATTATCAGTGGAGGCAGAAGTTTCAATAGAGAAGTATTTGTCTAGTATTTAAATGATTGTATCAGATAGATATAAGTTGATTGTAACTCTTCCCCAAAAGTGCGCGACTGGTACGCTACAATTGCGATTATCAGAGGCTAGGGACCTTGAACCATATGCACAAGGGGGAACTAGGTATTGTCGGGAATTAGGTAGGATAGTCTCCAAGCACATCAAGATACAGGATATATTGAAATTAGATGACTTTAAGCGTAGAAGAAAGTTTTCTAGGGTTTGTTTTGTTAGAAACCCGTATGATCGTGTCTATTCATGGTTTGAATGGTTTTCTTTTACTTACAAACGAAGGGTAGAGTCTGGTAAACTTGATTTTGCAAAGCATCAGTTGGCTTCCAATAAAGACACTGATGGAGTTCATCATGCTTTTGTTCGAAATTCTGAATGGATGAGGCAAGCGTTGGAAAAATGCGAAGGGGATTTTAATGAATTTTTGAAGGTCAATCAGAACCGCTATTCACTGGCATCAAGCTACACGCATTATAAAGGAAAGATTTGGGTAAATTTTTTAGGGCGAGTCGAAACCTTCGAGCGTGATTTTAATCAGTTTTGTGAACTTTATAAATTAGACGTTAATTTATTTGATAACGACGACAAGAGTTCCAATGCGTCGGAGTTGCCTCAGCGAATTCCACAAACAAAAGAAGGTCATAAATACTTGAGTCGCTATAGCGAAGAATCGATTAAAATTGTGAATGACATTATGAAGGACGACTTTGAATTGCTTGGGTATAAGAAATTTTGACATGCTATTTGGTTTTAATAAGCGCTCTACGGTAAGTTTACTTTCAACAAAAGGGGTTCCTTATGAAATCATTTTGCCAAGGACTAAGTTAAATCATCCGATTGGATACGCGTTTGCTTTTGCGCGGGGTGGAAGCACCTTATTGCACTCGTTGCTTTCGGATTATTGCTCAAAGGTTTCATGGCCTTGTATTTCTATCAATGACCAAGCATTTCAGCAGGGAATAGCGACTCGCGAAATATCAGCAGATGCGAATCCGTTACTCAATAAGGGATATCTATATCTAGGGTTTCGACACTTTCCTACAAATGGATTTTTCATTCCAGAAAATACTGCAGTCATTCATCTTATCCGTGACCCTAGAGATATGTTAGTGAGCCTATATTTCTCAGTTAAGTATAGCCATGAATTGAAAAATGAGAAACTGAAATCATTAAATCGTTATGCTCATGAATCAAATATTGATAGCTTTGTTCTTCAGAAAGCCGATGTATACTTAAACATATATGAGCAGTATACTGAGAATCTAAATATAAAAAAAATAGCCATTTATCGTTATGAAGATGTGATTTTTGATAAACTGGAGTGGCTTAAGTCCATGGTCAGTCACCTCGGGTTGCCCTACGAAGAGGAGGCTGCATTAGAGATCAGTAAAAAGCACGATATAATTCCAGATATTGAGGATGAGAGATCTCACATCAGAAGTGTCCGACCGGGGAATTTTCGAAGCAAGCTGCAAGAGGAAACCATAGTTAAATTAAATGACGTATACTATAATGTACTTAGAAAGTATGGTTATTCATTCGTGTGAGAGTTTTCATTATTTTTCTTATGATAGATCATGCCAACAAAGTTATATTTATTCATATTCCAAGATGTGCGGGCACTACGATTGAACAAATGTTTCTAGGTGTGGACTTTTGGGATGTAAACCCCGTCATGAAGCATGCAACTTCTAGTATATACCGTAAATTCTACGCGAAGTATTGGAAAGATTATTACAAGTTTTCGATTGTTCGGAATCCGTATGATCGGTTCCGCTCTATGTGGAAACATGGTAGTGAATATAAGCTTAAGTTGAACAAAAGTGGGGAAATTATATTGTCTGATTACATAGAACATTTTGAACAAAGAGTCGTTCTTGAGCATCAAAGTAATTTAGAGCAAAATGGCTTTCGCGTCGAGTATGTTGATGGTCAAGAGTATAGAAAGCACTGTGTTTACGGTAATTATTTAAATGAACATTTAGATGATATATTCTACTTTGAAGATTTATCAGATTGTTTTAGTAATTTAGTTGATAGATTTCCAAAGATTGACCGCTCACTTATTCGAGCTGAGGTCAGTTATACAACTGCACCTATACTATCTCAGCAAGCTATCCGCGATATAAATAGAATTTGCCAAGATGATTTCATGAGATTCGGTTATCAAATGCGATAGGCATGCGTAATTCTTCAAAATTGAAAAATGGGACCGCATTCATTAGCAGTAATATTTCCGACTAGGAACAATTCTGGTCAAATCCGAGATCACTTAATCCATGCTAGATCATGGATTGGTTTAGCTAGTGAAGTAATCGTGGTGGATAGTTCGACTGATGACACCTTAGAGATTTGTCGGTCTTTGTTGCCAGGGCATACAAAGATAATTGAACATCCTCCTGGCCTTTATGCATCGTGGAATGCTGCTATCCAGTCAGTCGAATCAGAGTTTTTATATATTTCAACGATTAGTGATACTCTCGACCATGGTTTTTTAGAGCGTATGTTGGACTATTCTAGTAATCATTCGCTCGACATGTTGATCAGTCCACCGCGCTTCATTGGTGAAAAGGAAGGACACCTTTGGCCGATCCATAAGTTCATCTCGAAATATGAGATTCGAGAATTCGTTTGTATAGAGGGGATAGATACGGTCATCTTAAATTATCTTTCACTTGCTAAATATGGGCTAAGCTCTCTGTCCGGTAGTTTTGCATCGAACTTGGTGCGTACGAAGATGCTCCAAAAACGACAGTTCCCAAACGAATTTGGGGGCTTTGGAGATGCAATGTGGTTTTCTTGGGCTTGTGCTGAAATGCGCTTGGGTTTGTTGCCTGATATCGGCTCAACTTTTTTAATACACTCAAGTGCACATCACAAATTTTCCCACGATGAGCTTTATCAATGCTGGCAGAAAGCGATAGCCCACCAGATGAAAATATTAGCTAAGTTAGGAATTAAGTCCTTTAGTAATAGGTCCCATCAATATCACGCCTGCAAAATGAATTTAAAGCAACTTAGGGCGAATAAGCCTGGTTTTTCTAAATTTACTTTCAAGAAGTCGATTGAATCTATTCGAAAAAAATATTTCCGCTTATGCTTGAATTGGGAGCTCAAGAAGTTAGAGCGCCGACTTGAGAAGTCACTTTCACTAGGTTACTAAGGCATACATGCGCACTAATATAAATATCGAGAATATACTGAATAAATTCACATCTTGAGTGCATACTTGAGTCACTGTGGGAGTAATTTTGTCTCTCACGTTAGTGTCTCTCAAATGCACTCGCTAAGTTAATATAGTCTATATTACGAAAGGCGTCGCCATCTTCTTACTGACTCGCTTAAGTGCCAATCATCTCATAATTAATGATGATTTCTGGAGTGTCTAAGCTATCAGGCTTGAAAGTCCATTACGGCGTTCAGGGCTACAAGCATGAGGGAAAATCGTCTGACCGAGTGGAGGGCATATTGTTTTCTTTTATCAATAGGCTCGGGGAACTGGGTGTTCATCGGTATTAATAATGAAATATGAGCTAATTATCTAGTATGATTCTTTTTAGGCGATTAGACGAGTGTATGATTTTTGGCTCATGTTAAGATTTTTACGAATGATATTACAGTGTTGCGGCTTCTTCTTCAAAAACTTAGCATAACTTTCGTCTTTGACTTTATAGTATGAAAAGATTCTCAGTTATAACAGTGTGCCTTAATGAGGCTAAATCGATACGTGCCACTTGCGATAGCATCTGCAGGCAAAGCTTTAAAGACTTCGAATGGATTGTCATTGATGGCGCCTCTACGGATGGCACCAAAGAATTACTAAACGAGTATAGAAGTTCGATTCATCTTTTGGTCTCAGAACCAGATAAGGGTATCTACAATGCCATGAATAAGGGCGCGAGTAAAGCTACTGGAACCTACATCATTTTTATGAATGGAGGTGATTGTTTCGCAAGCTCAGAAGCCTTGGAGCTGGCCAGTCAGGCCAAGAGCGCGCAGTTGCTTTATGGCGATGTTTACCTCGGAAATCAAAACGGTGAACTTGAGATTTATCCAAATATTATTGGACCAGGTTATTTGCTAAATAAAATGATTCCACACCAATCAACGTTTTATGAGCGAGCTACTTTTGAGGCTTTTGGGGGATACGATGAGTCCTTTGAAATTGCAGCCGACTATGACTTAAATGCTAGATTACTTGAAACCGAAAGTGTCTCTTACTGTCATATTTTACACCCGATAGCAATTTTCGATCTTAAAGGAATCAGTAATAGCAAAGATTTTCGTTCGCTTCGTAAGCAAGAAAATCATCGGATTCGGAAGAAGTATTTTAAGAATTACCGCTACAGTATGAAGTGTCTGCGACAAGAAATAACTAACTTTATCAGCAGGGGGTGACGTAATAAACATAGTTTTTTCAATTTTGGTAATAAATAGGTCCAAGAATCATGTCATCCTCGAGGATTTCCCTGCTAATTTTTTTATGCTAATAATTAGCTGTTACACATTGTGAGTTATATTCTCAGGTTATATTTTAAGATACAGGGTAATGAGTAACTAACCACACGAGATGCCGTTTGATATTAACATTTCTGCAACAAAATTACTTGAAGAAACTTTCCCTTACGATGGATTCCCAGAGCAAATAGAACTTGATTAATATCTAGCCACATTGCGTGTTCTTCCTAACCAGTTAAGTTTTTTTGAGATTCTCGGATTCCGCTAACGCCTCAGCAGTCGCTTTTAAATACGCGTAACCGAACCTTCTATCTGGTTCTAGGTAAGTACCTTCAGACCACTCATTCCATGCATTTATGAAAATTACTGTATCCTCGGTTTTTTTGTGATCTTTAGTGTGGGCACACATTTTCTTTATCCAATCTCTATACTTATCAGGAGTGCAATCTACAAATATCGTGCCCCTTCCTGGTTTTCGTGCTTCATTATCCCATCCCATCATCACAGTTGGTATTGTCTCTGGATATCTTTTTAATTGCTTGAGAAAATTTTTGGCAGCATCCGTGTATTCAAAGACAGAACCTTTAAATTTCGGGTTAAGGATATTTAAACCATTAAGATCTTTGTGGCGGCAGTTTGCATTGTGAGGGGGGAATTGGACAATACCATCTAGCTCATAGGACTTATAATCTCTAAAGCCGAACGCAGTGGTTCCCACGACAAAAATTTCTCCTATTCCAACGTCTTTCGCATACCGTCTCCATCGCTTTAGAGTAGCCTTGAAGTCTGGAAATAATGAAGGCCTATAGATCACGATTATCGGTTTCTTATCAATTTTTATATAACGTATATCGTTAAGTGCTGGAGTTATATCTTTTATGAATCTGATGTCATTTTCGGGTGAGTGTTTTTGTTCAATGATGACCTCATTTTCTGTGCCGTCCCAGCGTTTTGTCCAATTCTCGTTTGCCCAACATATACAAAATGGGAGATCTAATTTATTATTTTGAAGTATCGATTTAATGGGTGTATCTAGTAGCTTCTTACCATCAAACCAGTAATAGTGATAGCAAAATCCATGTATGCCGTAGTGTTTGGCTAATTCGATTTGACGTTCCTGTATGCGCTCAATTCGAAGGTCATAAAAGCCAAGCTCGCCGGGTAGTCTTGGTTGGTAGTGCGTATCAAATTGTGGAAAAGCTTTTGTTGTATTAGTCCACTCTGTGAAGCCTTTGCCCCATGCTTGGTCGTTTTCATCTATGGGGTGAAATTGTGGCAAATAAAAAGCGATTGCCTTAATTGAGTGCTCACCAGCAGGGTGATGTGAAATATCTACATACTCAGAATCTACCCTAGTTAATTCTTTTTCTGTATATTTTATATAAAAATTATAATATTTATCGTCTCTATAAAAGAAATTTCTGAGAGCGGTATTAATCCTAAATTTTGCTTTGTGAATTTTTTTTACAAATCCCATAGTATTTGAAGCCTCAAGTTTTTTCTCAGGAAAAGATCAACATTCGATTGCGCTCGATTATTACCTTTAAATATCGCGCGCAATTGGATTTCCCAGCTTCTGCGATGCGCCTGGGCAGTAAAGTATGGCCAAATAGACAGTTCGTTTTGTCATTTTCACAAGCATCCACGTTAGGCTTACCTGTATGGCCTGCTGCGTTGATTAGGAACTCTAGCGTATCTATTCTGGGGGCTTTAAACAAAGTCTTTATTTTTGTGAAATCGAGATCCTTGCGCTTGAATTTTTTGAAGGGGATACCTTTTGATGTGAGTATTTTTTTGATAGGCTTGTCCGAGGTAGCCAGAACTTCCAAGAAGATAAATCATATGTCTTTAGTGATATTTGTACGCTTATTTTTTAAATGTATATTGTCATCGCGCTACATGCTATCACATAAATAAATGTTATTATTTATTAGTATTTGGTGTATTGTGAATATTTAATTTTTAGCATAGTTAATATTCTTTTGGTTTAGATACAGTTCATTTAATTACTATATTACAAGATTATGCCGAAAGTTACTGTTATTATCCCTGTATACGGCCATGCAGAATATGTATCCGATTCGCTGGGTTCAGTTTTTACCCAGTCATTCACTGATTTTGAAGTCATCGTGATTAATGATGGCAGTACCGACGCATCTGAGTGTATTTTGGAACCATATATCAATTCTGGCAAGATTAAGTATGTTTGCCAAGAGAACAAAGGGGTAGCAGCCGCCCGTAATCAGGGTCTTGCCTTAGCTTCAGGAGATCTTATTGCCTTCCTAGACGATGATGATGTCTGGCCGAACAACAAGCTAGAGATACAAGTTGATCAAATAGAAAATTGTGATGCAATAGTTGTAGGAGGTTCTAGTCATGGTTTTTTCGACATCGAGAATGCTGATGAAGTCTCATCTGATCCCAACAAATTCAGGCTACTGAATACTATTGATTTTTTTCTTGGAAACCATTTTACGTCACCTGGACAAGTTATCATTCGAAAATCTGCTTTGGATGCAATCGGCGGCTATGACGAGGCTATTTGGGGGGTTGATGACTTAGATTTGTGGATGCGTTTGTCTCGTATTGGAGAAATCCGCAAATACGAATATTTAGCACTGTATTACAGAGTCCATGATGCCAATGCCTCACTTGATTTGGAGAAAATTGCAAGTAATACCGAATTGGTAATTCGTAAAAATTTGCTATTATCGGCCAAGCAGGATATAGTAAAACTCGAGCGCGAAGCTTATCGTTTCTTGTTTCGTTGTGCTGGTAAAAAGCTCCTTTGGAAAGGCGCCAAGTTTATTAAAATGGGCCGCATGGAGGAAGGGTGGCAAATGATTCAGCAATCTATATCAATGTTTAAGCCTCGTTTCAGGTCGGATGCTTTACTCGTGTTGCATTTTTTTTGGGCGACACTTAAAATCCCATTTAGAATGGGAAGAATGCGTTAGCTAATTTATATTTTAATACGTTAATATCCGGATAACTTTTTGTCGCGCGTAAGAAATCATTATTTGCCTCTCACGAGGTCTCTTAGCTTGTGGCATCCATGCCACAACGGGTTATGGCACATTCTGTATAGATTCCGCTCATGCTTGATACCCCAACGAGTGCGATTGCGTCGGAAAGCCTGTTCATGCGGTTGTTCAAAAATATGTTTCAGAAAATTGATGTGAGTGTCGTCTTTGAGTGATTTCGGTTCTGTGCCGTCAATAAACCAAGGCTCTTTAAGTATTTCTCTATAAAGATGGTCATCCTTGTCAATTTCGATTACGCGTGCTACGGCAGCACTCAGGCTCGTGTAGTCATGGCAATTGATGAATGCTTTACTGTTGAAATAATTTCCAATCTCGGGGTCACCCCAGTAGATTGGGATGGCTCCAGCTTGAGCTGCTTCGGCAAATTTTTCGGTGAGATACCCAGGGTGGGAATTGTTCTCAAAGGCGATAGCAAATTTGTGCTTTGTTTGAAATTCTAATTTGTTCGGGACTAAGCCGTCGACATTGTTGCGCCATCTACCTCCGGAATTGACCGTCTTATATGCATTAAGAAGGTCGAAGATTTGGACTCTCTCATCTGAGCTGTTCTTAGTGTTCGACATCACATAGGAGCAAAAATCTGATTTCTTTTTGATGATTGAATCTGCTTTTGGACGCGGATTTCGAAGGATATTGTAGGCATCTGTGTAGATCTTGATCAGGGGAAACCATTGGTTGCGGTCGCCGAACGACATGCGATCAAAAGCTAGAGCATAGTCACTCGTGTTGAAGTTAGGGGAAACGCATTCACCGCTAACATAGATGCGTACGCCTGAATACTTTAGTACTTCATTGCCCATGCATGAGTGTATAACATAATCGGCATCGAGCTCATTGGTGATCTCAATGTCGTAATATTCATTGATTAGATTGAGAAGTCCCTGAGCTACATCAAGAGGGCTTCCGCAGTCAACAATTGCGATACGCTTTTTGGTTTTAGCATTCATGGCTTATACGCTTCTGGCATCTCTAGCATATTTTTTACGGTTTTTAATGCGTTGATAGCGAGTCAAGATATGGAACAGATGGAAGGTAGTGCTACGGTATAGCCTAATTCGCTTAGAGCGCTTACTAATCTGTGTAGGGAAGTCTTTGAGCTGAACGGGGAACGGTGTGATGCACGCAGCTCTGATGTTGTAGTCCCATTCTCGGTCAAGTGCGACATCGTAGGGTAGGCACATAGGTAGCATTTTCTGGATGCAATTTTTAGCGGCTGTACGATTTACTAGATAGGCTCCAGTGTTTTTTAATACCTTGGTGTTATAACCTAGCTGGTAATCCTTTGTTAGTTGTGTGATCTTTAGAAATTTACCTTTTCTAGATGAGCTTAAACGTAACAGATTCCAATGCTGGCAATGATCGATCGATTTATTAAGGAGCTGGGGCAGATTGCTAGGAAGCTTTACATCATCTTCCAAAATTAACCCATAGTCGGCATCACTTTCTAAAAAAGCTTTAAGCGCTCTCATGTGGCTAAGGTAACATCCAACCTCTCTTAAGTTTTGGACTTTTCCAGTTAGAATGTTAAAGCGTTTCTCATTAAACCCTTTGATCGGCTCAGCTAATGCTGGACCGTATACTGCTTCGATTCGAGTATAAGGAATTGCAGTTGACTCGATTTCAGAACGCATGTGCTTCATCCGTTCGGTTGCTTTATCTAGATTGATAATAAATGCTTGGATATGCTTCTGTGTTTCCATTTTATATATGGGGTAGGGCGAACTATTTTAATCGATGAGCTACACAGCAATGAACCACATACTTGAAATAGATGTTTGGTTAATTCTACGGTGAACACCTTTTGTGATATATTTCATCGCAACCGACACATTTATATAATTTGTAACCAACTGTATTTAGATAATTAAATAATTCTGGGGTTCTAGATCCGTTTTCTACGCCAATAACTTTAATTTTGATTTCGGAGAAATCGAATTTTTTAAGAATCTCCATTTCGCATCCCTCTGTATCGATTGATAGATAGTCGATTCTCTTTAAGTTGTAATTCTTTATCAGAGTCTTCGGACAAATTGCATCAATTTTGATTAATCTCTTTTTGCCGCCATTAATTTCGATTTCTCGATCAATTCTTTCAAGATGCGCAGAATCCATAAAGGAGCTAATTCCTGAAAGCATATGGGATGATCCTTCAACTACCATGAAATCGACAATCGAATCAGTTTCAGAAATACATGCATTTAGAAGCTCGCATGAGCGCGCTGAAGCAAGTTCATGAAATGCTATCGGATGAGGTTCTATACACACGCCCGTCCACTTGATTCTTTCAAAGAATAGACTGTTCGAGAAAGTAACTCCGTCATTTGCTCCAATGTCTATAAACGTACCATTTTTTGGTTTTCCCAGAAGTTTATAAACCACCTGATCTTGCCCATACTGGCTAGGGCTACTCTTGCATACATTATACTTTCTGAACTTACGTTTTAGTTGCCAGTAAATTTGATTTTTAGTTACATCAAACATGAGCCGTGTGTGTTACTTGATGTATAGAACTTGTTCTGAAGTGTCAGGCAGCGAATATAAGTTTTTTCCATTGCAATGCGTAGAGCGATAAAAGGATTTGTTCTAACTGAATGTCTGCTTTGTATAGTTATTTCCGACGAGGAACTTGCTTTGGAGTCGTGATATTTTTCGATGATTTTGGAGACAGTCGCAAAGGTTGAGTATTTGTAAAGGCAGCGTTCACGTGCAACATGTATGGCTTCTATTCGCTTTTCATATTCTTCCGATGCAATTGCGCTTTTTATAATTTCAAGGCTACCCCCAAAGTCGTAAATATTGATCGGTATGAAGCTTTCTTTTGGGAAATAATGATGTGCATTCGGTGCCCCATGATAAAAGGGGAGTGTAAGTCCTAGAAAAGAATCAGAGAGCTTCTCCGTCCACCAGTGGTCACACACGTGATTTTCGATTGCAATATGGTATTTGTAATCGTCTAGGCATATCGCTTTGTCTGGGATTTCCTTAAACCTCTCGCCGTAGCGATCTAGCTCAGGTAATGCTTTTTGTAATCGTTTAACAAACTGTACCCGATCATAGTGCATAGTATGCCTCTGCGCTTTCGCTGAGCACATCGTACCAATAATTTTACTTTTATCTTTTGGTAGGTTAGCGGCGATAGAATCGAAGTCGCGAATGTTTGTTGCGCCAATTCTAGAGGTGTCGCCATAATACCAGCGAAGTGCAGGTTGAGAATGAATTTTCCCTCGGTGTTTCAATGCCCAATCTTCATGCCCTGTTAGAACATATCGAAATTGATTGAGGAATGGGCTACCGTAAGTGCTGACGGATGAAGGTTCACGCGTGATAAAAAGCGTATGTTCGGGTGAGCAAACTAATGATTCTATCGCAGTAGATTGTTTACAACCAAATTGAGCTGGCAGATCGTTTTCCACAACGAACCAGTCGTAATTACGTTCCGAAGGGTCAAATATAAATTGGCATCGTCCCCATCTTGGTATGCGGTCTGGAAATTGGCGGAGCCATTGAATCGGATCAGACTTAGTTTGTCCGCGATTTACGAATTTTACACGTATTGGATTTTTAAGACTCATCTATATTTGAAGGAATGGTTCTAATTTTTTAAGCCCGTCTTCAAGTATGATATTATCGTAGTAGTTACCAATATCGCTAGTGCATTTTGGTAAATTTCCATTTGGGTAATAAGAATTATCCCAGACCGCGGTGGCCCATGGGCTGGCTGGAATACTTTTTTGCGTGGTGGAGCCAAAAATACCAATGGTAGGTGTACCCTCTGCAGCTGAAATATGCATGGCAGCAGAGTCTGTTGATACTGTTAAGAATGCATTCCGGCATAACACTTTCAATTCAACTAAAGATGTTTTACCTGCGACAACTTCAGCTTCGAAGGGTAGCGCAGCAGCTATGCTCATGACGTAGTCGATTTCAAATTCTGATCCAGTAAGTTTGAAGGGTAAACCAAATCGCTGATCGAGAGTGTTTGCAAATTCCTTCCATTTCCAGGCTGGTGGGCGCTTAGCTGACCACTTCGCGCTCGAGCCAGTGTTGAGGATGATATATTCTCTGGGTTTTGGTCGATAATGTCTCGTGTCATTAACCTTATTTGAAATTTCTTGGACTAAGCTAGAAAATGGTTGGTATTTGGAGTTAGGGTCATAGCCATTGTGCGTAATTGTATGGGATGCAATTCTGCACAATTTGGAGAGCAATCTGCAGCGGTCATTTCCTTGAAGGTCGATGATATCGTGAAAGTCGTGTTTACGGATTTTGCATATTAGCTTAATATGGCTTTTTATTGATTTATCTTCCAATACTAGGAAATTAGAGAACTCATCTTCTAGAAAAGAACGACCCAATGGGGATGTGATTATATATGTATTAGGGTCTAGTGAGCGGATGAACTGCAGACATGCAGCAATATCTCCTAGAGCACTGAATTTTATAACAGCCATGTTGCGTTTGCTCATATTTAATCGTGAAAAATCACTCTATTTCTAGCTACCTTTTGGTGACACAGATATTATTGCTTAGTATTGAGAGATAGGTTGGGGTTAGGTTGTAAACAATGTTAATTTAATGATTAGATGACAATCAAAGCAGGAAATATTTCTAGAAACTTTTATGGTTTGGGTATACCAGAGAGTGCGAATGGGCTACATACCCTTGGCCAAACATCAGATGGAAGATTCACTGTGAATGAACAAGGGGTGCAACGAATTTCGGCCACTGGTGATCGTAAAGTCGAATTTGTTGGTTGGGAAACACATACTTTAGCACATGTGCGTTCAAAAATGGGATATCCCGCATACTATCCAGTCGAACCAGTTGCGACTGAAGACCCACTTAAGGCTGTTTTGATGGATCTTGATGGCACCACGATTCGCAGTGAAGAATTTTGGATTTGGATTATTGAGCTGACCACTGCTTCTTTACTGGGGGACTCTAAGTTTACATTGGAAGATTCTGATATTCCTTATGTTTCAGGTCATAGTGTTTCTGAGCATCTGAGCTATTGTATCCGCAAATATTGCCCTGAGGGGAGTTTGGAAGCGGCGCGCTCGATTTACTTTGAGCACTCGCATCGAGAAATGGATGCCATCATGAGGGGAAGGGGAAGGGCTAACGCGTTTACTCCTTGTGAGGGTATTAAGGAATTCTTACAGGAACTGAAGTCATCAGGCATAAGGATTGCGTTAGTAACTTCTGGTTTATATGAAAAAGCGTGGCCTGAAATTTTAGATGGTTTTAAAACACTTGGCTTGGGTGACCCTACAGTATTTTACGATACGATTATAACAGCGGGTTTTCCTTTACGCTCTGGAACTGTAGGCACTTTGGGCGAATTGTCACCTAAACCACACCCTTGGCTGTATTCAGAGGCATGTCGAGTTGGCTTAGGGGTTGATTTTTCAGAGCGTAATCGAGTTGTTGCAATAGAGGATAGTGCGGCAGGGGTGTGTGCTGCTCGGTTGGCTGGTTTTGCCACATACGGTATTGCTGGGGGTAATATAATCGATAGCGGAGCGCAGTCTCTCTGCCATCGATATGTAGATGGATTTGAATCTTTGATTAAAGATCTTAGGCCTCGCTTGCCGGAGGCTTAACGATTGATGTGTTCGATCGTTTGCGTCGTCGAGTGACCTTCCAAAAACGGTAGGAAGCGAACGTCCGTACCTACAGCTTTTAGAGCCTCACGTTCGCTCGCGGGTAATGTATCGATGCTATAGTCGCCCGCTTTTGTATATAAGTCTGGTCTGATCTGAGCGATCTCGTTATGGAAACGAGGCCCTTGAAAAATGAAGGTTCGGCAAACGGCTTTTAAGCTAGCGAGGGCGTAAGCGCGATGTTGCTCAATGTTGATTGGGCGGTTAGGGCCTTTCAGTTCTTTAACTGACCAATCACTATTGACGCCTACGATAAGGGCATCACCAAGCATGGCGCTCTCACGGAGATAATTAAGGTGACCGAAGTGTAGTAGATCAAAGCAACCGTTAGTGAGGACTACTCGTTTGCCTTGCGCGGCCATTTCCTGACGGTAGGCGATCGCGGCTTGGAGGCTTAGAATATTTTGGATAGGGTCAGTCATATAGGGTTTTATGTGTCAAAATTTACTCGAGTCTTTAGTGTTAGACCGACTCGGCAAGTAAGAGGTTTATCTATTTTTTGACAATAGCTCTTTGTAGGTCGTGTTGATCGATTTCAGCATCGAGTCTAAAGTGAATTCTGTATTTTCATCAATTTCTGGAGGATTCTTTTGCCAATTTGTGAGATACTCTACCATCTCTTTAGTGTTTCCAGCTTTGACACAACCAGTGCTAAAAAGACGGCTCAGTTGCTCGCCAACGCCACCGTGGGCGTAGGCGGCGACGGGTTTGCCAATTGCAAGAGCCTCCATTGTGACTCGCCCGAAGGCCTCAGGATCTGTGGAACAGGAGACAACGACGTCGGAGATAGCCATCACTTCGCGGAGGTCACTGCGGTGACCGACGAGTGTGAGGTTGTTTTCTACGCCGGCCGCGCTAATTGCGCTTTTGACTTTCTCCAAAAATTCTAACTTATTTGAGTGGGGTTCGCCAACAATCAGACCGTGTACGGGTATTTCTTTTTCTTTGAGGCCGGCGATGACTCTGATGAAATCTAGCTGGCCCTTCCAGCGCGTGATACGCCCGGGCAGGGTGATGACGTATTTACCTTTGAGTTGCGGATATTGTTGTTCCCATTTTTCTAGCCAATTAGCAGCGGGTTGAAAGCCATAAGGGAACACCGTGGGATCTACTCCGCGGTGTATGACCGTCAGTTTGTTTTCCGGCACGTCAGGGTAGTTTTTGCGCACGTAGTCTTTGACGCTATTAGATACGCAAATCACCTGTTCGCCACGGGTCATAATTCTTGAGTAGGCGTTTACGGAGTAGAAACCATGTACGGTCGTGACTAGGCGGGGTCGTGACAGTGGTTCCATCTTTCGCCAGGCGAGGTAAGCCAACCAGGCGGGCAGGCGTGAGCGTAGGTGGATGATATCAGGGCGCTCTTCCTCGAAGAGGCTTCGGAGGACTTTGACCTGCTTGAGTGAGCCGAGGCGTTTCTTGTGCACGGGAAGGGTGATGTGGCGGCTGCCTTCGGCTTCGAGTTGTGCGACCAGGCGTCCTCCGTTCGAAATGACGATGGATTCGTGCCCTTGGCTGACGAGGTATTTCCCCACCTCAAGCGTTCCGCGCTCGACGCCGCCAGCCTTAAGCTCTGGGAGGATTTGGACAACTTTCATGATTAGATACGAGATTAGAGGAATCGTTCTGCGACGATTTTTGCGACGCGCTCGGCTTCGTTTAATGGGGGAGGGTTTTTGAATGCGGCTAGATCGGACTGGTTCTCTAGGTAGTTCATTAAGTATCCGTCTTGATACAGTGACTCTAAGCCGCATACGACTCTGGAGCGAGTAGACTTTCTTGTTGTGGGGAGTAAGCCAACTTTCGCACCTGAGCTAAGTGCTTCATAAACCATGGAGACGCTATCTTCGGTTACCCAAACGTGAGCGGTCATTGAGAGTTCGCGCGGCAACCAGTCTTTGTCTGTCGCCTCGAAGGGTAGGACTTTGAGTTGCTCATTCGATAATTTCTCTAGCTCTGTGGTCGCGCTCGGTGGTGTGCGCCGAGAGCTAGTGAGCGTCCACTGGATGCGGGAGTTGGCGTCGAGTATTTGGGCGATCTGTTTAATTAGCATGCTTTCATCCCAGTCATGGTGCTGCGAGGGGCCGCCGATGAGGAGGAGTCCGCTGTGTTGTTTTTTAATACTGCCAGGCTCGATCATATTCATCGCGCCTTTTGTTATAATCACATTTGAGCCGCTGCGTAGGTCATGCTCTGGAGCAATACACAGGTCAAACAGACTAGTAAGCCCTTTAGGAGGAGACATAATGAGAACGGAGGGCGCTTTGGTGGCACGGCTAGAGGCAATTAGGGTCGAATGTGTTTGGCTGCCTGCCCCAATAATGAGCTCTGGCTGCTGGAGTCTGGCAGCAGATGGAAATTGCCCGCGTAATGCTTGCCACCATGACGCCTTAGCGGTGGCTATATTGATTTTCACGACCTCCAGCGCGACTTTACGCGATAAAGCGCGAATTAAGCCTGAACTCTGATTTTCATGCCCACGCTTATTGTCGCTGACTTGCCAAATTATAATCGGGTCAGCCATCTTAGCTCTCGAGTTGTGGCTTAGATCGGCTTTGGGAGCAGTTTAATATGTTGAGGTGGATAATATTCATAATGAACATGATACGATGCCTTTCCTTTAAAATAAGCTGAACCAGAATTAATCCGATAAAGCCGGCATTTTCCCTAAAAAGATAGTGTTTTTGAGGCATAAATTAGCGGTATTCAAGTCACTCGCAGTCGGGAATGCGAACCTTTTGAAAAGTTTCTCTGATTTAACGCTCGCAAACAAATCAAATTTGGGTATTGAGTCGAGGATTGCAATGACAAGAGCTGCTACAGAAAAATTTGAAGGGCTAGAAGGCTTCGAAAAGCTCGATATCGGTGAACTCTATTATATTGGGGATCGCAAGTTTCTCGACAGCGGCTTGGCCAGCTATCGGCAGTTCGCGGTTGAAGGCCTAGAGTGGGATGGCAAGGCGAAGCAAATGACGGCTCTCGTAGAAGGTCATGGGCATGATGCCTGCGAGATTATACTCAAGGTGACTGACGGCCGCCTTGTCCACGAATGTGAGTGCTCTGATTGCGATAACTACGGAAGCTGCAAGCACATTGTCGCCGCGGCAGCGGCTATGTTCCTTTCCGTCCAAGGTCAGAGTGTGGGTGGCGTCGACATGCCTGAAGACTATGCGCAAGAACTTCGCAAACAGCTTGGCTACCGCGATGTTGGTGGTGATGGCCACAAGGGCGAGGAGGAAGTGCCCGAAAAGACGGTTGAGTTTGAACTCACAGAGGTCGATGCCTACGGGAACCTAGGCTTCACTATAGAAGGGCCAGTGCCTAAAGACTTTCTTGCAGACTTTGGCATCACAATGAGCGCGAGCTATGGCTTCCGCTTATCGAGAGAGTTCAGCCTCGTCAATCCTGGGGCGAAGCTGGAGTCCTTCCTTAAAAAGGCCAAAGTTGCCAAAATTAAGGTGTTTTCCATCTTGGAAGGTGACCACCATCCTCTAAAGATAGTCAAGCAGGTCGCGCACATGGAGATCCAGCACGCACTCTCAGGCGATCGAGTGGTGCGGCGTATGCTTTTCTTAGATCCAAAGGGCGAGGAGCTTGATGTCGTCCATTTGATTCCCAACAGTTCGCTTGTGCTGCTATCAGACGGCCGCGTCTGCAAAGTTCAGTCTAGCGACCTCGGCCTAGCGGGTGACCTTGGGCCACTGCGCATGGATTTAGAAGCGGAGGCATTTAACGAACAGAATTTAACGCCACAATCATCCAGCGATGACTATCTTTTTTCTGTAAAAGGCGCAAAGAAGAAGCCAAAGCAGGTCAAGCCCAAGCAAGTGCGAATCGAGCTAGATCTGACCGCGATGGAAAACGTGGCGGGCGAATGGCAGGCCTTTGAATTCGACCTCCAGCTCAATCTCGACGGTTGTCGCGTAGAACTCTACGAATTGCAGTCGTGTTTTCTCGCGCCAGTGCTTCACGTTTACGCGGGCAAGCTACTCAGTGCCAAGCGCCGCGTGCGCGCTCTCTCTGACTTGCTTCGCCGTGTGCTCTCCTCTGAGAATGCTGCCGACGCTCTGGGTATTGAAGCCTACGAGCCTGATTACCCCGAGCTCTTTGATCCTAATTATCGTGCCGGTGTCAGTGAGATTGCGGAAAAGTTGGTGCAATCACTCGAAACCTATGGAGCTGATTATCAAGTCACACTAGCGGATAAAAATGCCCAGCGCTGGCTTCGCAGCGGGCTTGATTTGCGCAAAGTTGCCATGCTGCTTTTTAGCTTAAGTGATGCTACTAGTCGCGCCGACCTACTTAACCTTGAAGAGGGTACGATCGAACTCGTTCACCCTGAAGCGGGCGCAGAAGCTTTGCAGCGAATTGTCTCCGTCTGCCGCTCGCTAGGTATCCAAGTGCAGTTCAACGAACAAGCTATTCGATCGGAGCCGCTTAGTATCTCCGTTGATTCCAAGGCTTCTGGTTCCAATATTGATTGGTTCCAATTACATCCTTCAATTCGTTGTGGCGATCGTACTATCGCCCCCGAGGAGTGGCAGAAACTTATCCTAGGGCAGCTCTTGATCGAGGATAAGGATGGTAGCCTTATCATGCCACAAATCGAAGGCGGCGAAGGTGGTCTCGAAATGCTTGCTGAACTGCTGCGTCCACGCCGCAAAAAGCCTGACGGTTCTAAAGCTAAGGATAATGAGGCCTTGCAAGTTTCTCGCCTCGAGATGCTTGACTGGATCATGCTACGCAGACACGGCGTAAGAGTCACCCTACCGGAAGAGGCCGAAAATCTCTTTTCAAGTCTTTCTGAGTTCAACGGTGTGGGTGAGTTTGTGAAGCCAGTCAGTTTGAAAGCCGATTTGCGCCCCTACCAAGAGGAGGGCTGCGCATGGATTGATTTCCTTTACCGCCACCGCTTTGGTGCGTGCCTCGCCGACGATATGGGTTTGGGTAAAACGGTTCAAACCATCGGCTTCCTTGCCCAATTCTTCGAGCAGAACCCCGATCACAAAAAAGCCCCCGTCCTCATTGTGTTGCCGCCCAGCCTCGTATTTAATTGGCAAGAAGAGTTTGCCCGTTTTGC
>CESW01054116.1_pt1 | contig 21098 bp, 22 predicted proteins | sample 531171 | NCBI WGS metagenome assembly CESW01 (sample SAMEA2621859, study PRJEB7988) | marine metagenome | biome: marine biome (ENVO:00000447); feature: surface water layer (ENVO:00002042); material: "saline water (ENVO:00002010), including plankton (ENVO:xxxxxxxx)" | depth 5 m
TAGCGATATCGTGCCGGTTCAAGTCCGGCCCCGGGTACCAAGTTTTTAAAGTAATAATGAAGTACTGGCTCGTGGCAACTTATAAAATTAACGAGAACAAGAGACTAGAAAGCAATCTTTTAAATCAAAACTTTCATTATTACTTACCAAAAATAAAGATTAAAAAGGCTGACTCCAATCTTAAGGAGGAAGTACTTTTTCCTGGCTATGTTTTTATAAATACTAGGCTTGAAGATTACTCATTGATAAAATATACAAAGGGTATTAAGAAGGTCGTGAAATTTGGAAACAATATTCCACGTTTAACTGATTATGAAATTAAAAGCATTCAATCTATAGAAAAATTATCAAATTCGAAGCCCATAATCCCGAAAATTAATCTTGGTCAAGAAGCTCTCGTTACAGATGGTCCTTTCAAAGGCACTTTTGTAAAAATCTGCTCTCTTCCTTCAAAAGAAAGAATCGAGGTCTTTTTAACCTTTCTCGGCTCTCTGAGAAAAATCAGTATTTTGAGAAAAGATCTAGGATTTTAAATAATATATTTAGCATTTAGATTTTAACTGCTATAGTTCAATTGTTGAACGGTATTTTTTTTAAATATTCAAATTATGCCGTGCGGTAGCTATTCAGGCTAAATAAAATTTTAAAAATTTTTCAAAAATCGTATTCATGGGCTCAAATAAATCTATTTCGGAAGAATCATTGGAACTAATGCACATTCTTGAAAAAAATCCACACTTAACACAAAGACAATTGTCCAAAGAAGTAGGCTCTAGCATAGGCAAAGTAAATTATTGCTTAAAAGGTTTAATAGATATTGGCTTTATTAAGATGGAGAATTTTAAAAACTCCAACAAAAAAATAAATTACGCATACATCTTAACTCCCGAAGGCGTTAAGCAAAAAATAAACGTAACAAAAAAATTTATTAAAATAAAATTACAAGAATACGATAAACTCAAGCAATACTTGGATGAATAATTTTTATGCAAGAAATAGATAGTAATAAACATGCAAACGATTTAGATGACAAATTATATCTTCGTGAGATATTTTTTGTTTTAAATCAAGGCAAGCGTATTATTGCTTATGTGACAGCTTTATTAGTAATAATTGGGATTATATATAGTCTTCTCTTACCTAATATATACCAATCTAAAGCTTTGTTAGCTCCTGTCGATGAATCGTCATCCTTAATTGGCACAGCATTAAGCCAATATAGTGGACTTGCAGGATTAGCAGGAATAAATTTGCCAACTGGAGAAACTGGAAGTAATTCGAAAAAAGCATTTGAGTCATTAAGCTCTCTAAATTTTTTTGAAAATCATGTAATGCCAAGGATCTTTCTTCCAGACCTCATGGCTATTGAATCTTGGGACCATGAGAAAAATATAATTATTTATGATGATAGTATTTTTCAAAAAGATTCAAATACTTGGGTCAGAAATTTTTCTTACCCGCAAAAACTGATACCAAGCGCTCAAGAAAGTTTTGAGACTTTTGAAGATGAGAACCTGAACCTTCGAGAAGATTTTAAAACCGGATATGTTACCTTGTCTATAAAACATCAATCTCCAATAATTGCAAAACAATGGGTTGAGATAATTGTTGAAGAGGTTAACTCTTTTTATAGGCAAAAGGATAAAGAAACATCGGAAAAGGCTGTTATTTACCTTAATAGACAAATTGAAAATACGAAGTTATCGGAAATTAGGCAAGTTACAGCTTCACTTTTGGAAAAAGAAATTCAAAAATTAACTTTAGTTGAAGCGAATGAAGATTATGTTTTTGAATATGTCTATCCTCCATCAGTGATGGAAGAAAAATCAGAGCCAAATAGAATTCTAATCGTTATTCTGTCTCTTATACTTGGTGTCTTTTTAGGCATGATAATTGTTTTATATAGACATTATTTCTTTAAAGAGAAAAATGCTTTAGAAAAAATAAGTAGTTAAAATTTCATAAAGGTTATTATCGCATTCGAGTAGAATTGTTTGTACCAACTCTTTTGAAACAGATACATTTCTAACTTTCACAATAGAGATTCCCACAAAGAAGCTCCCTGGGTAACATGGAAAGAGTAAAAAAAGACAAGCCTATTTTTATACTTGATTTTGATGGAGTTCTCTTTGATACGTCCTTGGAATCGTTTTATGTAATGAATGAAACTTCTAATAAAGGGTCAATTTCAAAACAGACAATAATAAATCAAAAAGAATATTCAAAATTTCTTGAACTTAGACCTTTTATAACCTCAGCATGGCAATACTATTGGGTTTCTAAATATATCCTTCTAGATCATAACGAGTCTAATTATGAGTATTTCTCCACTGAAAGGATCTTTGATAAAAATGATGATGCAGATCAGTTCGAGATTGATTTTTTAATCAATAGAAGAAAGCTCTCAAAGGAAAATTATTTTGGCAAGCCTGTATCTGCTCCTTATAAATTCTGGAATATGATATTCCCATTAATAGAACTTCACCCAGAAAGATTTCTGATTCTATCAACAAAAGATGAGGAATCCATCATAAATACAATAAATTGTTCTGTAGAAGGTTTTGAATTTAATAGAGAAAGATTGTTTAGTAAATTACATTTTAAAAAAGAAAATGAAAATAAACACAATGTTTTTCTTAAACACATCAAGGGAAAATATTCTGATAACTTTATATTCATTGAAGACTCTCACATACATATTAAAGAGTTTTATAATGAAGATAGTGTCAAATGCGTGAGAGCTTTATGGGGTTATGTTCCAAAGAACTTAAAGAAGAGTAATTCTCAGCTAGAAGTTTATGAAGAAATTATTAAGAATTTTTAAATGAGTAGATCAGGGCTTATAAATCTTTTAAAAAAATTAAAATCAATAGGCTTATTAAGCTTAAAAGCTGAATATGAATCGGAAGGCTCAACTGATGAAGATATATTTTTTCTTAAAGAGCTATGTATTTCTTCTGATTTAGGATTGCATGTAAAAATTGGAGGAGTAGAAGCTAGAAGAGATTTCAGAAGATGTTTAATTATTGGTGTTGATGGCATTATTGCTCCGATGGTTGAAAACGAATTTTGTGCATCAAAATTTGTTGGCATGTTTAAAAGTGACGAAGAGTTTTATGGAAAAGAGATATGGGATATCCACAGAAGCATAAACATTGAAACAAAATATGCCGTATCTGAGATAGATAATATTATCGAAAGAGTAGGAGATCATATAGATAATATAACTATTGGGAGATCGGATTTATCAGGTTCATATTTTGATAATAGAGTTAAACAAGATTCTGAGGAAGTAACAAAGGATATTGAAAAAGTTCTTCTATCCATCCATGGTTCTAAAAAAAATATCAAAATGATAGTTGGCGGAGGAGTAACCTCAAAAACTGTCAAACCTCTCCTAAATAATACTTTTTTGATAGAAAATATCCATGCCATCGAAACAAGAAAATGTATTATAGATGCAAAAAAGATTGTTGAAGACCCAAGCATTATTGATGATGTGCTTGAATTTGAGATGGCATATTTAGATAATAGAGTTAATACTAGACATACTTTAGATACATATTTAGATAAAGTTAGGCTTGAAGAATTAATATCTAGATTATCAAAAAAATGAAATATTCCGACTTCGTAGAATACAATTCTACTCGGTCACAGTTGAGCGATTTAACATCGCTGAAAAAACATCAAATAATCTTAAGTACTTTTAAATTTAAAGCAACTGCTTCAGACAATGTATACGGCGCGGGTTTGACAATAAAGTATTAAAATGACGACATGTTAAATCACCACTCTGACTGTAATCGTCACAGCGGAAAACATAAAAATAAAAGTTGGCGCACAAGCGGCGTTAAAGCGAATAGCGTTAACTGAGTTGAGCTTGGCCCTGAAAATTTGGATGATGTCGAGCTAATAGGAGTTTGGGAATTTTTAAAATAGGAGAAAGCAGCATGAAGGCAGTCATTTTAGCGGGTGGTTTTGGAACACGGATAAGTGAAGAAACTGATTTAAAGCCGAAGCCAATGATTGAAATTGGTGGCAAGCCAATCCTATGGCACATCATGAAAATTTACTCAAAACATGGCGTGAATGATTTTATTATTTGTTGTGGATACAAAGGTTATGTAATTAAGGAATATTTTGATAACTATTTTCTTCATCAATCTGATGTCACTTTCCATATGAGTGAGAACCGAATGGAGGTTCACGATGGTAGAGCTGAGCCTTGGAAAGTCACTCTGATTGATACGGGCGAACATGCTCAAACAGGAGGTCGGCTATTGGCTATATCTCAATATATCGATAATGACAAAGCTTTTTGTTTGACTTATGGGGACGGGGTTAGTGATGTCGATATTTCTGCATCCATTGAATTTCATAACAAGCATGGCAAGCTTGCTACGGTAACATCAGTTTTTCCTCCTAGTAGATTTGGGGCCTTAGAGACAGAAGACTCATCCGTAAAGAGTTTTAAGGAAAAACCAAAAGGTGACGGTGGGATGATAAATGGTGGGTTTTTTGTGCTGTCGCCAAAGGTGCTGAATAGAATTAAAGATTCTGAAACCTCATGGGAGCAGGAACCGCTTAAATCTTTGGCGATTGACGGCGAATTAATGGCATTTGAACACCAAGGGTTTTGGCATCCAATGGATAATTTGCGAGACAAAACACTTCTTGAGGATCTGTGGAGTAAAAACAAAGCCCCATGGAAAACATGGTAGCAGACAGCATGATTAATTCAGAATTCTGGAAAGGTAAAAAGGTTTTTTTAACCGGCCATACTGGCTTCAAGGGGAGTTGGTTGTCTATTTGGCTTAATTCGATGGGTGCTGTCGTGAAGGGCTATAGTTTGAAACCAGCAACTAACCCAAACTTATTCACGATAGCAGTTATAGAGGGTTTAGTAGAGTCTGATATTAACGACATCCGTGATTATTCAGCACTTTGTTCCAGCATTTTGAAATTTTCACCCGACATTGTTTTTCACATGGCGGCCCAGCCCCTTGTCAGGGCCTCTTATGAAAAGCCGCTGGAAACATATGAAACCAATGTTATGGGAACAGCGAATTTATTAGAAGCGGTGAGGCAATGTTCATCCGTGAAAGCAGTGGTAAATATCACCACAGATAAATGCTATGAAAATAATGAATGGGTGTGGGGTTACAAAGAGACAGATCCAATGGGTGGGCGAGATCCATATAGCAGCAGCAAAGGTTGCTCTGAACTGGTCACAGCTTCTTTTCGAGAATCATTCTTGAAGGACGCTAATATTGGCGTTGCTACAGCCCGCGCCGGTAATGTTATTGGTGGAGGGGATTGGGCGGAAGACCGTTTAATACCAGATATTCTTAGGTCCTTTGATGCGTCCAAATCTGTAATTATTCGTAATCCGAATGCCACACGACCATGGCAGCATGTGCTTGAACCTCTGTCTGGCTACTTAAGTCTTGCAGAGCAATTATTCAAAAACCCAGGCGAGTTTTCGGAAGGCTGGAATTTTGGCCCACATGATCATGACGTGCGGCCGGTTGATTGGATTTTAGATCAAATGACTAATCTGTGGCCTGGTGCATCATGGGCACTAGATCAGGATGATAATCCTCATGAAGCCACGCTGCTTAAATTAGACATGTCTAAGGCATCAGCTATTTTGGGTTGGACTCCCACATGGAGTCTTGATACTACGTTAGCAAAAATCATAGGATGGCACAAACACTGGATTGAAGGGGCTGACATGAGAGTAGAGTGTATTAATGAAATTAATGAGTTTACTAAGGATATGAGACATGCAAACACTTGACACTTTGAGAGATGGGATTGTTATGATGGTCAGAAAATGTTCCAAATTATAGGATGAGGATTAAAATGAACAACCATGAGCAGATATCATATGCCAAAACAGTATATGGCCAAGAAGAAATTGATGCTGTAGTCAAGTGTCTTGGAGAATCAACCCAAATGGGCAATTATTCACGAAAATTTGAAAGTGAAATAGCTAAATTGTTTAGCAAAGAGCACTGCCTCTATGTTAATTCTGGGTCTTCTGCATTATACATTGGTGTTGAGGCATTCGCTTTCCCTGAGGGTTCTGAGATTATAACTCCTGCTCTTACTTTTTCTACATCAGTAGGATGTTTAGTTAAAAACCATCTTATTCCTGTATTTGTCGATGTTGAACCGCTATCTTATAACATCGATGTAAGTCAAATTGAGGGTCAGATAACAGATAAAACTGTGGCAATTTTGGCTCCAAATTTGATGGGTAATCTCTGCGATTGGCCTGCGATAAGAAAGATTGCAGACAAACATAATTTGGTGGTTATTGAGGACTCTGCGGATACGCTAGGTGCAACTATTGCAGGTAAAAGCTCTGGGTTCTATTCTGATATGTCAATAACAAGTTTTTATGGGTCACATATTATCAATTGTGCTGGTAACGGTGGTGCTTTAGCTATTAATGATAAGAAAGTAATGGAGAGAGCTAAATTGCTTAGATCATGGGGTAGAAGCTCTTCGTTATTTGATGAGCAAAGTGAAGCGATTGAAAACCGATTTAATGTCGATTTAGATGGTATTGACTATGATGCTAAGTTTGTATTTGAAACGGTTGGCTACAATCTTGAGGGTAACGAAGTCGGCGCTGCTTTTGGAATGGCACAATTGCAAAAGCTGCAAGACAATATTTCTATTCGCCAAACTAATTTTGCACGGCAATGTGATTTTTTTTCAAACCATGTACAGTTTTTTGACAACCCAGCGGAGCTGTATGGCTGCAATACGGCTTGGTTAGCTTTTCCGATCTTAATAAAGGATAGCGCACCCTTTTCTAGGAAGGAGTTCCAAATCTATCTTGAAAATAGGAATATTCAAACAAGAGTGGTTTTTACGGGCAATATTCTCCGTCAACCTATGTGTAGAAATATAGAAAAAAGGGTGATGCCCGAGGGCTATCCCAATGCTGATAATATAATGGAGCGAGGGGTGTTATTGCCACTGCACCATGGTTTAACTGAAGATATGTTTTCGAGACTTCATAAAACTATTAATGAATTTTTATCCCAGTACTAGGGTGGGTCAAACCATATAGAGTCAATTGCTAATATGAATTCCGCTAATACGTCTGATAATGCTGCATCTCTGCGCCACTTTATAAAATCCTTGTTGAGTCTAGATCCATCAATCGCTGAAGATTTCAGGGCGGTTGATCCAGAACGAGCTTGCCAGATATTTGAGTCAGATAAAAAGCATGAATTAGATGCGTATAGATTAATTGTTCTCGATAGGAATAAAGGGCACCTAAAAATAGTAAAGATAAATAAGGCTCCTATTACTAGGAATAGAATAAAAGTTATTTTTGAAGGAATGGGAGATTTGCTGTGAAATATAGCGATCAAATTGCTGAGTGGCTAAAGGACCTTGGATACGATACTTTTTACTTCGTGGGGGGCGGTAATATTATGCACCTCACGGAAAGTCTTGACCGGCATTTAAATGCAATACCTGTAATTCATGAAGTCGCCGCTGTTATTGCAGCTGAGTATCATAACCATTTAGCCGGTTCCGCGAAGGCGCTAGCACTTGTGACTGCTGGACCGGGTATCACTAATGCAATTACAGGGTTAGCAGGAGCATATTTGGAGAGCCGTTATGTACTTGTTATTGGAGGTCAAGTTAAAACTGATGACTTGTCTAGGGGTGATACGAGACAGAATGGCATTCAAGAGGTTGATGGGGTTACTATCTGCAAACCTTTGACAAATTATTCTGTGAGACTTGATAAGCCGATTTCTAAGAAAGAGTTCCGTAAATATGCAGTTTCAAATAAAAATATTAGAAAAGCACCCGTTTTCTTGGAAATACCGTTGGACGTTCAAGCAGCACAATATGTCAGTAATATTGATGATATTGTTCAAGAAGACGAAGTTCAGACTATGCCGTTTAATGAAAAAAAATTGGCTGGAATACTCGATATGCTTCGTTCCTCACAGAGACCAGTCTTTTTGCTGGGGGGTGGCGTCGATATAGAGTCTGCTCATTGCGTTGAACGCTATGCAGTTGAAAATTCTATTCCTGTGGCTACTACATGGAATGGAGCAGATCTTATATCTTCTGAATGTCCTGTTTATATTGGTCGCCCTAATACTTGGGGGCAAAGGTCGTCAAACATATTGATTCAACAGGCTGATTTGGTTATTTGTTTGGGGACGCGCCTAGGTTTACAGCAAACAGGATTTAACTGGCAGGCTTTTGTTCCAGTCGGTAAAGTTATTTGTATTGAACTGGACAGCAGTGAACTAACCAAGGGACACCCCAATATTGATTTACCAATTTTAGGAGATTGTAACACGTATATTAATCGATTGACTGAAGTGGCGATAAATAAAGATTGGGAGACTTGGCTGGATTTCTGTGTCCAGACAAGAGCCGCTATACCATTGGTTGAAGAAAATATAAATGAGGATTTTGAAGATTTTATAGCTCCTCAAGGTTTTATCACTGCATTGTCAGACTTGATGCAAGAAAATGATGTATTAATTCCGTGCAGCAGTGGAAGTGCGTTCACAACGACGTTGCAATGTTTTCAACAAAAGAGAGGGCAAAGAATCATTACGAATAAGTCTCTTGCTTCAATGGGTTATGGTTTGTCAGGTGGAATAGGCGCTGCTATTTCTTCTGGATTACGAACAATTCTGTTAGAGGGTGACGGTGGATTTAGTCAAAACATACAAGAACTAGGCACGGTAACTGCTCAAAACCTAAATATTAAAATCTTTATATTCGATGATGCTGGCCATGCATCAATTCGAATGACTCAAAGGAATTATTTTTCAGGGAAATATATAGGCTGTGACAGAGAAACAAATTTGGGGCTTCCAAATTGGGATAAAGTCGGAAATGTTTGGGGAATTGACTCTATGCGCCTTTTAGATTTAAATGAAATGAATCAGGCAAAATTCCATCGCTTGTTTAACGAGGCTGGGCCGGCAATATTTATCCTATCTATCTGTCCAGATCAGACTTATTTCCCTAAGATCGCTAGTCGAATGCTACCTAGTGGTTCTATGGAATCAAATCCATTGCATGCAATGTCGCCCCCTCTCGCAGATTCCATTTCTGGTAAGGTATTTAGATACATAAGTCCTCCAGAATATTAAGAAACTTTATCTGTTTAGTCCCCCAAGATTTTTGATTACCCAGTCGTTGTAAATATAATATTCAGGAAAGAGCAAATAATTTATGAAATTATTGGTAACAGGCGGCACTGGTTTTTTTGGTCGAGCGCTTCTTCGTAGTTGGCTTCAAGATGAAGTATGTGGTGTAAGAGTCCCAGAAGTAACTATCGTAACGAGATCGCCAAATAGTTTTGTGGAACGTTATCCTGAATTCAGTTCTATAAGCTGGCTAACTCTCCATAAAAGTAATATTCTTGATTATGAAAGTTTGCCAGTAAATGATTTTTTCACTCATATATTGCATGCGGCTACTGAGTCAACGGTTGGTCCTTCTCTTCCGGCACTGCAGCAATATGATGAAATCGTTAATGGCACCCGTAATATTCTTGAATACGCAGTAAAAAACAATGTAAAACGCGTCCTTTTGACGAGTTCTGGCGGGGTATACGGCCCTCAACCTGATAGGTTGGAAAAGGTTCCTGAAAGCTATTTAGGTATTCCCGATCCACTTGACCCGTTGAGCGCTTATAGTATGGGCAAGAGAGCTGCTGAGCATTTATCTAGCTTATACAACGATCGCTTTGGACTGGAGTCAGTTATTGCGCGCTGTTTCGCTTTTGTAGGAGAAGATTTACCCTTAAACGTACATTTTGCTATTGGAAATTTCATCCATGATGCTCTTTATAATCAAAAAATCAATGTAGCTGGCGATGGTACTCCTGTAAGGTCGTATATGAACCAAACTGATTTGGCGCAGTGGTTGTTGTGTATTTTGGATAAAGGGGTCCCCGGGCGTGCTTACAATGTTGGGTCTGATCAGGCTATAACAATCGCTAATCTTGCGTATCTCGTGAGGGACACCTTGAGTCCAAGCAAACGGGTGGTATTTAAGAATACAGCGACTACCTTTCAGGGTCGAAATGTGTATGTCCCCGATATTAGCGCAGCAAAAAATGACTTAAATTTGGAAGTTACAATTTCATTGCGTGAATCTATAGGCCAATTTTCAAGGCAGTCTGTTTAAATTGATGAGATTTCGAATATCCTACTATTTTGATGATGCATTATGTCTAGTACGTTATAGACGACCAAGCCGTTGAAATTTATAAACCAGACTGTGAGATTGATAGAAGAATATGATTTGGTTATTTTTAATGGACTCAATGTATTTCTGTCATTGCTACAAACAGTAGTAATAACTAAGTTCTTAAGTCAAGAAGACTTCGGCACGTATGGTTTTTACATGTCTCTCAGTCAATATCTTTATATTGTTAGTAGTTGGGGTTTTTTGACTTGGGGAGTCAATAAAATTTCGGGGGATTTAACAAAACGTGATATGTACTTTTCAGCTATAGTTAGAGCTAGGATTCTATCGGGCGGTACTGCTTATTTGGCTTTATTGGGGTTTTTACTCCTTACACAAAACACTTTGAGTGTGACCGTATATGTCGCATTTTTGATATATTGTGTCAGCATAGTTTTATCTCCAGAGATTTTATATATCGCTGAAAAAAAGATAAAGTCTTTAGTTTTAATAAATGTATTGGTGAAGAGCGCTTACTTAGTCATAGTATTTTTGTGTTTCATTTTATTCTCTATGTCACCACAAAAAATGTTCTTTCTTTTTTCATTGCTAATGTTAATTACTTTGTTGGTTTTATTTCAGGGCTTGAGTTTTCGTTTTAATAAAACAACCTTCTCCGAAGTTTCAGGGTTGTGGCCTTTGATATCAGGAATACCAAATTTTACTCTTGTGCTAGTTTCCTTTATTTTTGCTTCTGGGCCTGTGATCTTTTCGGGCTTTTTTCTAACCGCTAAATATTTCGCTGTTGTTTTCGCTAGCGTCTCAATGATCAAGATGATCCAAGCAGCTTATAATCCTATGATTCAAAAAATATTACCTCAGTTAAATACAAGCGAAGTACCGGTAGTCGAATTATTTGGAGCGATTAAGAAAGATATTAAATTATCTCTGATCTTTTCTACATTATGTGTAGCGTTACTTTGGGTGTTCTCACCATTTATTGTAAGGCTAGTCTTCTCTTCAGATTATGTCGGACTGGAGTCTGCTATAAGGTTATTTAGTCTTTCACTTATCCCGGGATTATTGTCTACGATTTTGATTACTCAGGTGTCTCTTTACCTGGATATATTAAAGAATGCATATTGGGCAATTGGTGCCATAAGCGCGGCGCTATTTTCAGTGCTGATATATTGCTACGATCAGCTGTCTTGGGTCTTAGCGTTATCGTTGATGCTAGGTGGAGAGTATGTCCTGTTAGCGGTGATAAGCCTAATGATTTTCAGAGAGATCCAGAAAGCTCGAGATTAATATGAATTCTGATCCGCGATACAAATTGCTTCATATTTTTATAAATTAACTTTTTAATGAGATTCCATAATGGGCCATGTGCGTAAAATATCTGGGACGAAATTAGAGAGCTGGTTAGCTGATTTTTTGCAGCTATCACTAATAGATCAAGGCTAGAATGTTGAATCCAAAAGCTCGCGGTTATATTTACGGAAAAATTAAAAGGTTAACCGAGTCATCTAGCTTGTTTAGACTTGTATTTTTTTTACTCGCTGGTGTTTTTAGTTTTTTTAAGAACGTAATTATTTCTAGCCTAATCTTTTTTAGGACAAAATTTAGTAGTTCTTCAAATGAGCCTTTGAGGGTTGTCATCATAGCCCCATTGAATTCGCCACACTTGAAAGCATTTTTATCTTCTTTTGAGAAGCATTTCCATGATACTCGTGATTTAAACATATTATTGATCAATTCGACCCCTGAACACTTAGCAGGGTCTTTTGACTGGAAATATCAAGTGTTGGGAAAAGAGATATACTATTTGCTTGGTTATCGATCGGATCCAGTAAAATGGTCACGTGATATCCATCTGCGTGCAAGTAATAATTTAGTAAAAGTCGCGGAAGACTTTATTAAAAGGCGTATAAATAAGTTCAGACCAGATATTATTTGGCTACATGACCTCCAGTCTGCCGGTTATCTCGTGGAAAATACATTAGCAAGCATTAAAGATAAACTGCCTAAACTCAATGTCTATGCATCGGTGTGGGGGAATGATCTGTATCATTTCTATGAACATCCAGCGCATCTCAAGCAGCTTAGATCTCTAATGCCGCTGATAAATTACTTGCATGCAGAAGCGCGTAGGGACGAGATCATCGCAAAGAAAGTTGGTTTTTCTGGAGAGATGCTGCCGGTGTGTAGTATTACTTTAAATTCGATTGAAAATTATTTAGCAATTCCTGATAAGCAGAATAATAAAAACGAGAGGGACATCTATATTCTGTTAAAAGGAACTTACTACCTTAGAACTAATCTTAATTATTTTTTTGATCAGCTGCAGCAGTCTCCCAATTTTTGGATGAATAAAAAGATTTTATTATTAGGACCCTCTGACGAAGATCGGTTTCGATGTGAGAAGCTAGTGGCGAACAATGGCCTAAAGATAGAAATGCTAGATTTGGTAGATCATAGTAGTTACATCGACTACCTATGCAGAAGTAAGTATCATTTATCATCCAACTTGTCTGATGGCATTCCAAATTCGGTAGCTGAAGCAGTTTTTGCTGGCTGTTTTCCCGTGTTTAGTAACCATACAGGATTGTCAGACCTATTGTCAGTAGAGCAAAAGAAAAGCATGGAGTATCAGTTAGGCGAATGTGATTTTATCAGGCATTTTGAAATGTTAGATGTTTCATGTGAGCGAGATATAATTTTACAGAGTATGCGAGTCCTTTTTGAGTCGGTGGTATTTTCGCCTGAGATTACTTCTAGAGTCTTAGCTAAGATATGAGTTTGTGTTGGGTTTTAAGTTAAGCACTAGGTTAAAATACGTAGCTTAAGCCTAGACCTTTTGGTCCAAAAGTTGTCACGGATGTTTGTTAGTAATCTAAGGGTTAATATTGGGTCTTATTGTTTTATGATAAGTGTTTATTTTAAATAATTATGGGATAAGTCATGAGTGATGTAAAAACAGCGTTAGTATTAGGTGGAGGCGGGTTTATAGGCGCCCATATGGTTAGCCGACTGATATCAGAAGGATATTGGGTTAGGGCCGTTGACCTTAAATATCCAGACTATGGAGAATCACTTGCGAATGAATTTGTTATTGCTGATTTGAGAGACGCTCAGAAAGTATCTGAATTAATTAAATTATCTAATTCTGCAGGAGACTTTGGCTTTGATGAGATATATCAATTCGCTGCGGATATGGGAGGTGCTGGATTTGTTTTTAGTGGAGAAAATGATAGTGAGATAATGCATAACTCTGCAACAATTAATTTAAACCTATTAGACTCACAAGCTAAGTTTAATTCAATAATTGAGTCAAACGAAACAAAAATATTCTATAGTGGTAGCGCTTGTATGTACCCTGAGCACAACCAACTTGATCCTAACAATCCAGATTGCCGAGAAGAATCAGCGTATCCGGCTGCACCAGACTCTGAATACGGATGGGAGAAGCTTTTTAGTGAAAGACTTTTCTTTGCATATAGCCGGAATCATGGAATTCCAGTAAGAGTAGCTAGATATCATAATATTTTTGGCATCGAGGGAACTTGGGATGGTGGCCGTGAAAAAGCGCCTGCGGCAATGTGTAGGAAGATTGCGATGGCGATTGATGGAGGTGAAATCGAGATTTGGGGTGATGGAGATCAAACTAGATCATTCCTGTATGTAGATGAATGTATTGAAGCAACTCGAAGACTTATGGACTCCGATTTCCAAGGTCCCGTGAATATAGGTTCTGAGGAAATGGTTACAATAAACGAGCTAGCAGCTATAACGGCAAAAGTTGCTGGGAAAGAGATAAAATTGAACCACATCCCGGGCCCCCTTGGCGTGCGAGGTAGAAATTCAAACAATGATCTAATTAAAGAAAAGCTAAGTTGGAACTATGAAATGACTTTAGAACAGGGCATAAAAAAGACATATTCTTGGATCAAGAAACAGATTGAAGCCAAAGGTAATTAATAGCAGCAGTAGGTTACGTAACGGTTCAGCGACCTCACGGGGAGGTTCTTTTGTTGATCCTAAATCGCCTACCTTAAAGGGTGTGTATTATTTCATGTGTAATGTCTCCTGAGCCGATTGTTTCGGCTATTATGGGGACTGATACTGTCCACTCAGTCTCTGAACGGGACCATGATGTTGTAGTATTGAGTCCATACCCATCCAAAACTAAGAGATTTATTTATGAGGGTTATTCTAGAAGATTCCCTTCGGCTAAAGATCTTAATCTTAATCAATATATTAGAATTATTGAGACGATATGAGAATCGGATTTAGTTGGCGCTATTGGTTGCCCTTGGTTTCGCTAAACCTTACGGCGCAAGCTTTGAGGGTAACATGCTTTATTTTCCTTCAAGTTTATGTAATTAGTAAATCTCTTATTGGTCTTTCGATATGCTAGCTTCCTTGTCTTCTGGTGGTAAAGCCACTAATCAAACCAATTTTCAAAAAGGTTTAACTCCTATCATTACACTGTTTATGTGTATTCTTATTATGTTGTTTAACCCTATGATTGTGATTATTCTGGGCGCCTTATTAGAGCTCAGAGGGCCTCTGAGTAAAGTATTAAATTATATCATTGCATTATCATTAGCACTTTCAATCTCTAATCGTTCTGTCGGTCAGATGTGGTTCGGAGCTGGAGGCCAAAAGGCAAATGACGATGCCATTAATTATCTGGATTGGTATCATCAAATAGAAGGCGCTTCGTATGTTGCTGACCTGGGGAGTTATTTTACGAAACTTCTATCGGGACAAGAACCATTATGGTTCTTTATGGCGGAGATTGTGGGTGTTCTGTCAGACTACGATCAAAATCTGCTGGTTTTTTTCTCGGTTGCTACACCATTAATACTTATACACTATAGCTTTCAGAAGCTATCTCCTTATTTTTTTACAATAGCCTTACTTTTTTATGCCTTAATTCCTGAGATTTTTCATTCGCTTTACCATTTGTGGCGCTTCGTGCTTTCAGCATCCATTGTTTATTGTATTTTTGCAATTAGCCTAACCCAACAGCGCATTCGTCTTAGTTATTTGATTTGGCCTGTTTTGGCTCACTCATCGGGTTTAATATCGGCTTTAATATTTGCACTTGCGAGGTTCAATTTTTTTAACGCAGAAAGCGGGTTCATCTATCGAATATGCTACGTATTTACTGCTCTCGCAACAATTATACTCGCAGTTATATTGGGAATGAATTTTCTACAGTTTATAGGTTTCAGTAAGATCTTATATTATGCTGAATCGGTGGATATGGGAGCGTTTAGTTACAGTTTAAGACATGTTTTGTATGCAGGTATTTCAGTTGGATTACTTTTAAAGTCTAACAGTCGGCTTATAATTTTATTTTCATTAATGAACTTAGTTATACTTTCGGGGCCGCTATTTTTTCCTCAAATAGGGCTGATTTTAGATAGAATCTTAATAGCAGTAAGCCCAATCATTGTCCTAGCCCTTGCTTTTTATATAAAAGATCGTTTGTTTTATAGGGTGGTTATAGTTTTGCCTTTGATTATTTTTTATCTCTGGTTTGCTAGCAAAGCTGATGGAACACTTTTTTACCAATATATGGGTAATGGTGAGTTTTTTAGCCCTATGAGTGGTGTGTTCTATAATTTATACTCGAGAAATTATTTATGAAATCTCTACTAACTATTTCAATACCTACTTACAATAGACCTGCATATTTAAGAAAGTGTTTGGATAAAATTGCAGCTGCATTAAAAAATATAAAACAGAGTGATCGTGATCTAGTGTCAATCCTGGTTTCAGACAATTCAGAGGATTGCTTTTCTCGGGAAGTAGTTGATTGTGGAGAGTTTGATGATTTATGCATAAATTATATCAAAAATGAAAAGAATATTGGATCTGATCTAAACCTTGCCAATTGTTACTCTATTCCTGTATCGGAATATGTAATGCTCGTTGGAGATGACGATTTTCTTGAAGAAGATTTCTTCGTTAAAGTCCTTCCCTTATTGAAAACGAAATCGTTTGATTTGGTTTTTTTTAAGACTTTTGGATTGACTTATGACTCTTCGGAAAAGAGACCTAAGTCATCGGGCGCGACCGTCTACTTTAATTCAGCCAAGGAAGTTCTATTTGACAGAAACATCCATATTGGATTTATTTCAAGTACTATTTATAAAAGAGAGCTTTGCTCGCAGTCGGAAATACATGCAGGTGTTGGAACAAACCTAGTGCAAGTAAATTTTGCGTTCGAAATTTTAAAACGGAATGGTAAATGTGTTTATTTAGCGGATAATCTTTTGGCAAGTACCCGAAATAATACTGGTGGGTATGACCCAGTTGATATTTTTCTGGGAAAGTTTTTTGGGCTGCTAAAGAATCAAGATGATCTTTCTCTGTCTCCAGACGAACTTCGTATTTTAAAAATAAAAATATTAAACACATTCTATACTAGAGTTTTTGCTCAATATATTAGATCTTCTGGGGCTCCTCTCTCGTTGGGTCAAATTGCAGTATTGGATGCATCTTTTGGGGATTACTATTTATATAAATATTTTTATAAAAAACTATTTAAGCAAAATTCAAAACTAAGCTTCTTCGCGCTTTCTTTCGCATATGTATTGGGTAATATTATTTTTTATCCACACCGAAGCTATGATTTCTTGCACCATTTTAAAAATAAATTTCACTTTCTATCTAGGCTAAAGGTATAAATACGATGAATTTTCTTAGTTTTGCGAAGGCAATTGTTCAAACTTTTGTTCTGTTTTTAGTTTGTCCTGTAGATTATAAAGTGACCTTTTTAAAATGGATGCGCAAGTCTAAGTCTCAATTAGGGCAGGATTTATTTGTTCTTTCTCAATTAGGTTTTAAGCGTGATGGTTATTTTGTTGAGTTTGGTGCATGTGATGGCGTCTACTTAAGCAATTCACTTCTTGTCGAAAGTGAGTTCGGCTGGAGTGGTATTTTAAGTGAACCTTGCCGCATATGGCATGATGACCTAGCTAAAAACCGTACAGATATTATTGATCATAGATGTGTTTATTCATCAAGCGGTAATGTAGTTATTTTTTCAGAGATGAAGGACGCAGGGCTCTCTACGATGGATGGATTTGTCGATAGTGACAGTCACTTCGGAGCTAGGAAAAAAAAAGTTAGGTATGAAGTTGGTACAATAACATTGCTTGATCTTCTAAAGGCACACCATGCTCCTAAAACTATTGATTTCCTTTCAATAGATACAGAAGGAAGTGAGTTTGCAATTTTAAATGCTTTTGACTTTTCATCATTTTCTTTTCGAGTAATCTGTGTAGAACATAATTACACTGAGTCTAGGGGCTTAATCTATGATCTATTGACATCGAATGGTTATGTTAGGAAGTTTCCACTGTTATCAAGATTCGACGATTGGTATGTCCTTGTTCAATAGAGCGAAGTCCTTTGAGAAGTATGGGTAGAAACTCAGTCAATTCCTTTTACTTAGAAAAATTAGGGTGGCGGGTTTCTGAATTCTTGGAGGATGGCTTAATAAAAACTTATCCATGGATTAAAAATCAAGTTGAAACTTTAGGCAAGGATATTGCTTTAAAAGCAAATTTTCTATTTTAAATATGGATCAGCAATCGAATGAGAATCTTCTTTCAATCATAACGGTTTCTTTTAACAGTCAAGAGACCATTAGAGAAACTCTCGATAGCATTCAAAGTCAGCTCGATACAAATTTCGAATATATTATTATTGATGGAGGATCTTCAGATTCCACTTTAAGCATTATTGAAGAATATGGCTGTGTAGATATTTTAGTAAGTGAGCCTGATATGGGTATATATGATGGCATGAATAAAGGCATTGCAAAGTCTAGCGGAAGATTTATTGGCTTTTTAAATAGCGATGATTTGTTTGCTTCAAAAGATGTAACCCTCGAACTCATAAATAAAATAAAAACTACGGAAACTGACCTCATATATGGTGATATAAGATATTTTGAAAACACTGTAAAGGAAATTACACGTACATGGCGTCCCGGAGAGTATAAAAAAGGATCCTTTAATAGAGGTTGGCATCCACCTCACCCGGCATTTTATGCATCCAAAGACCTTTTTTCTAAATCTGGAAACTTTGATTTAGATCTGCAAATTGCTGCTGATTTTGAATTAATGTTAAGATTTTTTAACTACACTAAAAAAGATCCTATATATGTAAATAAAGACTTTGTTTTGATGAGAGAGGGCGGCGCAAGTCACTCTAATAGACTTCAAGGAAACAAAGATGTTTTGAATGCTTTTAAAAAAAATAATATTAAGATAAATAAATTAATTTATCTTTGGAGAAGACTCGCACCTAAGTTTATTTATAGATATATAAAATATCCACTTCAGAATATCTTTAGGAAGCACTAATGACTATTACCATAATTGGCGGGGCAGGATTTGTAGGGACAAGATTGTCTAATTATTTAACAAAAAATGACATAAAACATAGAATTTAAGATATTGATATAAAGTCCGATAAGCATGTCTTCGCAGACGTTACTGACCCAAAGTCTCTTGACGTTTTGAGCATTGCGGATACTTTAATAAATTTAGCTGCAGTGCATAGAGATAATATTAAGCCATTATCCAAATATGATGAGGTTAATGTTGATGGAGCAAATAACATTTTCGATTGTGTCCGAAAATTAATATAAACAAGATAATTTTTACTAGTTCTGGTAACTTTAGAAGATGATTAAAAGAAAAATAGATCTTGAATACGAGCGAAATTATGAAAATAAATTAATGCTAGGCTCTGGGGCAAGAGAAAAGCAAGAGAAGTATTATTGGGCAACCGAGGCAGGCATTGATAGATTCAATTACATGGTTTCCCTTGGCATAACTGGGAAAATTGTCTTGGAAATCGGATGTTCAGATGGCGAGCATGCAGAAACCTATATAAAAACAGCCGCTTTTGTTTATGGAGTCGATATTTCAGATGTAGGAGTTGAACTTGCTAAGTCAAAAGGGCTTGCGAATACTTCCTTTCAGGTTTGCGATGCCCATCAGCTACCATTTGAAGATGAATTTTTTGACTGTGTAATAGTCAACAGTCTCCTTCATCATCTTGATTTAAATAAGGGACTCAAAGAAATATCTCGTGTTTTAAAGCCTGGTGGATCTTTGTGGGCACGGGAGCCTCTTGGAATAAATCCTTTTTTCAAGCTTTATCGATATCTTACACCAGGTGCAAGAACGCCAGACGAACAACCATTTTTGATTGCTGATTTTAAAATAATTCGAAATTACTTTATTTTTAACAAAGTTTCTTATTTCGGCTTGTTATCTATAGCCTCTGCTTTTTTTAAATCTCATAAACTTAGGTCTTTTCTGACTAGCATTGATTTGATATTTTCAAAAACGCCGTTGAAATATTTGTATTGGAATATTGCTGGAGAATTTATAAAAAAATGAATTTTCTATAAGATGATTTACCGTTACTGAATTAATCAAAAATGCTTTTAAAATTTTATCTACGTAGTTTATATTTTGCAAAATAATGAAATAGCGATTATTGGCGGTGCCGGGTTTGTTGGCACTCGGCTTGCGATGCGACTTGATTTGGCTAATATGCCTTATAAAGTTTGTGATATTGAAGCGGTTAATAGTGAAAAAAATTATATTTACCTTGATGTTGAAAACACAAAATCTCTAGAAAGTATTAGCGGCGCAAAAGCGATTATCAATTTAGCCGCCGTGCATCGTGACGATGCTAGGCCATTAAGAAGATATTATGATGTAAATGTTCAGGGAGCGCTTAATGTATGCGATGCAGCACGAAGGGAAGGTATAAATAAAATAATATTTACTAGCTCGGTTGCAATTTACGGATTTGCTCCTCCTGATACAGATGAAAAAGGCACTCCAAATTATTTCAATGATTATGGACGCACTAAATATCTTGCTGAGCAAATCTATCAAGAATGGCTATCAGAAGATCCTGAAAATAGAACATTGGTAATTATCAGGCCAACCGTGATCTTTGGAGAAGCAAATCGTGGCAATGTTTATAATCTTCTGAAGCAGATAGCTTCAAAGCGATTTATCATGTTTGGCGTTGGTAAAAACAAGAAATCAATGGCGTATGTCGAGAATGTGGCGGCTTTTTTAGAATTTAGCTTATCATTTAAACCAGGACTTCATATTTACAACTATATTGATAAGCCAGACTTAGATATGAATAATTTAGTGACCAAAGTGAGGAAAACTTTATTTGGAAAGAATAATCCTGGATTCCGTCTTCCCGGTTTTCTTGGGATAATCATAGGTTATTTTGCTGATCTCGTTACAAAGATAATCCGTAGACCTTTGCCGGTAAGTGGCATTAGGGTTAAAAAATTTATGGGAACTACTCAATTTGCTTCGACAATAAACGAAACAGGCTTCGTGGCGCCTGTCTCTCTTGAAGACGGTTTGGCTAAAACACTTAAGTATGAGTTTTTAGAGGATAATTCTGGAAAGCGAATATTTAACTCTCAGTGAGTAAACGTAAATTTTTTTAAAAAAATTTCTTTCGATTTAGTTCGGCAGCAAAAGAAAAAAATATTAAAATAAAGCTTTATTCTATAGTGAACAATAAATGTCCTTATTGTCAGCGAAGAAACCTAGTAACATCAATAAATGATTTTAAAAAAGCTTTTTTCTTCAGATAATCTTATAAAATAACTCAGCCATTTATTAAATGAAAAAAATTAGTAAAGCAGTAATTCCTGTAGCTGGTTTAGGGACAAGGATGCTTCCAGCAACCAAGGCAATTCCAAAAGAAATGCTTCCTGTATTAAACAAACCAATCATTCAATACATCGTCGAAGAAACAATTTATGCAGGATTTAAAGAAATTATCTTAGTGACTCATTCAAGCAAATATTCCATAGAAAATCA
>CESW01015585.1_pt1 | contig 21084 bp, 49 predicted proteins | sample 531171 | NCBI WGS metagenome assembly CESW01 (sample SAMEA2621859, study PRJEB7988) | marine metagenome | biome: marine biome (ENVO:00000447); feature: surface water layer (ENVO:00002042); material: "saline water (ENVO:00002010), including plankton (ENVO:xxxxxxxx)" | depth 5 m
TTGTCCAAGATCTCATTAACAGATCGAAGCAGCAAATGGATTCTTCACTGGAGCAACTTAGAACCGTTCCGACGGGTGGGGTCGGTGCGGTTGCGAGGGTTCGTGGGTTTGGCGACGACTTAAGGGAGCGAGGACCGTTGATGCTGGATTGGTTTGAGAGCAACTATGCAAATATGAATGAGTATGAAAGGTATGTATTAATGACCAGATTTCTCATTCCAATGTCTCGCGGAAACTTTAGTATGTTCAGAACTGATATAACTTCAATCGATGAAGATGGCAAGCCCAAGCGATTTGATTATCTTGTGAGAAAACTAGATCACAAGGCGACTGGTAGACCGATGAACGAATCGATCGAGGATCAGATCAATAGGATTGACAGGCTGTTGAATGAGAGAGATCCAAACTATGATTTAAGAGTTTATTCAACTAGGGCTGATCTATCAATGCAAAAAGATGTTGGTGGAGAAGTACAGCAAACACAAACAGAAATTAGAGGCATCGAAGGTGTCACCACTGTCAGGGCAATCGGGGATAGCCGAGATGTTGGTACAAGCCAAGTTGCAACATATCAAATCAAGTTTGAATTGTTGGGCAGTGTTTCAAGAGAAGAATATCGTAAAAATGTTTTGATTCCGGGCCTTATGAAAATTAAAGGACTTCGCATACTTCGTATCGGTAAAGCAGAACTTGCAGACAAACCCAAGACTCTCAAAGAGTATGGAGCAGGCGCTGCTACAGGTGGTGGTATATCAAATTTTGGTGGTGTTGCGACAGGCCTTGGATTTGCAAGAATGCCACAGGCTGCACCCATGCCGACACCTCGCAAGATGATTCAGCAAATTATCGATGATTGGGTTGAGGGCGGAGTGATGGATTATGACCGACCGATGAACACAAATGACAGTTCGTATCATGTTATGGTGCCAGTAGAGGAGTTGTTGCCGTTTATCGGTAAAGAATTTAGAGCGCCCAAAGATGCATTTGATGGTATGTATCAAAACTTTATTGAATATGGTGCACAAAATCCTGTTTACTTTTCGATTGGCAAAAATGGTCGCGCAAAAATAACAGGCAATGAAGATATTGTTTGGTTCGCTAAGAAATCTGGCCTTGATGAAGTACCAGTATTTTTTAGCTATCAGGCGCAAGTTTAATTATGAACAGTATGCTTAAGAATGTATTAGGTTGTTTTGCAATCGGTGCGATTGCTGCATTCTTGACCCATCTTGTTGTGTACGGACAGTATGTTAACAATCAATTGCCAGTTCGTGACTTAAGTACAATATCTAAAATTTCTGATGCTAGAAATGTCAATAGTGTAAAATCAATCAAAAAATCACGTGCCAGTTCAGTTAGAGTGATGTCACTTGATATCGATGGTGGTATGATTTCTACTTCTAGTGGAACATTTTTTATTTATGATAATACAAATTATGTTATCACTACTTCACACGGTTTACTTGGTGGCTGCGAAACAATACAAATTGAGTCTGATGGTGAACTTTTTGATTGCTTTGACGAAATAGTCATTGACAAGCAAAATGATTATGCTATATTAGAGGTGGATGATATAACTAATAGAAAGCCTTTAATTTATCCTAAAGACTTTGTAAAAAACAATAATGGATGGAGTAAGTCACTAACATTATTAAATAAAATTGTATATACGGGATATCCAAATTCAATTGGCCCCCTGACTGTTGCTGGTAATATAATGGGTTTTGATTCTCAAGGTCTAATTTATATACAATCGTATGCTTGGTCAGGTTCATCTGGTTCCGGTGTCTTTGATCAATCAGGAAAATTAATGGGTTATATTTTGGCAATTGATGTAGGACAGAACGAATTCGGAACAGCAATTTTAGAAAATGTTATGATTGTCGTACCTATATACAAAGTCGATTGGTCTGCTATAATAAGGAAACAATAAGATGTCTGAAAAAAAAATTCCCTGCTTTTACACTACGATGATCGATAAGCTCGATAATCTTGATAATAAAGTTAATGAAATTCAAAATAGTATTAAAATATTTAAAGCAATGATTAATGAAAGGATTGACACCGAAAAACTTACAAATCAGAATACAACCGAGGAAAATAATGAGCACTGAAGATACGAGAGATGATGATGAGATCTCCACCGTACCGGAAGATTTAAAACCTAAGAAGCCATCTAAGCGAGCACCGCAAGGCATTCGCACTTTCACAGTCTGCCGGCAGAATGACGAGACAGGTATATCGGGCGAAGGTGTTGTGATTGAAGGTGCAACATTTGCCACTGGCCACACGGTTATACACTGGCTAACACCAGCCCCTAGGGGATCAATTGCTTTCTTTGATGCATATGACGATTTCATTAAAATTCATGTAAGTTCTCATCCGACAAACAACACAATCATCACTTTTGAAGACGGGGAGCAGATCGTTCACAAACCTGATGGCTCAATAGTTAAGAATTCTGCGGAATCTGAGACAGAGCAAACTATTTAGTATACACAAAGGAGTTTGATAAAATGACATACAAGTTCAGAGGAACAACAATTGATTATACAGAGCCCGGCGGCTACTCAGGCGATGGTAACCCTGCATCACACTTTGTCGTAGGATTTGAGGCTGGCTCTGGCGATGTTGGCTATGCGGCCAATGCTGACAGAACATCTTGGACAATTTACAATCGAGTGTCTGGTAATGCAACTGCATTTGATGGTGCCTATGGAAAAAACGGCAGTGGAAATGGTATTTACATATTTACCAACTCTTCTACTAGTAAAGACATCACGATTAGTAGTACAGACATAACCGACGGTTCCCTTTGGTCAACTGTCAACTTGGCTTTTGGATCCAGCGGTCGGTCTAAGGCAATCGCTTGGTCAAATGACTCTACTAGTTCCACTTCTGGTGTCTGGATGTTAGGTACTAATCAAGGTGAAGTCTGGAGAAGCACCAATGGTGGTACGATTTGGTCTAAGTTGACTAGTGGCAATATGGGTGCCGGTGCTAATGCTGCTAGGATTTTTTCGCTAGCAGGAAACGGTTCAGGCCGATGGGCATTTGTTCAAGCTGACCGCCTTCACTATAGCACAAATGACGGAGCATCGTTCACCTCATCAACTCCTTTTACAAATGGCGTGCTAAAAGGTGTTGCTTTCACCAATTCAACATTGGTTGTTGTCTATCAAAAATCAGGTGAGGCTAATTTGTTTTTAAGATCAGCAGTAGAAACAGATGTGACTAGCTGGAGTGACGAAGTTAATCTTGGAATTGCAAAACCAGTTGAGTCCACACAAGATGAAGACTTCAACATCGACCACCGAGCGAATTTGGCTGCTGCACTTGGCAGGGTAGTTATTACCTCCGCAAATGTCGCCGCGATTGCAAGGATTGATGTGGACGGAACCACTACAAGTAATCTTGCAAACCCAACATATGCCGGTCCTGCTATGAAAGATGTTACTACCGATTCAAACACTTGGATGGCTGTGACCGACGGCGGCGATATTTACGAAAGCACCAATGGCGGTGAGACTTGGGCTGAAACTGTTGACAATATACTAGTTAGCCGCGATGGCGGAGTACATAGCGGCGATGATATATGCTGTGTCGCTGCTAGCAAGTATTTACCACTATAAGAATTAAAAAATTATGACTTACAAATTTAGAGGAACAACAACTGATTTTACTGAAGGAGCCACACGGTGGGCTGTAACATCTGGTCGCAACGGCGACGGTCAAGGCAAGTTTTACTATGTATCAAATGATGCGATTGTTGCTGCTAACAGCAACAATGCTCAGCAAACTTGGCTTGGAGCCTACAACATTTGGGGTGTTGCATCCCGTACAGCACGAGCAATCCGTGCATTAGGATATGGCAAAGATGCAAGTGGTAATGGTATTTACATAGCTGCACAAACAAGTCACACTGCTAATGAATTTGCCATCCAGTCTGGTTCCGCCGTTGAAGTGGTTGCGGGAGACCCGCCCGGTCCTGACGATGTAAATCCTTGGACTTTAGTGGATGTAACCGGCTCCAATAGTGATCAAGTACAGATTTTTGATGTGGTCTGGGGTGCTGACTCTGGTGGAGCAGTTGCCGGAACTTGGATGGCTGTTGGTGAGCAAAGTAGTGATCAGGCTGTATACAGAAGTAGAGACGGCGGACAAAATTGGCAAGCCATTGCAGTGCCGTCTGGAGATTCTAGCGAAGATGTTCACACAATTGCATCAAACGGCTTAGGAACTTGGGCATTTGTTCATGATGATGGCTTCTATCTGAGCACAGATGATGGTGCTACCTTCACAAAATCTACCCCATTTACTATGTTGAGAGGGTTGGGTATTGGCTATAACAAATCAAATGACACTTGGATTGTTTCATATAGGCACAACAACCCGGATCAAACCTACAATGTTAGGACTTGTTCCGGCACAGACTTTACTACTTGGAGCAGCGAAACAGAAATTACTGGAACAGCAGGCACATTTGATGATGTGGGAAGAATTACCCACTTCATTCGTGCTTATAATGGAAGGGTAATGATTCAACCTTACAGCCAGGCAAACCATGCCTCAAGAATTGCTATTCTTGATGTTAACGGTACCTCAATATCTAATTTGGAAACCATTCAATTTGCAGGCAACACCACCACCAGACCCATCCGCTGTTCCGCCACTGATGGTGTAAATTGGTTGATTGGTACTAGAGGTGGAAACATTTACAAGAGTTCAGACAATGCTGAAACTTGGATAAAGATAACAGCTACTCTACAGGGCCCTACCTCTCCAGACTATGCCTTACTGCACATTATTAGTCAAATTTCTGACTTGGCTATGGCTGCGAATGTATATTACCCCTTATAGGAATTAAATTATGACTTACAAATATTCAAGAGGCAATCGCAAGATACTTGGCGAAGAGTAGCAATTAGTAGTTGGTAGACTATTTATTAGTATGAACGGTTCAAACTGGAAAGACTTTGTTGATTCAATTCACGAAGTGGAAGCATATCAGAAGAATGTCCGCAAGGGCTATGTAAGAGGCCGCAATAAGTATACCCAGACAGGCCCACAACGACAAGGAGGCGCCCCTTTTGATGATGAGCCGCCTAACACCAGATCAAAGTCCGCGCCACCGGGTTTTGGAGCTTTGGGTGAAGAAGTTGAAGCATCATCTTTCGATACAAATGAAACACTTGAGCCTGAAATATGGGATGATGAAGAAATCAATCCTCGTATTCGCGAGAGATTAATTCAAATAGCATTGAACTTTATTGATGGTCTCCCCATTGACGTTAATGTTAAAGACATTACTTTGACTGGCTCACTTGCTAACTACAATTGGTCAAATTACTCTGATGTCGATTTACACATTATTGTTGATTTCTTAGAAGTTGATGAAAACATAGATCTTGTTAAATCATTTTTTGACAACGCACGTATGAAATGGAACAATGACCATGACATCACAATGAAGGGATATGATGTTGAGATATATGTTGAAAATGAGGGTGAATCACACAAGTCGTCTGGGGTCTATTCTCTTTTAAAAGGTGATTGGATTAAGCGACCAAAAAAATATAGAAGCAGTATTGATTTTCCCTCTGCCAAAATGAAAGCGCAAGATATTGAATTTCAAGTTAATATAGTTGCCAACTTAATCACGGCTAAAAAATATAATACAGCTTTAAAAAATATTGATAGACTAAAAGAGAAGATTAGGAATATGCGCCGTGCCGGACTCGAAAGCCCTAAGCAAGAATTCTCAGTTGAAAATATTGCGTTTAAAATACTGAGAAGGAATGATACGCTTGGCTATTTGAATGATTTAAAAAAGAAAGCATATGATGATAAAATGACTATTAAGGATCAATAATGAAGTTTGTTAATATTGATGAAAGCAGCAAAGTATTTCCCGGTGAATATCTGCTTTATGAGCCCAGTCAAATAATTGTTTTGTGTGGCGCATTCAACCGCAGTAATGATATGATTCGCGCCTTTGGACAAGGCCGATACATTGAAGATAAAATTAATAATTTCAAAAAGATTGATATGGATTCTAATGAACACAAAGAACACTACCGCTCAAGATGTAAGGGGTGCGGTGGTTAAACAATTAAAAGGAGTTTAGTTATGAAAAGTACTGGTTTTTCTTGCGGGCCATTCGCAGATGTCTTAAAAAGGGTTGATGATTTTGGCACATCACTGTACTTCTCCCAACTATACTATGAAACTATGATGCAACATCAAGAGCTTGTTGTACAACTAAAGCTAGCGAAAAATAATGATGATCCAGATTTAATTAAAGAACTTGAAGAGCAAATTTGTTTTATTGAGCACGCCTGCCAAATCACTGATTTGATTGATTTACCATTCTCCGAGAATAACTAAATGACAAAGATTAATATATACTGCCTTTTTGACGGCAGAGATAGCTTGTATGGCGTTTACTCTTCGATTAAGGCAGCCCACCGCGATGCGCTTAAATTGTGTAACACGGGAAATTCTGGAGTCTTTATTAGATTCGACGATGCTTCGATTAAACCAACTGTCACAATACTCAGAAATATATTTAAAGGTGAGATTGATATTAAAGTTAATTATTTTTCTGACAAATCAAAAGTTACTATTTTAAAGACAAATATAAAAGAATAAATAGTTACTATATGCCGGTAAAAAATGGTGACCTTATAAAGTGGGTTTCACATCATGATACCTTCAAAGCTTCACCAACAGATGTTGTTGGGATCTCACCAGTATATCGATATGGTATTGTTTTGGATATATCGCGCAAAAAAAGCACCGCTATTATAGCCCACTGTTTCGATTGCAAAGACTCAAAGCTAGTTATTTTAGATACAAATTATGACTTCGTTGAAGTTATCAGTGAGGGAAAAAATGGCTAACATATTTTTTAATGATGGCGAGAAGTTGTCGAAGCAAAACGCTATTAATTCCTTAACACTAGAAATTTCAAACTATTTTGGTGGAAGATACGAAGTGGTGGCAGGCTCTGATGATGGGGGTTCTTTGTTAGAGATTATTGTTGAAGTTGATACGCCAAGCGAAACAATTATTACCCAGTGCTCTGACTTTCCATTATTTGATGTTATTCCAAAATGGGGTGGTTGGAGATGTCAAGTTGTTAAAGTTCCACACGGATATATAGATGCAATTGTATTGGCACCCGAAGTTGATGATTACTGACATTTAGCTGACAAATATTGCTTGACCTTCTATTGTAAATCCTATATATTATAAGTGTTGGAGGGAACATGAAAGAAGAAATTGAAATGGCTCTTAGTCGCCCCGTTTGTACTGGTTGGGATCGTGGGTTTCTTGAATCAATTTTGAGCCAACTTGAAAAGGGCCGCTTGCTCTCAGAAAAACAAGTTGCGACCGCTACTAAGGTTATTCTTCGGAATGGTGAGCACGCTCAATCCCTTCACGATGAGTGGGAGAGTGTATATATCAACGAGCACAAGTCGGATGCACTTGTATTGGCGCAATATTATAATACAACTGGCTATTTTTCTGAGTTAACTCGTGATATTTTGAAGGGATTGGTTCCTGACATGCGGGCGTATACAAAGATGCGCGGAAATAAGTATGCCCAAACGGTTCTACAAGCACACTACGCGGTACCCAAATATGCAGCAGGGACACTTGTTGCTGCCCGGGCCAACTGCTACACTAAGAATATCGGTCTCTCGGCGCCGACAACTTGGAGTAGCCAAGATATGGCAGCAAAAGCTTTTCTCACTAAAGGTGGGCTTGTTATTAGGGTATTGGATGTTATCCGTTCAGCAGCAAAGGGCGCAAAAATATACAAAATTCTGCCGATTGGTAGTACAATCCCAGTTATTATTGAAGAGCGCTTCATTAAGTTAAAAAGAAAGTAGGTGGCTCATACTAAGTAATGTATGGGCTTTGATATACCACCAAAATATAAGATAGGCAACCTTGTTAAAGGTTTTTATGATATTATCGAGTATTATTACTGGCACGATGATCCTGATGATTATTTTACCACCACTCACACTGGTATTGTAATTGATATTGATTATGAAATGGAGTATTTTCAAGATTATGTTTATACTGTCTTATGCCTTGACGGAACCAAAAGATATTTTATTGAATCCGAACTAATAAAACTATAAAAACCACTTGACAGTATGTCGCAAACCTATTATAATTTATTTATGGCTGATTGGTGGAATTGGTATACACAACAGACTTAAAATCTGTCGCCCTTTGGGCTTGCGAGTTCGAGTCTCGCATCAGCTACCATCTTTTATTTTACTGTGGAATCATAAATCGGTTCAAGTCCGTTTAGCAAGCAGGATGCACATTGATCACCACACCCTTGCGAGAAATCCAGAAGTCTGGTTGAAGAGAATGATAGCTGCAGCTATTACGATCGTTTGACGGACGGAGGATAGGCAAGGGCACTTTTTGGGCCTTTAGTTCAGTTGGTCAGAGCATCCCGCTCATAACGGGAGAGTCGTCGGTTCAAGTCCGACAGGGCCCACCATTTAACATAACAAAAGGGAGAAAATATGTTAACTACAAAAGACAATAACGTTGCTGTGGCATTCTTTGCAGCATCACTAATTTCCGTTGCCTGCAGCATTTATGTGTGGGTTGCTTCAAGTGCTGATCCGGCACATGCAGAACGGTTTGGGATCTTTGTTGGTCTTTGGGCCCCAACTCTGATGGGCTTGGCAAACTATTATCGGGAGTAGAAATGACAGGTAACCTTTATGAATTCTTGGGTATGGCCACGTTTGTAAGCACGGCAACTTTCTTTGTTGTCGGCTTACGATGGTTTATATTCAAGCTTGGTTCAAATGAGAAAGTTAGTGAAAAATACATTAAGAACAAATAAGTTGTGGGAAGCCCAAACGCTCGCTCTGAAGACTTTAGAATCACAACTAAAGTGTTTAGAAAGTGCGACTAAGGACTTGCAATATAAAGTTCATAATGATAAGCTAAGTGCACACTATAGCCAAAACAACGACTGTCTTTCATACGCTGTTGGTGTATGGAAGACTTGTTTGAGATTGGCAGAACTAAAAAAATTGCAGTGGGAACTTGAAGGAAGAGATCCTACAGGCAAAGTTATTAAGGAGGATTAAATGATTTATACAGTTATCTATGGTTGTGATAGTGGTAACGGCAGTTACACTTTTATCTCATCACCCGACAAGAATGTCGCGTGGTATGATTTTATTCACAATCACGCGGAACAAGGACAAACACCAATTGCCATTTGCCCGGGCAACATTATAACTTATTTTGAAGACTGCATCTCACCAGAGGATTCGTAAAGTGAAGCAAGCTAAAGTTCGCAAAGGTACCGTTGCATTTCTGAAAGATGATTTGCATCTTCCTTTTATCAATCTTTCTAGGTTTGATACAATGAAGAAGGTGTATACAATTCCACATTATTGGCGAGATCGTGATGGTAAAATGTCGCACTTGTGGCACCTTGATCACCTCCCTATGAATACTAAAGTTACTTGCATGCACAGGGAGCGAGGGATGAAGCACACCTTTTGGGCTGTGACTGATCCCGAAAGCGACTCGATCGGCAAGGTGTTTGTTGTTGGTTTTCGCTTTGATGATCGTTTTGAAATGGAAGACGAAATGTCTTTCCAGTATGAAAACATTTCACCTTTTGTAAAGTATTCACTTTTGTCTGAAAAGTACTTGACAAAGAAACAAGCAAAAGTTATGCTATAGAGGTAAGCACCCTTAGCTCAGTTGGATAGAGCATCGGCCTTCTAAGCCGAGGGTCGTAGGTTCGAGCCCTACAGGGTGTGCCATTTCTGCGGATGTAGCTCAGTGGTAAGAGCAGTCGTCTTATATGCGATTGGTCGCAGGTTCAAATCCTGCCATCCGTACCATTAATATATAATTTTAAACTATTTATCATTAAGGTAGCCAATGTCATATCACGATTCTCACTATCACTCAGAACTAGAAAAGAAAGGCATGGCTGTTGTCAATCCATTGCACGAGCAGCAGAAAAGATTAACTCAACTTGAAGAGTTTCTTAAAAAGATAGCTGAAGAGACTGATAATCAGCAGTTAAAAGATAGAATCAACGATATTCTAAAATGAAAGTTGGTGATTTAGTAGCTTATGTCCCTGAACCATCCGCACTTTTTAAGTGGGAAAAGTTCAGAGGCATCGGTCAGCGCCGGCCACCCGGTATTATTGTGGAAGCTATTGAGCATGCATATTCACACACTCCAAGGTATAAAATACGTTGGCATACAGGTATAATAACCGAAGAATGGGTATCATACTTAAAAATATACGAAGATATGGAGGACTAATATTATGATTTTAAAAACTTTTGTGCTTGTGGGTGTTATTGATTCTTTTGATTCACATTTTGCCTCTGTTGAGCTAAGTGCAAATCCTGCCTTAAATGGCGCGCCGGCACAAGCAGTGATGCCGGTTAATGCATTTCCCTGTCAGATTACGGAAGGGCAAAGATTTTATGTAATCAAGATTCATGAAGATTCAGACACGGTTATTGTATGTAACTTGGAGGATCAAAAAGAGTCTAATGACTGAATTGCAAGAAAGAATGATAAAAGAATGCATTGAGTCACATCAACGTATGATTAAATTTCATAGGTCACAAATAATTGATCTGTCACGCAAGCTCATTAGAGAAAATAGAGTTATGGAGAGTTTCGATTTCAAAGTCATCAATAAAAGTAGGGGATCTTATTAGACTGCAGTATGCTATGAAGAATCCTTATGATCAATCGATTGATGGATGGGGTGATCCATTTATCGGTGTAATTATAGAAGTTCCTTCAGAAGATAAAACTTCAGTGTTAAAAATGTATTGCTTTGATGATATGAAAGAGCATATTCTTATGCCTCAAATAGATTTAATTCAGGTGATCAGTGAGAGTCGGTGATTTAATTTCTTTCAAGCCTAAATCCTTTGGTGATGAAGATTGGTCAAATCCGGGCATTGTTTTAGACTCATATATCAATATTAATGAAGATCCTGAGAAATATGAGGAGGTTTGGATTGTCTGGATTAATGGACACAAGTGCCTTGTTAACGAAAGAGTTGACGATGTTGTAATTATTACAGGTTCTTGACTTGCTTTTTGTTGTTTTTAATGTTAAATTATTTATATGAAGATTGGAAGTCTTGTAAGATTGTACACACACGAAACTGGTTTTATCGGTGTGGTTGTTAAAATTCACCCCAGAGGAACCGGTCGAACAGCACAAGTTGGTATTCATTGGTTCGGAGGCTCTGGTAAGATTGACTGGGAACCCCAAGCATGGTTAGAGGTTATCAGTGAAGGTGGGTGATCTTGTACGATATAAGTATGTGCCTCATCCTTACGCAGATGAGGAAACCAATCTTGGTGTAGTTCTTCAACTATCAAAAACGAGCCGCACTACTTTGTCTGCTAAAGTTCATTTTATAAACGGGGAGACAGAATGGTACGATTCTGGTGTACTTGAGGTTATTGTTGGAAACGATTAAAGTAGGAGATCTTGTCATTTATAAATCCTTTGATAAGAGGATGGGGGTCGTTATTGAGGAATCAAAAGGTTACATTACGATTCATTGGAATGACGGAGGAAAAAATGTTATACACTATTCTAGCATTGTTAATGATGTTTCACATTCGGTTGTTAGAGTTTAAGGACTACTTATGAGAAACGAGATATTAGATTTGTCAAAGTTTAAACCCGGCAACCTTGTGCGCGTCAAGGATTCAACTCATGATGTCGCAATCCCAAGTCATAGACTGGGCCTTGTGATGGAAACAGTTCCAGAAGAAATCGACGAGAGTCGATCGTACACCGCATTTTATAACGTCGTTTTTGCCGGCGGCAAAGTATTGAAGTTTCACGAAATGTTTTTAGAGTTGGTCGAGGATTAGATTGAGAAACAAAGAGCGGCCATATTATAATAGGATAGTGTGTAAGAGCGGTTTTAGTATGTCTGTTCAAGCTAGTGCATATTCATATAGTTATCCACAATCAGATACCGCGGAGGCTTATGAGTCGGTCGAAATTGGATTTCCCAACAAAGTCGAGCCGCTATTAGAGAAATATTGTGAAGACAATTCGGACCCAACCGGCACGGTCTACCCTTACGTTCCGGTATGGTTAGTGACCACAGTCATTGCAAAGCATGGAGGGGTGGTTTCAGGCACCGCGCCCCCCGGAGTGATTATGTTGGTAAGTGATTGAGCGCTAATCGCGCGATTTTTTCCGGTAAATTTTTCCTTTTTACAAACACAACGCTTGACAAGGCGTGAGCAAGGGCTTATAATAGTATTATGAAAATGACAATTGTAATTGATTCCGATGATCCCGAAGGCATTAACGATGCATTGAAGATGGTGCGTATTATGCACACAAAGTACTCACGCAATGTTACGTATCACAAAGAAGAGTTTGGCAAGATTGAGTTTATTAAGCTTCTTCGCAAGTATATGCGAGAGTCTATCCAACATATGAAGAACGAAGACTCTGCACAAGTGAAAGACCTAGACGACTTGCCAAACCTTCGCAATGCAAAGCGATTCGCCGATCGCGTGTTCAACGGCGCTCAACAATAATACAAGCAAATAGGAGACAAAATGTTAAACATTATCGTATTGCCCATCATCATTGGCTGCAATGACCCACAAAACGTAGAAACCGCGATCCCGCTAGCGCGGGATAGTGTATCTGAATCGCTGGATAGGTCTGCCGAAAGCCTTGATAATATGATTTATCTTACGGAAAAAATGACCGGCGATCTGGAGATTATGATTGAAAACCAAGACGCCATCTTTAGGGCTGTGACCAACTGCATCAGTGATGTAACTTGTGATGCTCTCAAACAATCTATGGTACGCCCGTGAATGTAGGGGATTTAGTTTGCAGTCGCCATGACTCTAGTCACCAAGGAATCATCATGATTATTGGACCCAAAGAAACGAGGATTGATCATGGCAGGTCAGTTGCCAAAGTTCATTGGTTTGATGGTGATATAACTTTTGAGTTTAAAAAAATGTTGGAGGTGTTAAGTGAAGGAAAATAGAACATTTAAAGATGATATTGAAAGGGCAGAGCGTGCTCTACTGGTTTATAGTTGGCTCGGCGTAGTTTCAGCATTAGCTGTGATTGGATATTGTGTTTGGAGTATGATGTGAAAGTAGGTGATTTGGTTACCTTATCAACGTATGCGTTGCAGAGCGCGCCGATGTGGAGTTGGCGAAACAAGATTTGGAAGCAAAACAAAAACGTTATTGGTATTATTATTAATGTTGAAAACAATCCACATATTACCAAACATACTTCGGATAACGAAAAAAAGTATTACTTTGTTCGTTGGATGCCGGATGGCCCTGCAGGAAGGTGGAACAACGGTAATATGAGCGCAGCTAAGCCATATCAACTATCATATTTTTTTAGAAAGGATTTAAAGTTTGTAAAATGAACGTTGGCGATAAAGTAAGAATGGAGCCCATGTGGAAGTATGAAGTTGCTGAAGGTGTGGTTGAAAAAATCACATCCGACTACGTTGTGGTTAAATGGGCCGGCGTTAATGGACAGTGGCATTATACAAAAGAGCAAGCTGACAGATTGGAAGTGATCGATGAAGATCGGTGATCTGGTCAGAGTTACATATGATCCAACAGGATGGATTGGTCATGGTGTAATAATGAAATTTAGAATAAAATCAAAACTTAACGAAGCTCTAGTTCATTGGTTTGACCAGTGGTCAGATGAAAACCCAAGAGACTGGAACAACGTGGATTTACTAACAGTTATAAGTGAAGGATAGGGGGAACTATGGAAATGTATCAAGTTTTTATTAATTGTGTGGTGGCGTTTATAGTGCTTGGATTCACTTTTTCGCTTTATATTCTTGACAATATGGATAACTAATGGCTGATAAAGTATATTATGATGAGAGTTGTTATGTTTGCTCGCTTGAGATAGCAGCAATCCGCGATCGCGCCGAATCATGCGGTATTGAGTTTATTGATATCAGTGCAGACGACTTTGACGGAGACATCAAAGACTTTGAAAAAGAAATGATTGGCTGGTTTGGTTCTAAAGCAACCAAAGGGCCCGAAACATTCCGCCTGATGTATCAAAAGATGGGCTTTAATAGAGCGGTTTGGTTCTCACGCTTACCGCTTGTTAGGATCATCTTTGATACCGGCTATTACATTTTTGCATTTGGCATTAGGCCATACTTACCGAGGAAAAAGAAATGAAATTTATTAAAGACTATTTTGAGAATAGAAAAAGAAAGAAGATCCAAAATCAAATTGCCACCCTTTTGGAAAAGGGGTATCAATTGCAAAGAAATGGCAAACTTAGAGAGTATGCCGAACTTATGAAACAAGTCGAAGAATTAGAGATGCACTTTGTTGTGGACGAGGATACAGATAAAGATACCAACACTGACGTGAAAAATGTTGACAATTCTAATTTTATAGATTATGATGGTATGGGTAATCAAGGAAGATTTCCAACAACAGAGAATAAGTGATGGCAAGAAAGCAAGTTGATAAGTCTTACTTTGAAAAGTGGAATCCCAATATTGACTACCGGGAGCACCCCGAAATGTATAGGATTGGTCGCGGTCAACAAGGTGTTCTACTGTGTGAGCCTTACAAGTCTGATATTTGTGCCTACTGGCGTTTTAAAACTGTTCGTGAGGCACAAGTATCAAGTCAAAATATTCTAGTAATGTTCTATACTTACGTTAACGAGGGAGATTTTGTCGGCGCCGATATGGCTAAAAAGTTTTTGCATATGGGTTTCACACGGGCGCGCCGCTATGCAAATCATCGCGATGGACGAAAGTATAGTGATGACGGCAGTATTATTCCGCAGGAGCCTGACGCGCTTACCTGCGAGAAGGCACAGTCTGCTCGAATATTCTATGCTTGCTGGAAGGAAGCTCGCGAGTTCGCGCCTTATTTGGCTATGAAAAAAGAACATAAGCAGAAGTATGAAAAGAAGCCTTGACATTCGCTTGACATTACATTCATTGACATTCGCATTTAGAAGGTTATATTATTGTTGTAAGGAGAAACTACATGACATTTGAAATCCCACTTATCCATAGCGAAGACTGGTCAAAAGGTCTGACACCGCTTGAAAAAACTATGATTGGCTTGGATTCTACAATCACAGCCTTGATGCTTCAAGGTTCAATCAATGATCCAAAAGTATCGAAAGAAGAGGTTGAAACTTTTATGACGCTTAGTGTTGCAGCTATTATCCCGGCGGAGGCATAAATGACATCATTTGATATCAAACTTTACTGTTTTAAAACAAGGACTTACGAGACTCTGGCTTCCATCGTCGCCGAGACTAAAGAAGAAGCTCGAAGCACATTTATTCGTGAGAATAACTTTAAACCCAGAGATGGGTACCGTCTTTTTGTTAAAACTCCTGCTTGTCTTTAGAGGTTGTTGTGGAACTACCCGTTATAGTTAATATGCGCCCAATGCTCTACACTGATGGAAACGGTCAGAAGTGGGCGGTATCCGGTCAGTTTTGGCTGCCAGTTGACGAGACTGCAACACTTGACTCCATTGATCACATTATGGTTTACAAGCCAAGGAGCGCCCCTGAGACGCCTTCAAGCGTTCAGTCTTGGCAAGTCCAAGGCAGCACCGGCAAAAGCTATACAGTGACCTATGACGGCCACGTATGGGGTTGTACGTGTGCCGGCTTTGGCTGGCGAGGGAAGTGCCGGCATATCACCGAGAAAATGCATGAAAGTCGGTGACTTAGTTCGTTGGAAAGGCTCCGTTGGTATCGTAGTCGAGATTGGAAAGTTTGTTGGCAACGGTGATTTACTTGTCAAGTGGCACGATCATCCCGATCCTTTACCGGCACGCAGTGATTTGTTAGAACTCTTGACATCTGCTTGACAACTTTCGCATTGACGATAGCTCTAATGTTGTTATATTATAAGGGTAAGGAGAAAATACATGTCATACAATGGTACCGTCCGCTGCTCATACTGCTACCGCACAGGTCACAACTCTCGTACTTGCCCGAAAAAGAACGAGCATCTAAAGCAATGTTACGAGAGGGCTATTGAGCAAGGCGATTACCGTGCTGATACATTCCGTCAAGAGTATGAAGCCCGGACTGGATTGAACATTGTCACTGGTAAGGCTATCCCCAAGCATAAGAAAAAGGTATCTAAAGTTCACTGTGGTTACTGTGGGCAACAGGGCCACACTCGCCGTACCTGTGAGTATCTGAAGGCAGACAAGAAAGTCTTTGCAGAGATCTCTAAGTTTACCAGAAAAGTAGTCTGGGAACAGTTGGTTAACAACGGTGTTGGTGTAGGCTCAATCGTGCCACTCCGCACATTTCAATACCTTGGTGAAGAAAAGGGATATGGTTACAAGCCAAATCTCCGTTATATTACAGATTTTGAGTGGGAAGGCTGCCACTGGGGCAATGGTGAACTAAAAGCAGTCCACAAAGATATTAAGGATGTTGCAAAGCCCGGTGTTTATGGTGATTCAACCACTATTGTTGGACTCTTGCGGCAATCGAGAGAACATATTGACAATGGCAATGTTCCCGCTGATTTGATGAGTGCCACCAACACTTATAATATGCCAAAGGGATGGCTTGACTTTGAAGATGAGAAAACTGTTGAGTTCGCTTACAAGCAGTTTTTCACAACCAAGAAAGGCTATGAAAAGCGACGGACCCAGTTTCGTTTCCCGAATGAGCAAGCAAGAGACGTTATTATCAAGCTTGATTTAGCTGATCATTATCCAAATATGATCTCGTCTTGACATTTCCCTGACAATAAAATACTTGACCGAAACACCATTCGGTGCTATATTTATAGAGTAAGGCAAAGAACTAAACAACCTCCCAAACTGGAGAACACAACATGGCTATCGACTTCGCAACATTCACCACCACCGCCCCGTTCATCCTCGATGCTCGACTTCCCGTCTTGCTTCGCGGTCGTCACGGTATCGGTAAATCACAAGTCGTCTATCAGATTGCAGAGGAGCGCGGTCTGCCTGTCGTTGAGCGCCGAGCATCACAGATGACCGAGGGTGACCTGCTTGGTCTTCCTGACACGGCTGATACCGCTATCAACGGCCGCAAGGCTACCACTTGGAATGCTCCCGACTGGCTTGTCACTGCTTGTGAACAGGGTGTTCTCCTGTTCTTGGATGAGGTTGACCGTGCTACTATGGAAGTCCGTCAAGGTCTTTTCGAGCTTACCGACAGTCGCAAGCTGAATGGCTGGCACTTGCACGAAGATACTTTGATTGTAGCTGCTGTCAATGGTGGCGAACACGGTGCTCAATATCAAGTTGGTGAGATGGACCCGGCAGAGCTTGACCGCTGGACTGTGTTCGATGTTGAGCCTACCGCCGAAGACTGGCTCAAGTGGGCCCACGGCCGTGTTCCATCTATCGTTTGGGATTTCATTAACCACAACCGTAAGCACTTGGAACACGAGGGTGACTTTGAGCCTAACAAGGTCTACCCTTCTCGTCGCTCTTGGGATCGTTTCTGCTGCACTGCAGACCCGGCCGGTGTCTTTGATGAGGATGGTGATCGTGATCTTCTGTTCAATCTCGCTACGGCCTTCGTTGGCTTCGAGGCTGCTGTGACCCTCCGTGACTTTGTTGAGAAGTACGAGTGGCAAGTAAGCATTGAGGACATCATTGATGATGGTGACTTTGAGAAAGTTGACAACTGGGGTATCAATGACCACGCCGCGATGATTGAGAAGTTTGAAGCTTCCGAAATCTTCATCGACCAGCTTAGCGAAACTCAGGTTACTAACTTGGCTGAATACTTTGTCCGTCTTCCATCCGAGATCGCTATGAAGCTTTGGACTGTCCTTGGCGATGCTGACAACATGCAGAACGTTGTGGCCTTGCACAAGGCAACCACTCACGATGGTAAGCGTGTGAGCGATCACCTTGTTGAAATCTTGGGAGGCAACACTGAAGACTAATGCGTCACCGCATTCCGCCACGACTATCGCCGCCTAAAATCGGGGATCTGGTAAAACTATCAGGCCCCGGCGGCCTTGGTATGGCCTTTAAAAGAGCCCACGGTATCGGTATGGTAGTTGAGATTTACAAGCCGATGGATCGAAGGAAACGCTATAAAGTTCGCTGGCTAAAGACTGAAGAAAATATGGACTTTCATGAAGAGGATCTAATCATTGTCTCAAATGTGGATTGAAAAAATAGCCATCGGTGATCTTGTGATTAGTAAACAGGATGGCATACCGGGCATTATTCTTGACAAACAAGAAACTGCCAGATCAAGATACGGCGATATTGTCAACCGAAGATACAAGTTCAAAGTATATTTATCTGATGGAGATTCTGGCTGGGTCACAGAGACCTCGTTTAGAGCTTTGTACAAACTTCCTTGACATTTCCTTGACAACTTAAACCTTGACCTTAGTGCCTCACGGTGCTATATTATATATGTAAGGAGATAGAACATGTCAGACGACAAGACCATTAAGCCATTTGACCTGAATATGCACACAGCACGGCTGCTTATGCGGGAGCCTTTCTTCGCTGCATTGTCCCGTCGTATCGACAAGATTTCGACCACTGCCATTCCTACCGCTGGTGTGCGTGTTAATCCCACCACGGCACAGTTTGAACTGATGTACAACCCTGAGTTTATGGGTCAGCTTTCGGATCGGCATATGCAGGGTGTGTTGATGCACGAGTTCTATCACCTCATCTTTGAACATGTTACTGGTCGTAAGCCTGTAGATGGTCTCAAGAAGATTGATAATATTGCTATGGACTTGGCTATTAACTGCCACATTTCTGATTACCTGCCCTCTGAAGCGACACCCGGTCCAGATGTTGGCGGTCAAGCTATGAAGGCTTGTATCCCCGGTGAAGGTATGTTTAAGGACCTTCCATCATTCAAGACTTATGAGTGGTACCTTGAAGCCCTCAAAGAAATGGTAGAGAATGAAAAGCAAGAGGGTGAAGGCAACGACGATCCGTTTGGTGGTATGGATTCTATGGATGACCACGATGGTTTTGGTGACGCAGACGGCACTACCCAAGAAATCGCCAAGGAACGCCTGAAAGATACAATCAAGAAAGCCGCCGATGAAGCTGAGAAGTCTCGTAACTGGGGCACTGTCTCATCTAGTATGCGTTCAGAGATTATGGATCGCATTGCCACCAAGATTGATTGGCGCAAGGTGCTCCGTTACTTCGTAAAGACCTCACAACGGGCCGACAAGCGCTCTACACCGCGTCGTATTAACAAGCGCTACCCACGTGTCCACCCGGGCAAGCGCGTCCGTAGACACGCAAAGATAGCCGTTTCTATTGATCAGTCTGGTTCTGTCGATGACCGTATGTTGGCTGCGTTCTTTTCAGAACTCAACTCACTCGCTGAAATCGCTGAGTTCACTGTGATTCCGTTTGACACCGAGGTAGCAGAGAATAAGGTTTACACTTGGAAGAAGGGACAGACCAAAACGACAGAGCGCGTCCTGACTGGTGGCACCTGCTTTAATGCTCCAACCAAATATGTTAACGAGCGTGATTTTGACGGCCATATCGTTCTTACTGATATGATGGCCCCAAAGCCTATTCCTAGCAAGTGCCAGCGGATGTGGATGACCACGCAGGCTTGTGCTAACCGTCCATATTTCCAAACCAATGAGCGAGTGATTGCAATCGACTCTTGACATCCACTTGACAACTAAACCATTGACTTCTGCCCTCACGGGTGCTATATTATAAGGGTAGAAAGGAGAAAGCAAATGCTTCAACAACGCCGCGGCATGATGGTCGCTCTCATTATCGCAGACGTGACCTGCTGGTCCGCCCTTATTTTTCTTGCCTTTCAATGGGCAACTTGTTAGGAGACAACAAAATGAATGACGAACTTTTGAACATTAAACTTACCGAATCTGAGGTCAATATGATTATGGACGCTCTCAATGGTGCTATTATGCCTACGCCTGAATCACAGGACCTTATGCACGATCTTCTTGAGCAGGTTGCACGTCACGATGACCCTGATTGGAACATCGACACCGATCCTACAGACCTTGAAGGCCAAACTTTTACGATTTCAGAAGATGATTTTATTGATGCTGGTATCCGTGCCCGCGAGCAAGCGAAGGCAACCAGTATGGCCGCAAGCCGTCGCACGATGCGGTTCACACGCAGCGATACCGATGAGACTACATCCGAGATCAAAAACCACGATCTTTGGGACCGCCCCAATGATCCGATTAAGTGGTAAGTTGTTGAAATGATTAAGGAAAAAGAAATGAAGTTAGGTGACCTTGTTAGATTTCCCTCAACTCGCGGGCCTGACCCGATCGGTGTAGTGGTTGGGTTTAACCATTTTGATCAGCGAGCGAAAGTCTATTGGCCAGAAGTTAACATCGCTGATTGGGAGCCTGTTAAGTGGCTTCAGGTTGTTAACCCGTCATGACATATGTGCAGCAGAATATAATGATCGCTATCTCTGCAGTTGTGTTCTACGGAATGTTTCATCTCTTGACATCCTCTTGACAACTTAACCCTTGCATATCATCACTTCCTATGTTATATTATATGTATAGAAAGGAGAAAAACATGGTCTTGTTGTTGGTTACCCTTAGTGTGTTCGCTGCCGCCGGCGCTGCAATCTACATGATTTATTCACTTGAAAACGGAGAGAACAAATGAACTGGCCACAATGTTTTGATTGCGGTGAGGGGTTTAACCCTAAGCGGAAAGCCTTGGGATATGAACACTGCTTGGAGTGTGGCGAGCAATATGCTAACCAGACTACCGAGCGGATGAAGAAATGTACAGCACCACTTTACAATAAGGGTGCATATCAATATGTAGGAAGCGTGCAAGATGCACGATGGGCAGGTAGGTAATGAAAGTCGGTGATTTAGTGAAGGTAAAGTTTAATGGCTCTGTGGGCTTGGTCACACGAATAGTGATGGCACGAAGTTTTTACAGCAGTCTATCAAAAGCGAGTCCGTGGGTTTTCTTGTCTGGGCACGATTCACCTTATAAGCCA
>CESW01092967.1_pt1 | contig 21055 bp, 27 predicted proteins | sample 531171 | NCBI WGS metagenome assembly CESW01 (sample SAMEA2621859, study PRJEB7988) | marine metagenome | biome: marine biome (ENVO:00000447); feature: surface water layer (ENVO:00002042); material: "saline water (ENVO:00002010), including plankton (ENVO:xxxxxxxx)" | depth 5 m
TATTGTGTATAAGTAGTGGTTGTTATTGTACTAGGAGTTTTACTTGTGTGTGTATATGTTCTTGTGACTGTGGTTGTAGTGGTCCCATCATCATTTGCAGTTTCAGAAGTTGCATCAACATATGTAGTTGTTACTGTAGGTTGACCAATTACTGGATCACTATTAATAGTAATAGTATTTGTAGCAGTGCTTTTTAAAGTTTTTACACCTTTATCTTTTTTAAATTGTTCTACAGTTTTGCCACCTTTACCAATTGCTTCTGCATAATCAGCATCGTCTTTTAGTGCAATTGCTTTTATTTCTACAAAGTCTTCATTCGTATCATCATATTGTTTATTATCTACCATGTTTTGCCAAAAAGTCTCTTTACCATCATAGTAAAGTGCTTTGTAACCTTTAAGCATAAACCATGCACGTTGTAAAGACATTTTTGTTCCATTAACGGTAACATTATATTTTGCTAATTCAGTTGTATCTATATTTTCATTTGCACTCACCCACTTAAATATAGATAAACTTTCTGTAGCATCAACTAATCCATCGCCAGCAATTTTTTGAATTGCACTTGCAAATCCATTACTAATTGCTGCGGTATTAATACTGCCTAAGTCACTTATTTCTATTGGTTTAAAATTGGTGCCACCGCCACCACTGCCACCACCGCCACATGCGGATAGTGCAGATATTAAGGCTATGCCTGTCAGTGCTTTTGTTTTCATTTGTAACTCCTACCTTACAATTAAAATATACACTTATAATAACACTGTCTGTAGTAGTGTCAACCTTTATTTGTTAATTTTATCCCAAAAGCCATACTTTTCTAATAATATAGTATATTCTTCGTATGCTTTTTTTAAATCTGGATGTTTTTCGCGGAGTGCTTTTTCTTGTAGTTCTAATTTTACACTTTTTACTTGTTCGTACATGTTAGTTGTGCCCATGGTCCAATCATTAGTCATGTAATTTTTCCCATATTTGATATTTCTTCTGTTCCTTTAGAAATTCTGTGTATGCCTCTTTAAGTTTAGGATTAGACAGTATTAATTTAAAGTCAGCTCTTACATCTTTAAATTCAAACCAATCTTCAGGACATTCAATATTAGTACCTGGTATCCATCCTTTAAGATTTCCACCAACTACCCATCTAGGAATTGTACTATCATCTCTATATCTTGCATAGGTGATTCCGTTCGCTGACTCATATATTAATGGTTTATCCTTGGTATTCGACTGCACTATAAAAATTTATTCCTTGTTGTATAATTTTTTGACTTCCGCCTAAAAAACTTAAATCCATTGCACAGGCAATCGCTACTGGTGTAGCATGTAATTCATAAACCATATCAATTACCGCTTGTACAGTGCCGCCTGTTGCCATTAGATCATCCACGATTACTACTCTATCACCTCTGTCTATACTATCTTTTTGTATTTCCATTGTAGCAGTACCGTATTCTAATTCAAATTTTCTTGTTAATAAACTACCAGGAAGTTTTCCGTGTTTACGGGCAAGGACTAAAGGGGTTCTTGTTCTGTGACATAACACACTTGCAAATATAAAACCTCGTGCATCTAATCCAATAATTTTATCTACCGGCATATATTTAAGCATGTTTTGATATATTGAATTATTGGTTCTAGCAAATCCTTTTTGACTAGCACATAAACTTGCAGTGCATTTGAAATCAACACCCTGTTTAGGAAAGTCTTTATAACTCTTTATATACTCTTTTATCATCTATTACCAAGAAACTTCTTAGCAGCTCTTATAGGATTACGAAGCCCTTCATATGTTTCGTTTATAAAATCAATATGCGAACCAAATTTTGTTAACAGTTCTTGTTGTTGTATTTCTATTTTATCTAGACGTAGTTTGATTATTTCAAGTTTGTCTAGTATAGTTTCTAAATCTTCTTCTTTCATTAATATCTCACTTAGGTCGTTTAGTCGAGATTACATGGCTAGTATAACTATCATGGTAATCGTCTCCATTTAATTGTCTAGTTTCTGTCTCAATTTTTAATAGCCCATCGGTTTGAACACGATAGGTTACTAATTCTTGTTTTACGATTCCGTCTATTGACTTATTTACTAACTTAAATTGACTCATTTAATTCTCTTTTCAAATCTAAAGTAACACAATGATGTCCGCCACCAAGTGTCCTGCTATGTTTAAATGGAATAGTATGACATACTACGCCATATTTTTCTAATGCTTCTTCAAGTTTAGGACAATCATCAATGACTGCAAGTTTTGGATTAATCATTAGAAAATTTAAAAGTATGTAGTTACTAGCGAACGCTTCCCCAACAAAACTTTTTTCTTTCAAATCTTCTTTTCCTAACCAGATAATGTCCCAATTTTTAAAACACTTAGGAAGTGTCTTTGAAGATACTCTATCCTTATTCACCAATACAAGACCATTTCTTATAGGAACAAATGTACTATCTATATGTATACCACTGTAAGTTTCAGTAGTTTCTACAATATGATTAGGAAAATGTCTCTGTAACCATTTTGCACCTTCAGCATTTCCGCTTGGGCTTATTAAGTATAATAAAGTATTATTTAATCTACAAACATTGGCTGCATCAAAAAATATTCCTTTGTCCCTAGGTACCTGTATTGTATCATTTTGTGTAGCTATAGGTAAGTAATTTATTTCATCGTTTCTGCATTGGTATTGCATGTTACAATCTATGACAGTATCTCCTATAATTAGTACCCTATCACGAGGACAATAATTATACATTTCGAAAGGAGTAAAATTATGCCTTATTGGTCTATGTACTTCAACTCCTTCTTGTTCTAGTATTGTTACAAACTTTTTTAAGTCTGCATCAGCCTGTGCAGTAACAATACTAGGATAAGGCCCAGGTTTACTAAAATGACAACCTTCTGGTTTATTTGCACCCCAAGCCAAACCAACTATTATACTTTTTAGTTGATCCCATTCATTCGTTGTGTAGATCATTAACAGGCAAATTCTTGTTGCAGTTTTATATTATCCATAAATTCTTTTTTAGTACCCATGTCTTCATTAAATGCACCACGTAGTACGGTTGTTTGTGTTAAACTACTGTGAGCACCTATACCCCTATTTTCACAACAACCATGTGTTGCTTGTAAATAGACGCCAACATTTGCACTGCCTGTTGCTTTTTGTATTTCATTTGCAATTACATTGTTTAGTTCTTCTTGTAGTGTGCCACGTCTTGCACACCATTGTGCAATTCTTGTATACTTACTTAATCCAATTAAATTATCCGCCGCGATTATTCCTATATATGCAACTCCTGCTACTGGCTGATGATGGTGCGAACACATACTTTTTATTTCGCTTCTCACAACTAACATGCCTTCATATCTATCTATACTGTTATTAGGAAATGCAGTAGCATTAGGCATAGGATTATACCTACCATTCATTAGTTCATTTATATACATTTTTGCTAGCCGTCTACCAGTATCCATACTATTAGGATCATTAAATCTATCAATTACTAGTCCATCTAATACAGATTCAAACTTAGGGGTCAATTCGTCAATTAATGCTTCTTTATCACCTTCTTGTAATACTTGACTTATATTATCTCCTGCCCAGTATCTTATCCCTGCGTCTTTTAATCTTGTAATTATTTCTTTACTTTTGCTCATTTTATACTCCGAGTTATAGTGGCGTGTCACTTTATAATTTTTTTAGTCTGTTTAACTGTTTCATTTCCATTAACAATTTTCTATCTACACATTTGAATGAGAGTCTTATTGCATTAGGTCTCATCTCTGTCATTTGGTTTATAAATGGTTGTGGATTGTTTTGGTATACTGCTTGGCAAGATATTTTATTATTATATATTTTTTTATATACATATATCTCAGGATCAATACCTGCTATTGTACTCATATATACCATGCTAATTATAAACCACATATGTAAACCTTTATTTGTATTATACTAGTATTTAGGTGATTGGTCAATATTTAATTTACTACAATCGGGATAATTTACAAGTTGTGTATCTTTAGGTCTTAAAATTTGTTTGTTAAGCATTTCGATTCCTTTTTGTGCGTCTTCTAATCTCATATTATAATGAAAACCTAATTCGAACGTAGTTTGATTTTGCCATGGCACAATAGATAAATCTCTCCCATCATACGCCATACGTTTAATTCTTTCATATATATACTTGCTACCTGTAAGTACTGCACCACCATGGCCAATTTCCAAACGTTTTGTATGTCCAAAACTTAAACATTGTATTTGTCCGGGTTTAAACATTCCTTTATCAAATGCTCTTGCACTATCCCATATATTTGTAGGATTTATACGATATTCATATTCCCATTTTTCATTATTATATTCTAATTTATATCCTAATTTTGGAAATAACATTGGTACACTTAAATATGTATGTTTTGGTATATTATATAAATCATAAGGCATCCTATATCTTAAGCATAATTCAATAGCATGAGTACAACTATCTGTTAAAACAACATAAGGAGCACCTGTATAGTCACTTATGGATTTTTCGAATTTTTCTAATATACTATAATTTAGCGACATGCTTATCTAAGTTTGATAGTCTAATGTTACATTCCTCTTCACTCAAAAAGTCTGTAATTTCTATACCGGGATTAATTTTATCTAGATTTACGAATACATTATTATCTTGTATAGTTATTGCATAGTTTACAGTTGGTTCCTTTCTAAGACTTACTGTAAGTTTATATGGACCAATATCTTTTTTTGCACGATAAACTTCCATAATTGGATCTCTTATAAAATTTAAATCTTGTACTTTCATTTGTGTCCTGTAATTTGCAATGTGTATCTATCTTTAAGTCCAATATTTGCTGCCATGTGCGGAGTACTGCCTGACCAAAATATATAGTCGCCCTTTTTGTAATTTGTAATACTGTTACCATCTATTTCAAAAAAATGTCCTGGTTGCCAGTTATCTAAAAATATAATTGCTCTAACACAATTTTTAAGACTACATTTAAAAAGTGATCTATATTTTTTAAAAGTATCTTTGTGTGTAGGCAATATTACACCAGTAGGCATTTTATAATAACTAACTCCAATATGTTTTGCCTTAAAAGTCTTTGCAAACCATTCAATAAAACTGTTAGTATATTTAGGTTGATCTGCATTCATATCACATAATAAGCCTGTAAAGTGTTCATGCGTGTAACCTTGTGTTTGCCACTTTTTTAAATCTTTAATATTATTAAAAGGTTGTCTAGTATATTCTAGTTTAGTATAACTTACTTTACTCCAGAACGGATTTACAAATCCTCTATGCCAGTTAGGATGTTGTTGAGTAGTTACACTACTTAGAAATTTATTTACGTGTGTTGCCATAATGTATTACTTTGTACCTTGTATCATTAAATTTTCTCCATGGATCTATAACAATACTTCCTTCTTCTAGATAACAGTATAATTCTTGTTCATGCTCTTTATCAGTGTAGTTATATGTAATACTAGCATTATGTGCTAGTAACACTACTGCTTTGAAAGGGCCTGTTTGAGGATTAGTATTAGGGTCTACCATAATTGGATGAAAGCCTAATTTTTTACAGTAATGAGAAACTAAAACACTATACGATCCGTCCAAGTAAGGAACACCTGGTTTGTATGCTTCTCCATGTATTAGTATAGGCAATTCGCTTTCTTTTGCATATTTTACTAAAAACTTTGCCATGTTTTCTGCTTGTATTTCTCGTGCATTCATTATTGCATCGAAAATATCGTACCCTAAATTTAGTTCTTGTGCCATAAAACGTAATGCAATATTATCTCTAGGATGGCATGCCCCGCCATCGCCCATTCCGGCAGTCATATATTGTGGACCCATTATACGTTTTGTACTGTTTGCAAGTGCATTTGTAACTATATCAACGTTAATGTTTCCTTGTTTCATTGCGACATCTTGTATCATATTTGCTAATCCAATTTTAGTGCTTATAAATGTATTATAAAAAACTTTTATACATTCGCACTCGTCCCAAGTTCCTATTTCATAACGTGGATTGTTTTCCATTACAGTTTCATAAAAGTCAACAAGTTCTTTTGCATCGCCTGTTTTAGTACCATCTTCTGTTCCTATCATAACCATTTCAGGGTTAACCATATCCCAACCTACACTACCCATTGCAATAAGGTATGGATTGTAAACAAATCTGGTATTTGTGCATAGTGGTTCTAGTATACGTCTTACTGTTCCGGGTATTACGGTTGATATTAAGCATAACAGTTGGCTATTGTCCATGTGTTTATTTGTTTCTGTTAATACTTGCGTTACTATATCATAACTAAAGTCTTTAGGCGCTAAATGTGCAGTAGGTAGTCTTCCATCATATTCTTCTTTATGAGGAGTTGGTACTGCAACAAATACTATTTGTGCATTTTCCACTGTTTCTTTTATAGTAGATTTGATATTAACAATATCACTTTCTACTTCTGCTATATCGTATCCTGTTACGTTGTGTCCTTTTTTGGCTATTTCTTCAGCACATGGCATTCCTAGTTTGCCACAACCAATAAATGCTATATTCATTTAAATACTTTCTTGAATAGTTTTGTAAAGTTCTTTTCCACTAAAGAAATTTGTTTGTAGTTTTTTTACTTGTTTTCTGATAGCAGGAGCGAACTGTTTATAGTTTTCCATGTAATCTTTGATTTGAGTAATAATCGAATCCTTATGTTGCAAATATTTATCATAACTACTAGTCCACTCTTCTGGATATGTAAATTCTGACAAAGCCATTTCACTATAACTTAATCTATCAGGGACCATTGGAATAGTATCTACTAGGGCGCCTTCATACCAACTTATTCCTAAAGTTTCTTGCAGGTTTGCACTAAACAGTAGTTTTGCTTCTCCAAGTAAGTTATGGTATTCGTTTTTGCTTAAATTATGTTCCTGACACATAATAAATTCATATTGTGGTAACTGTTCTTTAATATCTCTAAATATCTCAGGTTGCTTTTCTGGTGCTATTCTATGTGGGAAAACAATAAGATTACGTTTTTCCATTCCTTTGTAACTATCTAAACTATTTGCTAGGTACTCCATGGGCCAACCAACTCTATGTGTTTTTTTATCTTTTGTAAAAAAACTTTCAGCAAATAAGTCTATATGAAACTTACTGGCAAAAAAGTTATCGTCATAGCACTCATACATACTTTGTTCAGCATGTCTTACCCAAGGTTTATCGCCTATAAGTCTACCTAAAAAATCTTGAGGATCATAACTGCCCGCATGCCACATGCCTCCAATGCGGATACTAACTCCGAGTAGTTCAGCCATATAGCGAAGTTGTATAACAGTAGGATTCCAAGCATCAGTATACAGAAAGTAGTCACCGTTGTTGATAGTGCCTGCACAGAACATTTCTCCTATTTGTTCTAATTGTTTACTCTTATATATGTTCGTTCCGCCAAAATTTAAAAAAGCACCTGGCGTTGTTGCTTGTGGAACTTCTCCTCCACTTATTACTTCAACGTTTGAATTTGTTGCACGTTGAAGTTGTTTAGGAAGATGTTCTTTCCATTGTTTTGTGTAACGTGTATCTACTGCTTCTATATCTACAATATAGATAGTCATATTTAACTCCTTGGATATGTTACTATGCAACCGTTTTCATTATCTTCGCTTACTTCGATTGTAACATCTCTAGCAGTTCCGTACTTTGTACGTATTTCTAATGCTATATCATCTGCAATCATTTCACAAGATTTGTAATCTAATTGTACTACGTCCTCACTGAATAGTCTTTGTAACCAACGACTAAACTGTATAAATTCTATTTCTCTATCATCATGAAATACTTCTATACTAACTTTAAAGAAAAACATATGTCTGTGAGGATATCCTAAGAAACTTACATCATCCCAATCACCTGTTGCAAGTTTAGGATCTGTGTCTGCACCTGGATATTTATGGATTCCTTCTTTTTGGAAAGTTACCCATATCATACGTTTACTATTGTTAATTTTTTCTTTCATTGCTTGATCTCTCATTTCATTTAGTATTTCATTGTCAACATGTGCACCTGCCATTTGTTTCTCCTTCTTTTCTTCTTGACGTAATGACCATAATACCCAATCATAAAATCTGTCTGGTTCTTGTTCTTCCATTAGTCTATCTTTGTATCTTCAGGATAATCGTCCCAACTTGTAAAATTATCTCTTTTTGTCATTTCATGTAAACTATGACACCATACACCCGGGTTACTGTGTCCCCAGGTTTTATCATCTATTTTAATTGTTGTATTATAATTTAAATCTCTTATGTTAGGCATTACTACACTAATCATAGGAATAAAATTATGAAACTGATTCCAACTTTGTGTAACATCTTCTATATATTCAACTTTAAAATCTAGTGTGACTTTGTATTCTTTAGCTATAAGACCACAAATCATTTTATTCCACATATTCCAATCACCGATATTCTCAGGATGGAAACTTTGACTTGTGCCTAAATATATATGTTTTATATCACGTTCATTTGCACGTTTTGCAATTTCATCTACTGGCTGGACACCAACTACAAATAATGTTTTACTTCCATACTGCGGAGTATGTTCAACTTCTTTACCAACAAAGTATATTACCTCTTGTCTTTGTTCCGTATTCAATCCCATACAATATATCCCCTACCATAGTTACCGTTACGATTATTTGCATCTTGGAATGCTTGTTGCCATTCTGTATCTCTACTATATCCTCTATCCCATAAGTTATCTACCACTAGACTTCCGTCTTCTATCCAATTTCTTGCAAGAATCATACTTAAATGAAATGTATCGGCACGAGGGCTTGGAAAAACCATTGTACATGCTTTCCAAAGTAAATTACTAAAATCAGTGCTAATTGGCTTACTTTTTTCGGTTGCCATAATTACAAGTGCATTTTCATTTACACAATCAGTGTTAAAAACAGTATCATTATCTTTTAAGTCAACTACTACGTCATATGTTTTATTTGGTACAATAGAATGTAAGTTTGTAAAATATTTTTTGTTACTACTTCCTACGACGTCTATGTGTATATTAGGAAAAGTTTTTTTCAACGTTTGATGTACTATTTTTGCAAGAAAACCACTTCCTAATATTAGTGCAGTTTTTCTTTCGTTATTGTAATGTTGAGTCGCTTGTACAACACAGTTTATTCCACATGCTACAGGTTCTAGTATCCATTTTGGATCCGCTTCAGGAACCTTCACATACTGATTTGCTTTTACATTATACTCATCTGCATATGCCGGTTCTCCGCGTGTTGCTACATAATCACCTACTTTTACGCCTTCACTACAATCTTTTCTTGCTTGTATAACTTGACCTAGTCCTTCATGGCCTTGCATATGTAATGGCAATATGCCAAATGTACCATTCATCATAGCAATATCGCTACGACATACGCCGGTCATTACTGCTCGCACTCTTATTTCGTCATCTTTTGTATCAGGAATATTATAAGTTCTTGTTTCTTCAAACTTGCCGTTGCCAGTAGTATGTAATAATCTTACCATTATAATAACTCTAGTTGACTATGTATCCAAACATCTCTGGAGAACTGTTCTCTCCAATACGTATCATTATATAGGTTATCTACGGCTGTGTCAACCATCTTTTCATATGCATCTTCAGGACATAATCCTAATGGCTCTGTATGTATAATTTCTCCGCCTTTATAAAATTCTATGTTTATTTTATCACCTATAGGATTTTTCCAACTAGTTGTGCAATGATATGTACACCAGCTATTCTCATAATGTAATTCTGCAGTATCATCAACATCATATACTCCATATGGATCTATTGTACCATAATCAGTTGTGCTAACAGTATCTAAATTATAAATTTGATGTGTGGCTGCTTGTTTTAATTTTAGGGCGTTAAAATTTGCTTCAAAGACTTGTATCCAACTTAATAAGTGTGGTAATAAATCTCTACTTACGCCTCCCCAGGCTTTAGTTTTATCTGTAAACCAACTACCTGGACTAGGAACACGATTATAGTTGTGCCAGTTTAGTATGATAAAATCACTTTGTCTTGCTTTTATATATAATTCTGGAAGATTATGTCTAAACTGATTGTTCTTAACCATTGCAAATCTAGTATTAGGAAAGGTATGTACAAGTGCTTCCCAACTTTCTGCACTTTTTAGACCGGGCTTTTCTACAAATACAATTTTACAACGTTCTGCTATATGACGGGCAATAGTTCCATGTGTAAAGTTTGGTGTACAAATGTGTGCAATATCAAAGTCACCCTGTACTTCTTCTATATCCCAATAGTCAGCCGGCTTATTTTGATCTACAGTTGTAATATTATATAATTTACGTTCATAGATACTTTTATATAGTTCGCCTATACCCATACCTACTATTAGTACACGCATTATACTTCCTCAAATAAACTATGGAATTGTGTGCTACTGTTTACAGTTTTCTTTCCTACATAACCTCTTGTGCCAACCACTTTCATCCATAACCTTTGGTGATCATCTATCAATTGTAGTTGCTTATCTCTGTCATCTATTTCAAATACTCTTGCAATAATATCTTTTACTTCTGTTTTATCAAATGTATCTTCTACAAGCATATATGGATATTTGCCTTCGTCATAAACACGATTTGCTTCTTGCACACTTCGTAAGTGTGTGTAAACATTATGATTCATCATTAGCATATAACTGAAACTATCCCAACTTGTATTTGTAATATCGCCCATTCTATTTGTACATGTAGGACTGTAACAAGTTATGTCGTTTAGTTTCATATTTTTTGTTAGTGGACTAGGCATCCAATTATCATACATTTTATCACATATCTCGTCAAAAGGAGTTGTATCGTTGCTCCATGCTTTACTATCTGGAGCCTTTTCCATAATGTAACTCCATTTGCCTTCGTGTTCTAAGTTATAACCTGTATACTGTGTGCCATTACTTGTTGCTAAGAAAGGACTAGCACAGTCAAATGTAACTGTAAAGTTTTCATTAAATTGCTTACGTATACCACGTTGTAATGCAGTTAGTACCATTGCCCATTCTAGTTTACTTGTACCTAAAAAATGCATCATATCTTGTTTGCCTTTCTCAAGTAGTCCATCATGTCCTAGTATTACTGTCCTCCTAAGTGCTAGATGTAAATCACACATATTCTGACCACCCATTGCCCAACCATTAAAGTGTACATCTGGATATACTTTAGGGTCACAAAAATGTTTCATTTGCTTGTACCAATCATCTGCTTGTGCAAAGTTCTCACCTTGTAGTACATTTAAAAACTTACAATTACCGTTACGATTTTTTACAAAGTATTCATTATTAAATGCAGTACCATCTACTGCTTCTTGATAACTAGTAATTTTACTAGCCGCCGATCCTTCTGGAGACCTATCTACCCAAGCCGGAATATCAAGTATCATACCATAGTCCATATAAGCATCCATCCAACGTAATACACCATCACGTTTCTTTTGTGCTTGTTGACAGTCGCTATTTGCTCTCCAGTCACCTTCCCACTTTCCTTTTCCTATTTGAAATCCACCACTATCGCCTAGTAACCAACTATACTGTCTATCACGTACTCGATACATATCTTCTCTGTACAAGTCTTTTACTAGATCTAAACTGGCATGTCCTGCAGAGTGTAAACTCCACTTATACCGCCATAGTCCTTCTTTAGCAAGCCAGTTTAAACTTTCAACACCATGTGGTAAACCTCCTGGTAATCTGTTTTGTTCAATATACGGAACACCACTGCCTTTTAACTCTTCTTTGTAAGGCAGTAAGCCTCTACGTTGTCTTCCTACAAACAGTGCATAAAACGTACTAAGTGCTGGTAAAAATAATGCATAATCACTTTGTGTTTCAGTAAGGTTAGTTGGTAAATTAATCTCTTGTGTCATTTGTCTTAAATCTTTTCAAATTATTAAACAGATTATAATCATCTATATGGCTAAGTCTAAGTTCCTCTTTTATACTAGGATTACTTTTTATAGCTTCAAGAATTATATTATATACTTTTAATTTATTTTTGTCATTATTTACTGGATTAGTTAATTGGTTCCAGTGACTAAAGTTTTGTTGACCCCCAGTATATAATATATATTCTGCAAAAGTCTTATAAAATCTGTTAGGATTAGCTACTTGATAGTCCGCATGTTTATCCTGCATATTAATGAATATCACATTTTCTGCATTTGCTATGTATCTGTGTTGTAATTCTGTATGATGACACATAACCAGATTATTATATATTATTTTCCAAAATGTTTCATTTTGTAGAACAATATTAAGATTGTCAAGATCTATTTTAAGTATAGGATCCCAATTATCTTGTATGCCAAAAGTTTCTGCAAAGCCGCTTATCCAACGTTGTACAGGATCTCTTAAAATAACTAGTTTTTCAATAGTATTACTCTTTAAAATACCATCGATCATATCTTCTGGAACATCTAGCCAATTGTTATCATCTAGTACCTTTTGCACAAAACTACTACAATTTTTAGGTATATTTACCCAAGCATATTTAAAGGACGGATGAATTTTGACTGCATAATTCCTAGGTCGGAAAAAAGTGTGCATTATTTGCTTTGTGCTGGAAGTAAGTATCTATATTCTGCTAGTCCACTATCAACAACAATTTCAGCAACACCATCATCACTAAACTTAAATGTTGTATCACCACCAAGGCTAAGAATTTTACTAACTTGTTCAACGGGCCAACTCCATGCTCTCTCTAATTTGCCACCTGCATCAGGTTGAAACACAAAGTTACCAGCATGTGTACTATGGTCACCAAAATAAAATTTAAGATCAGTACCTTCAGTTTTAGCAATAAATGTTGTTTCTTCACTATTTGCACTAATCATAAACTTAAAACGTTGTATACTTGCTATAGAAGGTTGAAACTCTATACCCCAATTTACTTCTCTCATTTTAACGGTCTTTAATTTTTCATTTATTATTTCGCTTGCCATAAAACGATAATCATTTTTAAAGTCTCCGCCTGCATTTTCAAATGCAATACCAACTGGCACGTTCTCACCATTACGTTCTTGTTTACTAATAGTAATGTTTGCATTTTCTGCATATTCAGGAATACGTAAAATGATACCAAGTTTGTCTAAATTAGGCATACCAAATGTTCCCATAAAGTCTGCTACTGGAGTTTTTGTACTTGCTTGTAAGATTACACTTCTATCTTCAGCAAGTCCTTCAAAAGTTGTTTTTGTATCAGTACCTGTAACTTTTACAAGACTAATAAAGCCAAGCGAATGTGTGTGCTTAACTATATCTAATAAGTAATCTTTCATAAGGAGTCCTTTGCTTTTACAATTATTAAACTATTATATAATGTATTTAGGTAAGTGTCAATAAGTATTAAGATTTATCTTCAATTGTTACTAAAGGTGCACTAAGTTTTGTACTAGTGCGTTCCCCTGGTTTTTTAATTATCATCCAACTTTGTCCATCTCTTAAAGATTCTTCTTTTACTAAATCAAAACCTAGCATTTGAATCATACTTGTCATTAATGTTTTAGTGTTATAACAAATATATGCTTCGATTCCTGCAAGAAAATCCAGTTGTGTTTCTAGTTCACAATTACTATATGTAAAAATAAAATATCCACCTGGACGTAAAATATTATATACTTTCTTCATATCATCTTTTATTGGATCTATAGGAAGAAATTCATAGTAGTTAATGCTTGTCGCAAGACCAAGTTGATTTTGAGGCAAGTCTTCTAAATTATTGTAAAACATTAAACGTTTTTCAGCAAAAAAATTATTAAATTTACTTTTTATACTATTAGTATCAACAATTGTTCCTGAGTATACATATAGTGGATCACATGCTAACATACTATGAGTAAGTATGCCATTAGTTGGATTTAATTCAACTCCAGGATATCGCCAATCACTAAGATTGCCTATTTCTGTAGTAATAATATCAATAAACTCTTTACTTTTATTGACTCGTTCTACCATTAAATCTAAATTACGTTCTGTTTTTTCGTAATTTTTGTAGTCACGCTCGATTACAATAAGCTCTTCTTTACGTAAAAGCTCATTTATTTTAGCATCCATTTTATCAATACTATTTTCATAGATGTCAGAAAGACTTGATAAATTATCTATTGTTGAATCTATGTATTCATAGGGAGATCTATTTTTCCAATATTTACTTTGCTCGATAAAATAGGATTTATGATCTTTAAGTGTTTGGGTCAAATGTAACTTGTGTCTTTTATTTTCTCTTAAAAAGCGACTAAAGAGAATCATTTTATCTACAAGTTTCATTAAATACTCCTATTATAGTGTATTTATATTAGCATATTACTCGAATGAAAATAAATCATCAAATGTATTTGCTGTCTGTGTCGCTCCTTTCAGATCCCAATTTAGAACACTTAGTAAATTATCTATTTTTTGATCAACAATAGTTGCTTCCATTAATGTATCATCAAATGGCATTTCTTTAAACCATTGTGGCAGTTGTGTCTCATCTGTAGGATAACCTATACTAGTAAATCCTAATGGATTACTTTTTAGTTTACAAACAATAGTTTTAGCACCATCCATTATTTCTGCACTGTATTTGTCACCGTTCATCTTACGTAGGTTGTTCCAATTCATAGCCGCTCTAACATGACCTGGCATATTTGCTTTGCCTAAACGTTTTTCTTCTGCACTATATTTTGTAAGATTGTTTACACGTTTAGGTGTGCCTTTTTCCCAACCTGGACGTTCATGAAAACTAATTTTAAAATCCTTTATTTTTTCTATAATATCTTCTCTGCCACTGCCGGTTAATACATCATGTAGTAAGTCACTCATAAAATCTTGCATTACCTTAGGCGTGTCACTACGTTTTAAGTCTAAGCCCATTGCTTTTACTTTGCCTGGCTTTCCATCTGTATCTAATCTAAATCCTTCCTGATCATATATTAATGCCGCATAACGTTTCTTTGTTATGTATAAACCTTTTGTAGCAACTATTTCTCTACCGCCTTTTATTATCATACCATTTTCACGAGGACAATGAAATGCACGTTCCATAAACACAGGAAATTCTACATTGACTTCATCTGCTATGTTATCATATAAAGCAGTAACAATCTCTTTAGTCCATTCAGTCCTGCCTGCTTCTACTTCAGATTGCATCATGGGCCATGCACTAAAGTACACAGAGTCTGTATCACCATATACTATGGCATCGCCTACATGGTCTTCTTTGCCTGTAAGTAAACTGTTTACAGTTTCAGCCATGCGTTTACTAATGCATCTACCTGTTAGTGTTGTACTTTGACCTATACGATGATCAAAAAATCTACAACCGGGATTAAGTATAGCACCATACAAACTATTCAAGTTAATCTTTTTGACTAACTGTCTTTTATCCCAATATTCTACATCACCCTCTTCATCTTTTGCACGTTTAAGTTCTTTTTGCATTTGTTTACGTTCATCATACCAACGTTCTAGTAGTCCAGGAATGATACCTTTACGTGCATATGTAAATATAGTTCCATTTGCACTCAGTGTCCATGGCTGGTTACTATCAAATATTAATCTCCAAACATCATATGCACTACATATATCTTCCTCACCATTTTCCCAATCGATAGTAATCTCAGTACCACGTTCCATATTCATTACTGCTTGATACTCTTTACTACCGAATTCACCTTCCCACGCATCTGCAAACGACTTTTTGTTAGCCATTAGTGTTCTTACTGCATTGTTAGTCATTGTTTGTCTCAGTTGACCAACTACTGTTTCAGGACCCATATTCAATGCACGAATGACACTAGGATACAAACTGTTTATATCTATAGCACCTATCCAGTCATGTAAACCTTTTTTAGGATATGCAACGTAAGCACCAGCCGCCGTAGTTTGCTCACCATCTCTATTTTTACGATTGGGCACTACCATACCACGTGCATGTGCATCATTAATAATGGCTTGTTCTGTAACTGCTACTGCACCCATAGTTGTCATTAGCAACACAGTATTCTCATGTGCTAATACGTTGCTAAGATCTATAAAACGTAACTTCTTATCTAGCTTGTTAAGCAGTAGTGTATCTTGTCGATTATAATCAATAAACTTTTCAAAGTCTTGATTGTATAATTGATCTAATGTACCTTCATATTGTACTTTACGTTCATCTAATTCATATTCACCAATTGAATCAAGTGTGTAACTATGTCTTTCCTCATATGTATACTTACGATATAATTGCATGTAATCTAAGTGTACTCTGCCAACCAAATCAAATGTAATACTTTCTTTACCGAAACGTTCAAATGTACGTTTTTTAGGAAGTTGTTTAAATAAGCAGAACTTCCTTGTATCATCTTTGCTTAGTACTCTTGTTATACGATTTATTGTATAAGGAATATCATATCCTTCGCTATTCCATCCACTTAATATATCTGCATCTTCAATTAAGTCTAAGAATACTTTTAGCATTTCCGCTTCACTGGTAAACAAATACGTATTATCAAAACGTTTACATAAGTCTTTTGCAGTTTCCATAGTCATTGCACTAGGAGGAATAGCAAGTGTAACTAATTGTTCACTCCAATCTAAATATATACTGATTGCAGTTATTGCATTGAAAGGATCATCAGGATTGCTATATCCTTTTTCTTTATGAAAGTCAACCTCAATATCAAAAAATGCAGTTTGTAGGTTAGGAGGTTCCGCATTCAAATAGTGTTCTTCTAAACAACGGAATACAGGATTAATATCACTTTCATATAATCCTTTGTTTCCTTGTATTTTTACTTCTTTTTGAAACTCTTTTCGATTGCGTGTTGAGAATCTACTTACAGGTGTATCATATATTGTTTTATGTTTACCACGCGGGTCATCATAGTAAAATACATAGTTTGCAGGATATTCACGATATTCTCTTTTACCGTTTATTCTTTCTACAACATGTATTCTATCACGTTCTCTATCTATATATGCGTCTACGTAACTCAAACAAGTGCTCCTATAAGTTGTACTAATGCAATAATATTCATAATTGTAAACCAACTACATAAAACAATTACAAATGCTGCCTTTCTTATTATAGCACTAATTACACCTAACATGCTACCTATAAGATACAAAGGTATAAAATGCCAACCGTTGGGGTCTAGTATTGTAAAACTTAGTATAGCACTGGCACTAATTAAAAATAGTGCCTCGATCATTTCACAATAAAATGCTAAAGGACTTAGTTTATAACTATTCCTAAAAAAGTCTACAATATTTGTTATCATTTATATTTTGCCTACTGTAGACAAAATGTTTTCAAGTTCACTATATTCATCACTATGTTTATCAAAATCTGCTTTATATGCAGTCCTCATAGCCTTTTTAAGTACACTAGGCTTAATTTGCATTTCTTCTGCTATTGCTTTTACTGTATCAGTAAGACCATCATTAAGATCATCTACTTCTTGCATTACAGTAATGCCTTCGTTCACTAACTGTGTTAGTTTTGCTTTTTCTTCACTAGAAAATACTCTATCACTCATGTGATTACTCCTTGATTATATTTGTTAATTATATACATCTTATGCTCTAATGTCAATAGGTAGTTTACTTTTTACAGTAATATTATTTTTATGATCTACAAATTGTTTTTTATCTTTTAAGGTTGGACAAATTTTACAAATTTTATGTGGCTTTCCAAAGTTTTTTGCAAACAATTCCATATTATCTTCAGGACTATGTCCGTAACCTAATGCTTGTTTCCATAAATCATAATTGGGCCTGGAAAATCTATCTAGTAATTCTGGCAAGTAAGCAAGATGGCCACATTTGTATATTTTTCCTTTATATAATAAAGGACATCTTTGTTGGCAACATGCATCGAATGCCTCAATAGGATTACTATCAAATGGAGCCATGTTTTTGTAATCATTTTTGAATACCCTTACAAATGTATCTGGTTTATTTATTTGTAATCTAAAATTTGTACTACGTTCTACATATCTATCAATACCAAATTCATTTACAGTCTCCCAATTGTAATTATTAAGTATTCTATCAATTGCTTCATCTAGTGCAGGTGTACTTAAATGATATGTAATTTTAAAAACACTATTTCCTATATCTCTTAACAAGTGAAATACGTCCCAATGTTTTTGTATAAGTGTCCCGTTTGTTACAAAACGTTGTTGTGAATGAGGTAACATCTTATGCACACCTGTAATCCATTCTTTTATAGTAGGATTCAACAAAGGCTCTCCGCCCATGTAACCTATTGCAGGTAAATTTACTTTGTCTATCCATGGCTCCAGCCAACTACGACCTTCTTCCCAAGTAAAATATCCACTCCACTTTAAGTCACTAAATGTGCTACAACCTTTACATGATAAATTACATGCTTGATTTACTTGTAATTCTAAAAATGGTATTGTTGGCATGTGCCTCGCCTACTTAGATCATTTGTAACACAGTGTATGCCGGCATCCCAAAAATATTTGTGTCGAAAAGGCGAAATATGTGCATCTATGCCATAACGTTTAAGTGCATCAACTGCTTGTTTATTATATTCAGCAAGAACTACATTTGTGGGATTTACAATTAAAATGTTTACACCAAATACTGTTTGGCTTACTTCACCTATCCAATCATTCATATAACTATCAACAGTTTCTGTAATAAGAGGATTTTCATCAAAGCCAGGAATATACCATTTGCCTGCATTTAGCTTCATACTTGCTTGAAACATTTTATGTGCGGCATAATGACTTTCTGGTAAATGGACTACTTCCCAATTAGGGAAACTTAATTTGTAGTCTTCATCTGCTATACTGATGATAAGACCATTAGTAACCGGACAATATACTGCATCGCCATGTCCTTGTGCATCTACAATATGGTTATTTGTGTTAGGAAATAAGTAATTTACTTCTTGTCTTATTTTGTTCCAATCATCATGCACAGTCTGTGTAGCAAAAAATAAATCGTTTCCTAATCTACTTACAAAACAACCACTTATATAAGTGCATTTGGTTTCCTTAACTTTACAATTTTGTAATATCTTATTATAAAACTTTAACTTTCTGTTATGCTTTGCTTGATCATGTGCTTTGAACTCTTCCCAAGTCTTTACTTTTTGTTTTTTAAAAGCATGATAAGCATGATTTTCATTTGGTATTACTGGTACCCAACATGTTTCATGTATTGTAATAAAATAATCTCTTGGAGTTACTGGAGGAGGTACCCATACGTTATCGACCATACAATCTTCAAAAGTATTAGGAATATTGGGACGTTGTATATCTACATTAAAACTTTCTAATAATTTAATAAGTTTTGTGAAATCTTCTTCTGTTTCTATAGCAACTTGTTCAAATTTTTTACGTGTTTCGTTATCTTTAATCCAAGTGTAAAATTCTGGCGGGTATGCTTTGCCAACTACACAAACTTCAAGTGGGTCCCAATGCTGATATACAGAATACATTTTTAGCCAACACTACCTTCAAGAGTAACTTCTAAAAGTTTATTTGCTTCTACTGCAAACTCCATTGGCAATTTATTTACAACTTCTTTTACAAATCCATTTACTATAAGATTCATTGCTTGTTCTTCGTCCATACCTCTTGTTTTACAATAGAACAGTTGATCTTCGCTTATTTTACTTGTTGTTGCTTCGTGTTCTAACACTGGCTTTTTGCCTTTACATTCTATGTATGGAATAGTAATAGCCGCACATTTGTCGCCTATTAACATACTATCACATTGTGTAAAGTTTTTACTTTTACTATCACCAGCACGTTTATTCATTCGCACTAAACCTCTATAGGTTTGCTTACCTTGCATCGCACTTATACCTTTGGATATAATAGTACTTGAAGTATTTTTTCCTAAGTGTATCATTTTAGTGCCAGTATCCGCTTGTTGTTTTCCAGTGCTTACTGCGACACTGTAAAATTCACCTTTACTGTAATCTCCTTGTAAAATACAACTTGGATATTTCCAAGTAAGTGCAGACCCTGTTTCTAGTTGTGTCCAACTTACTCTACTATGTTCGCCTTTACATATGGCTCTTTTAGTAACAAAATTATATATACCACCTTTGCCGGTTTCTTTGTCTCCGGGATACCAATTTTGTATAGTGCTATACTTTACCTCCGCTCTATCCATTGCAACAATTTCTACACAGGCAGCATGTAATTGGTTATCATCTCTTGCTGGTGCTGTACAACCTTCTAAGTAACTTACATAACTATCATCTTCACATATTATAAGGGTGCGTTCAAATTGTCCTGTATTCATTTCGTTTATTCTAAAATATGTACTAAGTTCCATCGGACAACGTACACCTTTAGGTATATAACAAAATGATCCATCTGTAAATACTGCACTGTTTAAACAAGCGAAGTAATTATCTCCTGGAGGTATGACTGTGCCTAAATATTTTTTAACAAGTTCAGGATGTTCTTGTACTGCATCACCAAAACTTCCAAAAATAATTCCGTGTTTTGCTAGTTCTTCTTTATAAGTTGTGGATACACTAACACTATCAAATACTGCATCTACTGCGACACCTGCTAGTGCGGCTTGTTCCTTAGTAGGAATTCCTAGTTTTTCAAACGTTGCAATTACTTCAGGGTCGACTTCATCCATGCTATTCAATTTAGGTTTTGGCACACTGTAGTAACTTACTGCTTGATAGTCAATAGGTTCGATATCTAACATGTGCCAATCTGGCTGAGTCATTGTTAGCCATTTTTTGTAAGCCTTTAATCTAAAATCTAACAACCATTGTGGTTCATTTTTAAATTGTGATATCTTTTCTATTACACTTTCATCTAACCCAGGCGGAAGTGTATATGCTTCTACGTTTGTGGTAAAACCATATTCATATTCTTTGTTTACTTGTGTTTCAATCGGATCTGTTGTATCTATATATGTCATGCGGCACCATTTTTTAAATTATTAAGAAATTTTCTAAAACCATCTTTTCCCATCCAAAACTTTACTAGATTATCTACACCATCGGAAGTAAGTGT
>CESW01042392.1_pt1 | contig 21050 bp, 21 predicted proteins | sample 531171 | NCBI WGS metagenome assembly CESW01 (sample SAMEA2621859, study PRJEB7988) | marine metagenome | biome: marine biome (ENVO:00000447); feature: surface water layer (ENVO:00002042); material: "saline water (ENVO:00002010), including plankton (ENVO:xxxxxxxx)" | depth 5 m
GCGAACAATTGCCCGCCCTTGCCGATGAGACTTCTGTTGCCCGGCGCTCACTGCCGCGCTTACTTAATTATTTAAGCAGCGAGTACCATTTCATTATCATTGGCACTTATTTTGTTTTAGTCCGATAACGACGGAACAACACCGAGCAAAGTTTTGAAAATTCCACGCACGTCGATCCTATTTCGCCCCCTAATTTTGGTGGAGGCGCCGGGTACCGCCCCCGGGTCCGTTTCGGTTCTGTCTTCAAACATTTATTGCCATAGCTGAAATCAGCTATTTAATAATATAAAGAAAAAAAAAAAATTAAAGGATATTATTTTTGTTATAATTAGTATAAATCAATTAAATAATGACGAAAAGTAGAAAAGTTAATATTGATAAAGAAATTGAGAGTTTAAGAAAACAAACTTTTCAAACCGGAAGAACAACAGTTAAAAGTTTAGAAAATATTTTATATAAAAAATTCTCAGTATTAGATCATGGGTTCGTCCGGGTTATTGACTACATGGGTAACGATTCCTCAATTGTTCAGGCAGCAAGAGTTTCTTACGGCAAAGGTACAAAAAAAATAAACCAGGATAAGAACTTAATCAACTACTTGTTAAGTCATAGGCACTCCACTCCGTTTGAAATGAATGAAATAAAACTTCATGTTAAATTACCTATATTTGTTGCTCGTCAATGGATAAGACATAGAACTGCCAACGTCAATGAATATTCCGCAAGATATTCTGTCTTGGATAATGAGTTTTACATACCTAAGAAGTGGAATATTAAATCTCAATCAACAACAAACAATCAAGGAAGGGAAAATGAAGTAAAGAATAGTGAAAAAGTAAAAAAAGCTTTGGAGTTGAATTCAAAAAAAAGCTTTGAAATGTATAATTTACTTCTTAATGAAGACAAAGATGGCAATAAAATAAGTACAGAGAATGAAGGGGTTGCAAGAGAACTGGCAAGAATGGTACTGCCATTAAATACATATACTCAGTGGTATTGGAAAATAGATTTGCACAATCTAATGCATTTCTTGTCATTAAGATTTGATAAGCATGCTCAATATGAAATAAGAGTTTATGCAAAAGTAATTCTAAAATTTATGAAAAAGTGGGTACCCTACACCTATGAAGCATTTGTAAAACACAGATTAGAAGGTTTTTCCTTATCAGACGATGGTTTGATCTATATTAAAAAATTACTTAGTGATTCAAAAATAACAAATTGCCAAATTTCTTCGAGAGAAAAAAAGAAGATTGACGAAATTTTTGAAATCTAGAGACTAATCTTCAATTTCAATTTGAACTTCTTTGTAACGATCAGACTTAAATTTGTCAGTTTCGGAAATAATCATATTTGATATTTCACTAAAAATTTCAGTAATTTCAGAATTTTTTGTCTCTTTGATTAAAAAAGGAATTCCTTTGTCTGAATGCTCTGAAATTTTGGAATATAGTGGGATTTGACCCAGAAATTTAATTTTTTGAGAAATTGATTCTTTCTTTACTTTTTCTCTACCAAAAATAAAATTTTTTTTTCCTTCACTTACAAAATAACTCATATTTTCAATAATACCGATAATGTTGACATTTACTTTTTTAAACATATTTATAGCTCTTCTGACATCAACCAATGAAACCTCTTGTGGGGTTGATACCACAATAGCACCGTCTATTTTGATGCTCTGCGAAAGAGAAAGTTGGACATCTCCTGTTCCTGGAGGTAGATCAATGATTAAAAAATCCAGCACCCCCCATTCAACATCCCTTAAAAGTTGACTAAGAGCTCTTACTACCATAGTTCCTCTCCATATAACTGGTTTGTCTTTTGGAATTAAATTCCCTATCGAAATTGATTTGATATTAAACTTTTCAAATGGAATAATTCTTTTATTTTTATTTAATTGAGGTTGCTTATCAATATTTAACAAAGTTGGAATAGACGGACCATAAATGTCAGCATCTAATAAGCCCACACTCATTTGTTTAGTGGCTAAAGAGATTGCAATATTTGTAGCCAAAGTTGATTTTCCTACACCTCCCTTGCCAGAACTAATAACAATAATTTTCTTAATATTTTTCATTCATTTCAAATAATTACTTTGCATGATTAAAACAATTCTTATATAAAATTGAAACATAAATCTTTTTTTAGGAGTTAAACAATGTCTTGGACACCAAATGATGGTGACGAACAAAGCCCGTGGGGAGCTGGTAAAGGTAGAAAAAACGGATCAGGAGGTAATAATAAATCCTTCAACTCTGGTGATTATGATGATTTTATAAAAGGTTTCCAAAAGAAACTAAAGTCCTTGTTTCCTAACAATTCACCTTTGAATGTAATTATCTTTTTCGTCATTGCAGGAGCCATATGGCTTGGAAGTGGCTTTTACAGAGTGAATACTGATGAACAAGGTGTGGTTACTAGATTTGGCGAATATGTACGAACCTCCGAGCCAGGACTCCACTATCACTTACCATATCCTGTAGAACGAGTTTTTAAACCCAAAGTGACTAAAGTTAACAGAATTGAAATTGGATTTAGAACATCTCAATCGCAATTCAGTCAAAATTCTCAAACTAGGCAAGTCCCCGAGGAGGCTTTAATGTTGACTGGTGATGAAAATATTGTTGATTTAAATTTTACTATATTTTGGATTATTAATGACGCCAAAGGTTTCTTATTCAACGTAAGAAACCCAGAAATTACAATAAAAAGCATAGGTGAAAGTGTGATGAGAGAAAAAATTGGTCAAACACCTATCAACCCAATTTTATCTGAAGGTAAATCCATTGTTGAAGAAGATGCTAAAAGTAAAATACAAGAAGTGTTGGATTACTACGAATCTGGTGTATTAATAACTCAGGTTCAACTTCAAAAAGCCGATCCTCCCGAAATGGTTATCGATTCCTTTAGAGATGTTCAAAGAGCTAAGACTGATGAACAAAAACTAATCAATGAAGCCCAAGCCTACAGAAACGATATCATACCCAAGGCAAGAGGTGCTGCAGAAAAGCAGATACAGGAAGCTGAAGCCTATAAAAAAGAAGTGGTTTCTAAGGCGGAAGGTGAAGCAGAAAGATTTTTATCTGTTTATGATTCCTACAAGGATTCTAAAGATGTTACACGACAAAGAATTTATTTAGAAACTCTTGAAAAAACCTTAGGTAAGATTGAGAAAGTAATTGTAGATAATGATGTAGGTGGTGGTATTGTACCATATTTACCTTTACCAGAATTAAAAAAGAGAACCCAAAAGTCAGGAACGGATAATGAGAGCAACTAAAATTTTTTTTCTTTTAACACTTATTTTAACCTTTGTTCTGCTGTTAAGTAGCCTTTTTACCATGAATGAGAGACAACAAGGTTTAGTTCTGCAATTTGGTGAACCCAAAAGAGTTATAAAGGATTCCGGTCTAAACTTTAAGATTCCTTTTATTCAAAATGTTGTTAGATATGATAAAAGAATACTTGAGTACAACCTCCCTGTAGAAGAAGTGATAGCAGTTGACAAAAAAAGAATGTTGATTGATTCTTTTGCGAGATTCAAAATAATTGATCCTCTTGAATTTTATAAAACAGTAGCTAGTGAACAGAATGTAAGAAACAGGTTAAATGCAAACGTAATCTCATCTCTTAGAAGAGTGGTTGGCACTGTTACATTAGATGAACTTCTATCTTCAGAAAGAAGTAACATTATGGATCGAATAAAAATAGAGGTTAATAGTGCAGCTCAAAGATTTGGAATAGAAGTTGTTGATGTGAGAATCAGAAGAGCTGATCTTCCTGAAGCCAACAGCCAGGCGATTTTTGAGAGAATGATCAGTGAAAGGGTTAGAGAAGCAAAGGAATTTCGTGCTAAAGGAGCAGAAGCAGCGCAAATTATTAGGGCTGAAGCTGAAAAAGATAGAACAGTTTTATTGGCCGAGGCAACACGAAAAAGTGAAATTTTAAGAGGTGAAGGAGAATCAAAGTCGATTGCAATTTATGCCAATGCCTTTGAAAAAGATTCTGATTTCTATTCCTTCTACAGATCAATGCAAGCGTACAGAAATGTTTTAGGAGAAGAGGGAACTACAATGATATTATCCCCTGATAGTCAATTTTTAGAATTCTTTAAAGATTCAAGAGGTAAGAGTGCGAATTAAATTCAGAAATCTTTTTACAATAATAATTTTTTGTCTATCATTTTCCTATTCTAATTTTCTTTTAAGTCATCCAAATTCAGATGATTTCGCAGACTTAGTTGATAAGTTATCTCCAGCAGTTGTAAATGTTTTTACAACTCAAGAGGTTAAACAGCAACCACAAGGTCAATTACCTTTTGAAAATCTACCACCCCAGTTTAGAGATTTCTTTCGAAATCTTCCACCTGGCTTTGGTCCGGGACAGCCACCACCCAGAAATAGACAAGATTCTCAAGCACTTGGGTCAGGTTTTGTTATAGAGAGCAGTGGATTTATTGTAACCAATCAGCATGTAATAGCGCAAGCCAATGAGATAAAAGTTAAATTTCAAGATGAAACCGAACTTAAGGCTAAATTAATTGGCCAAGACAAACTTACTGACTTGGCTCTTCTAAAAGTTGAGTCTGATAAAAAACTTCCATATGTAGAATTTGCTGATTCAGACAAAGCCAGAGTTGGACATTCTGTTATTGCAATAGGAAACCCTTTTGGATTAGGAGGAACAGTAACTTCAGGTATAATATCTGCATTTAACAGAGATATTAATTCAGGACCATACGATAGTTTCATTCAAACTGACGCATCAATAAACAAAGGTAATTCTGGTGGTCCACTTTTTAACTTGAATGGTAAAGTAGTTGGAATTAACTCTGCAATATTTTCTCCTACTGGTGGTAGTGTTGGAATTGGTTTTTCAATTCCGGCTAACCTCGCAAAGCCGATTATTAGTCAATTAAAAAAATACGGGAAAACTCAGCGAGGTTGGTTAGGAGTCAGAATACAAGAGGTTACACCAGATATTGCAAAAAGCCTCAACATGAAGGATAACAACGGTGTTTTAATATCAATGGTTAATGAAGGTGAACCTGCAGAGAAAGCTGGAATAAAAGCCGGAGATGTCATTAAAAAGTTTAATGGTAAAAGCGTGAAAAATGTTAAGGCTCTTCAAAGAATGGTTGCTGAAGGAGCTGTTGCAAGTTCAGCAAATGTAGAAGTTTGGAGGAATGATAAAGTTATAAAATTAAAGGTTAAATTAGCCGACAGAGAAAAGTTTGACGGGGTTCAAAAAGCTGAAAAAGATCAAATCAATCCAAAAGCTTCAGACATTGAGGTAGAAATCGATTTTGTTGGGTTAAGGCTCAAAGATATTTCTGAAACACTAAGATCTCAATACAATTTAGCTCCTAATTTAAACGGAACAGTTATCACCGGCGTAAAAAATGATTCTCCAGCTTATAATCTTGGTCTAAGAGTTGGTGATGTAATATCTCAAATTTCTCAAGAATTAGTTAAGGATGCAGATCAAGCAAAAAAAATATTTGAAAAAGCTAAAAAACAAAAATTAGATTCTGTTCTTATCCAAATATATCAGAATGGATTTCCCAGATTTGTTCCATTAAACCTAGACTAAACTTGAAGTACTCTCTTTTGTTGATTGGAGGTCCCACCGCATCGCAAAAAACTAAACTAGCAATTTACATAGCTAAGAAGATACCTGCTGTTATTATTAATGCTGATACAATGCAGTTCTACAAAGACTTTAAAATTCTTAACAATAGACCTAACGATATTTTATCCTGTAAAACTGAGTTTCGTCTTTTTGGTACTTTAGATATTCCAAATTTTCCAAACTTAGGTTGGTGGAATAAAATAATAAGAAAGGAAATTAATAATGCATTAGAAAAGAAAAAACTTCCAATTGTTGTTGGTGGAACAGGTTTATATTTGAATGCAATAGAACGAGAAACCTCATTTATACCTAAAATTAAAAATGATGTAAAAAAAGAAATTTCAAACTTACATAAAAAATTTGGATTGAAATATTTATACAAAATATTGCGTGAATACGACGAATCATCCTATTACAACTTGAATCCTAATGATACATATCGAATAATAAGAGCTCTAGAAGTCAAAAAGTCAACTGGAAAAACACTGGATTTTTGGAAACAAAAAGAAACAGACGATAATTTAAAAAAAAAACTAAAATACTATTACTTAATAATTAATTCAGACAGGGACAAACTTTATAAACAAATAGATTTAAGATTCTTAAAGATGATTGAAAATGGCGTTTTAGAAGAAGTAAAGCGATTTACAAAAAAAAAAGTGAATTCAAATCATCCCATTTTTAGGATGATTGGATTAAAATACTTAATCAGTTATTTAGATAGAAAAATTTCTCTAGATGAGGCAATTTTATCTAGTCAGAGAGATACTAGGAGGTATGCTAAAAGGCAAATCACATGGTTTAAAAATCAACCACTAAAAGCTAATAGATTTATGTATGATGAGGCAGTTAATTTTTTTAGTTTAAGCACTTGCAAAAATTATTTTTTATTTTAGATGTTTATGATGAATATTTAGTTTATTTTAGAATAATGAGAAAATTTTTTACAGGTGCTGAATTAGTTATTGAATGTCTTAAACAAGAAAATGTGAAGGTAATATTTGGTTATCCTGGTGGAGCTGTATTGCCCATTTATGACGAACTTTTTAAACAAAATTCCATTAGACATATTTTAGTTAGACATGAACAAGCAGCCGTTCATGCTGCCGAAGGATATTCTCGATCTACAGGAAAAACTGGTGTCGTACTTGTTACATCTGGTCCAGGTGCAACAAATACAGTTACTGGTTTGGCAGATGCAATGATGGATTCAATTCCTATTGTATGTATCTCTGGACAGGTACCCACGCACATGATAGGAAATGATGCTTTTCAAGAAGCTGATATTGTTGGCATCACTCGACCATGTACGAAACACAACTTTCTAATTAAAGATGTTAAAAAATTACCTGAGGTAATTCATTCCGGATTTAATATTGCATCGAAAGGTAGGCCAGGACCAGTTTTAATTGATATACCAAAAGATATTCAAACTTTTAAGACTAGGTATAACGGAAAAAAATCATTATTAAAAAAATTAACCTATAAACCTAAAGTTTCAAGTAATCACGACCACATAGAAGAAGCGGTTAAAATGATTTCAGATTCTGTTCGACCAATGCTGTATATTGGGGGTGGTATCATTAATTCTGGAGAAAAGGCTTCTAAAGAGTTATTAAATTTAATACAAAAGACAGGCTTTCCTTTTACCCAGACACTTATGGGTCTAGGCGCGGCTCCTACCTCCCACCCAAATTTTTTAGGAATGTTGGGTATGCATGGAACATTTGAAGCAAATCAGGCAATGCATAAATGTGATCTATTAATTTGCGTAGGCGCAAGATTTGATGATCGGATAACTGGCAAGGTATCGGGATTTTCTCCAAATTCAAAAAAAATACATATTGATATTGATCCTTCTTCATTTAATAAAAGCGTAAATGTTGATATAACTCTTCAAGGAGATTTAAAAGTTGTATTGTCAAAAATCAATAAACTTCTTTTAAAAAAAAAGATAAAATTTAGTTTAGAAAAATATTCAGATTGGTTTAAGCTTTTATCCAAATGGAAAAAGAAAAATTGCCTAAAATTTAAAAATAGTGAAAGTATTATCAAACCACAATTTGCAATTAAAAGATTAGATGAGTTAACAAAGCATTTAAACCCTTTTTTTACTACAGAAGTTGGTCAACATCAGATGTGGGCAGCACAATATTTAACTTTTAACAAACCGAGACATTGGATGACATCTGGGGGTTTGGGAACTATGGGATATGGTTTACCTGCTGCTATGGGTGTTCAAATTGCACATCGTAACGCCCTAGTTATCGATGTGGCTGGAGAAGCTTCGATTTTGATGAATATTCAAGAAATGTCAACTCTAATACAGTACAGATTACCAGTTAAAATTTTTATACTTAATAACCATTATATGGGTATGGTTAGGCAGTGGCAGGAACTTTTACACGGAAATAGATTATCAGAATCATATATGGATTCGTTACCGGATTTCGTAAAACTGGCTGAATCTTTTGGTGCGGTTGGCCTTAGAGCAAAAAAACCATCTGATTTAGATGATATGATTAAAGAAATGATTAGGGTTAAAAGACCTGTAATATTTGATGTTTGGGTTGATCAAAAAGAAAATTGCTTTCCTATGATACCGTCTGGATCCACCCATGATCAAATGCTCTTGGGGCCAGATGATAAAGTTGATGATGCAATTTCTGAGGACGGTATGGTTCTTGTATGATATAGATGAATAAGAATTCTAATGATCATATTATTTCAATAATGGTTGATAATGAGCCAGGAGTTTTAGCTAGAGTAGTAGGACTATTTTCAGGACGCGGATACAATATTCAAAGTTTGTCTGTTTCAGAGGTTGATTCAGATAAATTTTTGTCTAGAATTACAATAGTAACAAGTGGAACTAAGGTTATTATTGATCAAATTAAGGCGCAACTGTTAAAGCTTATTCCAGTCCACAACCTTGTTGATCTGAGTGAGGAAAGTTCCTTTATTGGCAAGGAACTTGTTTTAGTTAAAGTTGAAAACATGAAAAAAAATAGAAAAAAAACTTTTGATATTGCTAATAAATTTAATGTTAGTATTCTTAACGATTCTAAAAAAGAACTAATTTTAGAGATGGTTGGTACACCTATTGAAATTACAAATTTTCTAAAAAAAATTAGACCATTTGGTATAATCGAAATTACTAGATCAGGGCTAGTCTCGATGTCATTAGGAAGAGATTATATTAAAAAATTTATTTAAGAAGGATAAAAAATGAAAGTTTATTATGATAAAGACTCAGATTTAGATTTAATAAAATCAAAAAACATAGCAATAATAGGATATGGTAGCCAAGGTCATGCTCATGCTTTAAATCTAAAGGATAGTGGTGTAAATAACATTGTTATTGGTTTGAAAAAGGGTTCAAAATCAAGAGCTAAGGCAGAGACAGATAATTTTAAGGTTTTAGATGTTATAGAAGCAGCTAAATGGGCTGATATTTGTATGATACTAGTTCCAGACGAGTTACAGGCTGATTTATATCAAAATGAGCTAGTAGATAATCTCAAGGAAGGTTCTGCAATGTTATTTGCTCACGGACTTTCAATACATTTTCAATTAATTGATCCTAGAAAAGATTTAGATATTTTCATGATAGCTCCTAAAGGGCCAGGGCACACTGTAAGAGCTCAATATCAATCTGGAGGTGGAGTACCATGCTTAATTGCTATTCATCAAGATCAATCAGGAAATGCATTAGAATTAGGTTTAGCATATGCCTCAGCTATTGGTGGTGGAAGATCTGGAATTATTCAAACAACATTTAAAGAAGAGTGTGAAACAGATTTATTTGGAGAGCAGGCTGTTTTATGTGGTGGCTTAAGCGCACTTATTCAAGCTGGTTATGAGACTCTGGTTGAAGCTGGGTATTCTCCTGAAATGGCATACTTTGAATGTTTACATGAAGTAAAGTTAATAGTAGACTTAATTTACGAAGGGGGTATTGCTAATATGCGATATTCTATATCTAATACAGCTGAATATGGTGATCTTACAAGAGGGAGACGAGTAATTGACGACAATACTAAACAAGAAATGAAAAAAATCCTAAAAGAAATACAAACAGGTAAGTTTGTTAGAGATTGGATTTTGGAGTGCAAGTCCGGTCAATTAAACTTTAAAGCAGAGAGAAAAATACAAAAAAGTAAGAATATTGAAGAAGTTGGAAATAAATTAAGAAAAATGATGCCCTGGATAACTTCGAGTAAATTAGTAGATCAGAATAAGAATTAATAATGACAGATAAAAAAGAATATATATTTATTTTTGATACAACCTTACGGGATGGAGAACAATCTGCTGGTGCTTCTTTATCAGTAGATGATAAGATAGAAATTGCAAAATTTCTAGATAGTATGAAGGTGGATATAATTGAAGCTGGTTTTCCATATGCCTCAGAAGGAGATTTTGAAGCAGTAAAAAAAATTTCAGAACTATTGAAAAATTCAATCATTTGCGGTTTAGCTCGTGCTAATTATGCAGATATTGATTCAGCTTATGAGGCTATGAAAAAAAGTAAAAGATTTAGAATACATACATTTCTTTCAACGAGTGACCTTCACATGAAATACAAGTTAAAAATGTCTAGATCTGAGGTACTTGATAGCATAAGAAAAAGTGTTTCAAGGGCAAGAAAATATACTGACGATGTTGAATGGTCTCCTGAGGATGCTTCAAGAAGTGAACCCAACTTTTTGTATCAAACAATTGAATTAGCCATAAAATCAGGAGCTAAAACTATAAATATCCCAGACACTGTTGGGTATGCACTTCCTTATGATTTTGGAAATTTGATAAAAAAAATTAAACATAATGTTTCAAATATAGATAAAGCAATAATATCAGTTCACTGTCACAATGATTTGGGTCTTGCTGTAGCAAACTCTCTGAGTGCAATTACTAATGGGGCTAGGCAGGTTGAATGTACCATCAATGGTATCGGTGAAAGAGCGGGAAACGCTGCAATGGAAGAAATAGTTATGTGCTTAAATACACGTAAGGATCTTTTGCCATATAAATCAAAGATTATTACGAAGAAAATATCTAAGATCTCTCGCCTCGTTTCAACAGCAACTGGTTTTCACGTCCAACCTAATAAGGCTATAGTTGGAAAAAATGCATTTGCTCATGAATCTGGAATTCATCAAGATGGTATGCTTAAGCACTCCAATACTTATGAGATAATGACACCTGAATCAATTGGCTTGTCATCTTCTGAATTAGTACTTGGTAAACATTCAGGTAGACATGCATTTAAAGTAAAGCTTGATGAATTGGGATTTAAATTTAGTAATCTAGAATTAGATAAATTATTTAAAAAATTTAAAAATTTAGCTGATAAAAAGAAACAAATTTTTGAAGAAGATTTAATAGCTCTGGTTGATGATCAATCGTTGGTAAATAACAAAGCTATAAGGTTTCTTCAACTTGAAGTAATTTGCGGCAATAAAAGGCATGCAGAGGCTAAAATAAACCTAGAATTTAATAAAAAAAAAATAGTTTCTTCATCAAATGGACAAGGACCTATAGATGCAATATTTAAGTCGATAAGAAAAGTCATAGATCATAAGGCCCAATTAACTTTATATCAGGTCAACGCAATCACTAAAGGTGTAGACGCTCAGGCTGAAGTAAGTGTAAGACTTGAAGAAAATGGTTTTTCTGTACAAGGTCAAGGACAAGATATCGACACAATGGTCGCATCAGCAAAATCATATATAAATGCACTGAATAAATTAATTTACAAAAGAGAAAGATATAAATCTGGATCTATGAAATTTTCAAAAGATAATAATAATATTAACAAACATGTAATTTAGTAGATTTTTAAATTGAAATCATACAATGTTACAAGTATAAAGAAATATTCAGGAATTATTTTATGATTGATTTGTTTGGGTTGTTTTCACAAGATATTGCCATAGATCTTGGCACTGCTAACACTTTAATATATGTAAAAGGAAAGGGTATTGTATTGAACGAACCCTCTGTAGTAGCATTATCAAATGATAAAGAACCTGGTAAAGCTAAAGTATTAGCAGTTGGTCACGAAGCGAAGACAATGTTGGGTAGAACACCAGGAAATATTACCGCTATAAGGCCTATGAGAGATGGGGTAATAGCTGATTTTGATGTCGCTGAAGAAATGATTAAACACTTTATTAGAAAGGCCCACTCACAAAATAGTTTTTTTAGTCCTGTTGTTGTGGTTTGTGTTCCGTCAGGGGCAACCTCAGTAGAACGAAGAGCAATTGAGGGTTCTGCTGCTGCTGCCGGAGCCAGAAAGGTTTATTTAATAGATGAGCCTATGGCTGCCGCCCTTGGTGCTGGATTACCAGTGACTGAACCTTCTGGTTCAATGGTTGTTGATATTGGTGGTGGAACCACTGAGGTTGCGTTACTTGCTCTAGGGGGAATTGTACACGCTCATTCGGTTCGAGTAGGAGGCGATGCGATGGATACTGCAATTATCAACTATATTCGTCGCGCACATAATCTTCTAGTTGGAGAAAGCAGTGCTGAAAGAATAAAGAAAGCTATTGGTGTTGCCGCACCTCCAAATGGAGGAGAAGGTAAAGTTTTACATATAAAAGGGAGAGATCTTTTAAAAGGTGTTCCAAAGGAAGTAATTATAAATCAGAAACAAATTGCTGATGCTTTGTCAGAACCTGTTTCAGCTATTATTGAGGCTGTAAAAAATACTTTAGAAAATTCAGATCCTGAACTAGCTGCTGATATTGTTGATAAAGGAATTGTTCTAACTGGTGGAGGATCTCTTTTAGGAGATCTTGACCAAGTTATAAGGGATTCAACTGGTTTACCAGTAACAATTGCTGAGGACCCTTTAAGTTGTGTTGTTCAAGGAACAGGAAAATGTGCCGAAGATCTAAAATCTCTTAGTTCGGTGTTATCTAGCAGTTTTTGATTAAATAAGAGTTGTGAGAAGTAAAAATTTTTCAAGATTTTTAAAACCATCACAACTTAATTTAGAATTTGTTGAGAGATTTTTTGTTTTATTTATATCCCTATGTATTTTTTGGGTAAGTTTTTTTTTTTATGAAACCCAAAGACAAATAAATTTGAGATTGCATGAAACTTTAAGTCCGATTTATAATATTTTTTCAATACCCAATAACTATCTAAATATATTTCTAAGCTCATTTAAAAACTACGCAAATCTAAAGTCATCAAACGATAAACTAACGCTAAAGCTTATGAAAGCTCAAGATAATTTAGACGAACTCTATCATCTAAAAGTTGAAAACCAACAATTAAAAAATCTATTAAATGTTCAAGCTCCTCCCTCATCAACTAAAATTGTTTCAAGAATTGTTCTTGACCCTTCAGATATATACAGTTCCAAAATTTTTATCGACGTTGGTTTTGATCATGGGATAAAGATAAATACTCCAGTTTTCAATGAAAATGGTTTTTTAGGAAGAATTATTCATGTTTCAGATAATGTTTCAGAAGTTCTGTTACTAAATGACCCACGTTCTACCATACCTGTTATATCCGAAATCTCCAAAATAAAATTTTTTGTTGAAGGAAATTTTGAAAATCTTAAAATTAAACATGCTAGTGGTAATGAAAATTTTATTGATGATGAACTAGTCATTTCTACAAGTGCATCTGGTTACTTTAAGAAAGGAATAATAGTGGGAAAACTTAAGATTTTTAAAAATAAAATTAGAGTGATTCCTAGTGCAAAAAAAGATGACTCGGTATATGTTATGACATTAGGATATGATTATTTAAGAGAATTTCCAAAAATTGATCAAAAATGACCAAAAAAGAACTTAAAAAACAACTCTTTTTGGCTATGCCACTATCGACCTGCATATTGTTTATCTTTTTTGACTCAATTCCTTTTTATTTTTTTAGTCAATATTCATTTAACACCCAATTTGGCCTCACTATATTATATTGTTGGATTTGTATGAATCCGGATTTGTTAAGACCGATAGTAATTCTTTTTTTGGGTTTATTAATAGATCTATTTCACAATTACTTATTTGGGTTCACTTCAGTACTTGTTTCTTTAATTTTATTTATACAAAAAAGAGATACATCAAATTTAATAGGCAAAAACTTTAAAATAACGTGGCTAAGATTTTTTATTTTTATTCTGATTGTAAACATTTTGTCTTCTATTGTTTTTAAATTATTAAATTCGGATTCAATAATTAACAGTTTTGATTTTTTTTATACGATAGTTCTAACAAGTATGTTTTTCCCATTCATTTTTTATTTTACCTACTACCTAAATAATAAAATAGTTTACTATGCTGAATAAACAAATTGAAGAATTTAGAAAGTTTCAAAAAAGAACATTGATTCTTGGAATTGGCAAATCACTTTTTTCTCTATTAATTGTATCAAAGTTATACTACTTACAGATTTTAAATAAATCTAAATTTGGTAAACTTTCTGAGACAAACAGAATTAAAATTAGGATTCTTTATCCAGAAAGAGGTATTATAACTGACAATAATGGAAAAAAATTAGCTGAAAATAGAATTGACTATCAAATTACAATTCTTAAAGAAGATAAGCAGTATTTAAAACAGACACTTCAAGGACTAGGAAAAATCATAACTTTCTCAAAAAATGAAGTAGATTTACTTGAAAAGAATTTAAAAAAAAGATCTCTCGATGACTTTGTAATTGTTAAAAGAAACCTTACCTGGAGTGAATTAGAGATTTTTGAATATTATTCTCATAACTTTCCCTATTTTTCAATTAACAAACAAAAAGTTAGAGATTATAAAAACAGTCAAGCGTTTTCACATGTAATTGGATACGTGGGTTTTTCCCCAAAAAAAAAAGATTCAAAACTCAATGAGTTAAAAATTGGTAAATCAGGGGTTGAAGAAAAATATAATACTATTCTTCAAGGCAAAGAAGGTATTCAAAAAGTTGAATCTAATTCGAGTGGAAAAGTCATAAGTCTTCTTGATGCAAAGAGAAGCATACCAGGCAAAAATCTTGATACTTATTTGGATAAGGAAATACAAGAATTCTGTTTTAATGTATTAGATGGAAGAAGTGGTAGCTCCGTTGTAATTGATAATGAGACAGGTGGGGTTGTCTCACTGGTATCATCTCCTTCATTTGATATTAACGAGTTTAGTTACGGAATAAACAATAGAAAGTGGAATTTACTTAAAAATAATGAAATGAAACCGCTTTTGAATAAATCAATTGCAGGTTTATATTCACCTGGATCAACGTTCAAACTAATTGTTGCTTTGCTTGCTTTAAAGGATAAAAATTTTCAGCCATCTTTGAAGTTTTTTTGTAACGGTCACTTAAGTTTAGGGAATCATAAGTTTCATTGTTGGAAGAGAAAGGGTCATGGATTTGTTGATCTCAATGAAGCAATTTATAAATCATGTGATTGTTATTTTTATAATCTTGCTAATCAGATTAACATGAACGATTTATCCAAATTTGCCAATTTGTTTACTATCGGGGAAAAAACCGGTATTGATCTACCAAACGAACAACAAGGAATTATGCCCAATGAAGACTGGAAAATAAAAAAAAAAGGTGAAAATTGGCACTTGGGAGAAACATATAATGCTGTCATTGGACAGGGTTTTACTTTATCGACACCTTTACAAATTGCTGTAATGACTTCTAGAATTGCTACAGGAAAGTTAATTATTCCAAGCATTTTGAAGGTAAAACAAGAATTTGAAACTCTTCCAATAAATGAAGAGAATTTAAATTATATTAGAGATTCAATGTACAAGGTTGTAAATAAATTTGGAGGCACGGCATTTTCATCAAAACTTAAAACTAAAAAAATTTTTATGGCAGGTAAGACCGCCACATCACAAGTAAGAAGAATCTCACTGTCAGAGAGAGAAACGGGTGTTTTAGAAAATGAAGAATTACCATACAAATTGAGAGACCATTCTATATTTTCTGGTTTTGCGCCGTTCGATAATCCTAAATATTCAATAGCAATAGTTTTAGAACATCACGGAAGCGGATCAAAATATGCTGCTCCAATGGCAAGAGATATTCTAGATTTTGCATTAAGTTGATATTATGTTAAGAGAACTATTGTATAAAATTAAAAATTTACATTGGACGCTAATTTTAACTGTTATATTTCTATCGCTTGTGGGTCTAATAATGATTTTTAGTGCTTCACATTCCGATGGTATGCAATCAACTTATTCACAAATACTTAAACTTTTATTAGCAATTTCTATTATGTTTTTTGTAGCTCTTATAGATATTAATACTTGGCAAAAGTATTCTTTCATTCTTTATTTTTTTGGTATTATCCTTCTTTTGTATGCTACCTTTTACGGATACATAGGAAAGGGTGCTAGAAGATGGATTGATTTAGGTGTTTTTAATCTTCAGCCGTCAGAAATTATGAAAATTTTCTTAATAATGGCTTTAGCAAAATTTTTTGATGAAAGGAAGCTCGAAACTCTCAAGGATTATTTATTTTTAATTATTCCCATAATTTTAATACTAATTCCGTTTGTCATTATATTGAATCAGCCGGACTTAGGCACTGGGTTGGTCTTACTTTTACTTGGCCTTATAATTTTTTTTATTGTAGGCATTAATATAAAATTCTTTTTATTTACTATTTTTTTTGGATTGTGTCTTTCACCTTTTATATGGGATTCTTTACATCAATATCAAAAGCAAAGGTTACTTACATTCTTTAATCCATATAAAGACCCACTTGGCACTGGTTATCATATAATTCAATCAGAAATTGCGATTGGATCGGGTGGATTTTTGGGTAAAGGATGGTTGAAAGGAACCCAATCTCATCTTGATTTTTTACCAGAGAAGAAAACTGATTTTATTTTTTCTATGTTGGGTGAAGAATTTGGATTTGTTGGTACACTATCAATTGTGGGATTGTTTCTTGTTATATGTTTTACAGGTTATTTGATTTCTAACAGTATTGAAAAAAACTTTTTTTCAAAAATCCTTGGTATATCTTTGATTTCAAATTTCTTTATTGCCGGATCATTGAATATGGCAATGGTTATGGGACTTACGCCTGTTGTCGGCATCCCACTTCCCCTTGTTTCCTACGGGGGATCATCTTTAGTAATGTATTTCTTTGGGTTTGGTCTTCTACTTTCAATTGATTTAACTCATAAAATCAATAAAGAGAAAAACCTAACTAATATTCCCTTTTTCTGAGATTAGAATAGCAATTTTCCTAGTTTTTTTAAAATTCGCAAAAGTTATTAGTAAAATTACAAGAATAGGTACACTAAGGAACATCCCGCTTATACCCCAAAGTTTTCCTAAAATACTTAATGTTATAAGCATTATTACTGGACTTAAGTTGAGAGACTTTCCCATTATTTTAGGTTCTATAAAGTTCCCTACTAGTACTTGAGAAACTAATAATGTTATAAAAAGAAATAAAGAATTAATTAAGTCCAGTTTTTGTATTAAAGAGAACACAAATGGTAGAATAACAGCAATTAACGAACCTATAAAAGGTATGAAATTTAGTAAAAATGCCAAAATACCAAAAAAAATAGAGAGGTCACTTGAGAATAAAAATAAGATTATAAAACTTAAAACTCCAGTGAGTCCGCTGGTCATAAGCTTAATTTGAAAATAATCATAGATTTGATTCTTTATTTTGAAAAAAATAGTCTTAAAGGATCTATCAAGATTAAGTTTATTAAATTTTGTTATTAAAAACTTTTCTTCTAGTAAAATAAATATTAAAAGAACTAAAATTAGTGATAAGTTACCAGCAATATTGGTTAGTGTATTTAGAATATTCGAGAAAATAAAATTGAAATTAATATTATTAATTATATTTTTTGACAAGGATATAACAACACCTAGATTTTGACTCTCTATATAAGTGACTACCTTTTCAAAGTTCAATTGATAAATATCACTTTGAGAAATTACATTTTCTATGTTTCGTTCTATCAAAATTCCTAAAAGATAAAAAAAAATAATTAATGTACTGCATACTACTATAAATGAGAAATTATGATTCATCTGTGTTTTTGTAATAATTTTTTCATTTAAAGACTTGAGTAAAATAAAAATGAAGAAAGAAAAAAGAAGTGGAATTAATAAAAATTTACCAAAGTGTAAGGCAGCAATTACTATTGGCAATATTAAAATGGTTAACATAATTACTTGCTATATTGATCTAAGACTTGAACCATTTTTGTTGTACCAAAAAGGTCAGTATCAGTTTCTTCAACTCTTACCGCCTTAACCAAACCAATATTTGGTGCATACCATTCTTGGGTTTTAATTTTAATTTTAATTGTTCCTATTTCACTATCGCCAAAAAAAGTAGTATTACCCTCTCCAACTATTTTGATACATTTTTTAAAAGATCCAGCTGGAACCTTAATTGTCTCATTTAATGATATAAGTTTATTCTTAAGTTGAAAATTTGCCGTAGCTTTATAATCAAAGTAAGGATAGCGGCGAAGTATAAGAAAAGTTTTACTTTCTTCAGTCCAGGTATTTCCCTTTTTAATGGGATATTTTAAAACGTATCTTTTTTTTTTCTCAAACTCTATATTATTTGAATTATACTGTTTACCAAATCTCAATATACCTTCTTTTGAATTGTAGTAATAATAAATACTGTTATTCTCTCTCCTTAGCGGATGAACATAGATTTCTTTGTTTGTTGAAGGATTAATAACTTTTTGTTTCTTAAGAACACTACTAATTTTTTTGTAGACGGATTTTTTCTCAATTTCTGGTATTATATCAATATGATAATTCCAAGTCATATTTTCATTTAAAGGGAAATATGTATTATTCTGCAAGGAACAGGAGCTAGTAACTAAAAATGCCAAGAATAATAGTTTTTTTTTCATTTTTCAGGAAGCAATTGGCTTGGCATATCAAAAAAATTAACTTTCATACTAGTACTCATTGTTTTCTTCTTTTCAAGAACTTGTGAAATTACTCCAGATTCATCTTCTTCCTCTTTTAATTCGCCCATTTGAGGTACTCCGTTCTTAATGTTTACAAGAGCTTTGGAAATTCTCTCATGTATTTCCTTAGAGTATGCTAGTTCGAATGATCTAGGTGTACTAAGACCAGATTTATCGTTCATATCAGTGATCCACAAATAAATTATACCCTCAGAATTTAATATTACATTTGGCTCATAAATTTGAGCTGAAATAAGTCTGAATCTCTCCGGAACAAAATCTTTGGTAGGCCACCCCAATAAACTTTTAAAGGATGAATATGTAAAAATGCAAAAATACGTTACAACCACAATCATTGACGATTTTATTAACCAATGAAATTTCGTTCTAAGGTTGAAAATTATTAATAAAAAACCTAGGAGTACATATCCTAGAATTATAAAAATTACTGTTGAATCCATTTTTCCTCTTTTTAAAATTTTATTTTATACATTTCTAAGTATCTGGCACTAATTTTTTATATAAATTTCCAGTTACTAGGACTGCACCATCTTGTGAGATTTTGAATCTAGTAGCCGTTCTTTCTTCACCCTTTTTTGTTAGGTTAATAGTTCCATAATAAATTACCTCTAACTGAGGATTTACTTTTTCTACTTTAACATTTACATCAACTGGTTGCTGTGTTTCAGTGGCGTAATAATGTACATTGACAATATATTCACCCGGCACTACTGCTCTCAGGGTTACAACTTCTTGATTAAGAGGGTTTTGAATTTTTTCACCATTGACTATGATAGTATCATTCAATAAACCTCGATCATCTCTATCTAAATGAACAAATCCCGCCTCGGTACCTCTGAACCACACTAGATCTCCGTTAGGGCTTTGCACATATGTATCTATATCATCAGGACAATTATCCTCCCAACTAACCGTGATAATATATTCTGCTTTTGGATTTATTACACCAGTTTTAGGAATAGGGTTCATAAATATTATTGCCAAAAACATTAAGAGAGTAAAAGCAAGTAATACATTGAAAAGCAAATCTGTAAATGGATCAGTCTTTAATCTTCTTCCAGAGTATGCCATATTATAAACTTTGATCTAAACTAACTTCTGAAATTTGATTAAGCACAGAAAATAGTTCCTCACAACCATTTTCAAGATTGTAATATTGAAAAGCAATTAAAACACCAGTTATCAATGCTGACAATGTAGTATAAAGTGCTACACCCATACCGCTTCCCATTGTTGTTAAAACTCCCTGAAGTAGTGAAACATCAAAAGTTGTTATATCTGAAAGCGAACCTAACATAATAATGAATCCAATAACCGTTCCAATTAATCCTAGTTTGAGCATTATATCTGCACTAAACCAACCAAATTCAAATGATCCACTCGCCTTTTTGATATATGTTTCTAGTATCTGCCCATGACTTGTAGAACCCTTATTTTTTAAATTGATCAAGTCTTTAAAATATTGAGACACCAACCCATCTGACATCTCTCCTTTTGATGATAAAATAAGTCTATCATCAATCAATTTTAACTTCACATCATCTTTCAATAGATTTTTTTTAATTATATGAGCCTTGTTTAGTTCACATGAAATAACATAGGTATGATAAGCACAATGAGAACAAATTATAAAAAATAATACAAAGATGATTGATGTAATAAAACTTTTATCAGAAAGTAGCAGTTCTCCTAAAATTCCTTGATCCCACATTAAGAAAAAGAAAAAGAAAATTAGGCTAAATTTCAATAGCCAATTTAAAAATAGTTTATGATCTTTTGTCATTTATTGTATTCTAAAATCGTTTCACAGGGTACTTGAAGTTTTTTTTTACCATTCAAGAATGATAGTTCTATTAAAGAAAGAAAGCAAACAACATTTCCACCTGACTTTAAAATTAATTCGCAAGCAGCTTTTGCTGTACCCCCGGTAGCTAACAAATCATCAATCAAGAGGAAATTATTTTTTGCAAGATTTGGATTCACCTCCAAGGTATCCTCTCCATATTCAAGTGCATAATTTATTTGTATTTTTTTACCTGGTACTTTACCTCTTTTTCTTATGATAGTTATACCGAGACCCATATAAATTGCTAAAGCAGAACCGAAAATAAAGCCTCTAGCATCAATGGCAGCAATTTTATCAAATTTATATTTTTTTACTTTTTGTTGCATTAATTTGACGGAATCTTTGAACGCTTCGTCATTATGGATAAGCGGTGACATATCATAAAATAAAATTCCTTTTTTGGGATAATCAGGAATCTTTGATATAAAATATTCAATTTGTTTTTCTGTCATATAATTAATTCTGAATTTATCTAAAAAATTATTTACGTATTAAATGTCAACATTATACTAAATTTACTCAATTAAATATAAAAAAAATTATAGATGTCAAAAAAAAACGAAACTAAAGAAAAAATTCTTGTAATGGCTTTTCAATACTTGAACGAAGTT
>CESW01149665.1_pt1 | contig 20920 bp, 21 predicted proteins | sample 531171 | NCBI WGS metagenome assembly CESW01 (sample SAMEA2621859, study PRJEB7988) | marine metagenome | biome: marine biome (ENVO:00000447); feature: surface water layer (ENVO:00002042); material: "saline water (ENVO:00002010), including plankton (ENVO:xxxxxxxx)" | depth 5 m
TAAGATACTTTTTTGCTCTGAATATAGATGGTAATTAAAAACTCATGTGAAATATTTGGTTTGCCTGGTTCAGGCAAAACATTCTTAAGAAGTAAAATAAAAAAAAAAATTGAAGAGGAGGGATATAGGGTACTAAACAGTAAGGAAGTAATAACAGAATTTTTAAAATTATATTATAAAACTTCTTTATTTGAAAAAAGTTGCTTAAAATATTTTGAATTATTTATAAAAATTGAAAATTATGATAAAAATTTTAAAAAAAACCTCAAAAAGATTACATATCAAAAAAAGAAATCACTAAAAAATGCTATTAGCAACATTATAAGAAAAGGATATTACAATTTATGTAAAAAGATTGTTAGACAAAATAAAAATAAAATTAAATTTCTAAATCAAATTGAAAAAAGCTTTGCTGTCTCTAAAAAAAAAATTTATCTTGAGTGGTTTTATGAATTGCTTGCAGCAACGATCATTTTTGAAAAAGCATCAAAAAACATAAATAAGATTTTTTTTTTCCCTGATGAAGCGTTTGTTCAAAAAATTTATATTTTTGGGAAATTACCAATAAAAAATAAAAAAAAAATAATTAAAAGTTACATTTCTGATATGCCTATTTTTAATAAAATAATTTACTTAAAAACCGATTTTAATAAAGTTATTAAAATAAACAAATTAAGAAAAAAAAATCAAATCCAGAAGTACCAACTTAAAAAAAATATTAAGAAATATTATTCAATTGAAAAACAAATATTTAAATACAAAAAATTTCTTAAATATAAGGAGTTTAAAAGTAAAATTTAATTTCTAAGAAAAGTTCAGTGAAATGGTTGCATATATTATAAAATTTCTTAAATCAATGAAAGTTCATGAAATTAAGATATTAGCTTTTATATATATAAATTTAAAAAAGATATTTTTAATCCCATTAATTAGTGTGCTAAGATATTATAATTTATATAGTCCAGATTATGAGGTAAAAAAAAAAATAAATTTTGGCAAGAAAAAAGAAAATTTATTTTTTATTAAACAATTAAAAAAAAGTAATTTATATCTGGAATTTGGTAGTGGAAATTCTACACTTGTTGCAAAATATTACAAAAAAAAATTTTATTCAGTAGAAAGTGATAGAAATTTTTATTTTTTTTTAAAAAAAAAATATTTGTTAAAAAATTATTTTCTAAGAGATATTGGTATAGTCAAATACTTTTCCATTCCATTGCTTTTTAATCTACAAAAAAAGTTTCTTGTAAATCGAGCGAGAAGATATTCTAATGATATTTTAAATATTCTTGAAAAAAAAAAACAAATTCCAGATTTCGTCTTAGTTGATGGAAGATATAGAGTTCTAACATCAATTTATTTATATAGATTTTATCAAAAAAAAAGGGGGAAATTTACCATCATCATAGATGATTATAAGGAAAGAAATTTTTATCATATAATAGAAAAATTTTTTGTCATAAAAACATATGGTAGATTTGGTGTAATTAATAAAATTAAAAAAAGAATAAACACAACTAAATATATTAAGAAATATATTTTAGATTATAGGTAATTTTTATGACTAACAAATTTAAGATTCTACATGTTGTAAGTGGAACAACTCAAAATGGCGCATTTAAAGGAGCATTAATTCTTCATAAGGCTTTATTAAATTTAAAAATAGAGTCAAGTATATTAAATGATTGTTATGATTGTAAAAAAAAATCAAAAAATAATTTTCAAATAAAAAATATAAATAACTTAAAGAAAAATACTATATCAAAAATTATTGGTTTTTTTTATATTTTTATTGAAAAGTTTTTAAAAAGCTTATTTCTTAAAAATAAAAGATCCTCTTTTACAATTGGTTTATTGGGTTTTGATATTTCTAAAACTGAGGAATATAAAAAAGCTGATATTGTGCATATTCATTGGATTGACCAGGGATTTATAAAAATTAGTTCCCTAAAAAATATTAAAAAACCAATAATTTGGACTATGAGAGATATGTGGGCATTTTCAGGTGGTGCTCATTACACAATGGATTTTAAAAATTATGAAGATGGCAAGTTCTCAAAAATAATTAAAAATTACAAAAAAAAAATTTTTGGAAATAATATTTGTTTTATTGCAATTAGCGAATGGTTAAAGGATCAAGCAAATAAAAGTATTACTTTAAAAGAAAGTAAAATTAAAAAAATTTATAATAATATAGAATTTAATAAATTTAAAATTATTTCGAAAGAAACTGCAAAATTAAATCTACATATAAATACTAAAAAAAAAATATTACTTTTTGGGGCAGTGAACCCACAACATAAAAGGAAGGGATGGAATATATTTATTGAAGCTCTAACTAAATTAGATAAATCCAAATATTTTCTTGTAATTTTTGGAAACTTTTGGTCGTATCAAACTTTAGATAAAATAGGTATAGAATATAAATCTTTTGGATTTGTTAACAATTTTGGCAAATTAAACAATATATTTTCCTGCGCCGATCTGCTTATTTTTCCATCAATACAAGAGGCTTTTGGCAAAATTTGGGTGGAAGCTATGGCATGCGGGACTCCAGTTGTATGTTTTAACAAAACACCACCAGCTGAAATAATTAATCATAAACAAAATGGATTTATAGTAAATAATTTTGAATCTAACTCTTTAATCAAGGGTATAGAATGGATGTCAAATCAGTTTACAGTCGACGAGAAAATTCGAGTCAAAATTAGGGAAAAAGCTTCTAAATTCGACTCACATTTAATAGCCTTAGAATACAAAAAATTATACGAAGATATCTTAAAAAAAAAAAATATTATCATTGATTTTGATCACAAATGATCAATCAAGTTAAGACTTTATTAAATATTTTAAATCTCTATAGCCTTTCATATAATTAAATTTACTAAGTGTTTTAATTAATTTAATTTTAACATTCGGATCTACTAGAATTGGCCTTATAAGACTAATATATTTTTTTTTGGTATAAAGATTTCCAAACACTCCATTTTTTTTATTCATATGCGTTTTGATTTTTTTTTGATAATTAATTACATATCCAATATGAAAAACTGTACAATCAATGTTCTTTTTTGACGGGTAAAAATTATCATATTTTCTAAAACCCATACCATCATAATTTGATACGTATTTTTCAGCTTTAATAATCCTATGCCAGGAATTATAGGAGGTAAAATTTGGATCTCTTATAGAGCTAAAATTAAAAACAAAATGTATAAACTTCATTTTCAACTCATCATAAAGATTAAGGATATTTTTATTTAGATTGTTTTTTAAGTTAATATCAAATAATTCATCTGCACCACATAACATTATATTTTCATTCATACATTTATTTGATAATAAATTAAATACATCAGCAATCCATCTCCCTCTGTTTGAGCATTTATTAGTTGTACTTGAATTAAAATTTAAAAACTCAATCTTAATTTTTTTTTTATATTTTGTTTGACTCAAAAATTTATTCAAAAGTTTACTATATTTCCTATTAAATGTTTGTTTATCCACTCCAATTATTAATTCATCCAAAATCGTCAACGCACTCTCAAAACATATATCAAATGGATACAAATCTAAATTTTTAAGACAAGCTATACCACTAATTAAATTTTTTTTTCTTTTTTTTGGAAGTAGTATATTCTTAGAATATAAATAAAATTTATTAAATTTTTTTCGATTATATAAATTTATTTTTCCATAGTAATCATAATAGTATAGTTTAAAATTATTATTTAAAGTGCTCTTTTCCTTTTTTAAAAAAATAAAATTGAAAAATTTGTAAGAATTTCCATCAGTTAATGTATCTTTATTTTCTGATATTAGAATATTATTTTTATTTTTCTTATTTTTTTTAATTTCTTGAAAAAAAATTTTTTCTGATACAACTTTTAAATTTTTATTCTTATCGTAATTTCTAATGAAATTATCTTTGCAAATTATTGTTTTACAATTTAATGTAATTGAAACGAAATTGTAGATTAGTTTTGAATTAGATGAATAAATAAAAAATAAAGGTTTTGTTTCTATAAAATATCTTAAACCATGTATATAGTCTAAATCATGGTATAGTGAGTTTAATTCATCTTTTTTAAAAATATTTATATAAGTTCTAAAACCCAATGATTTTATTTTAATTTTTTGAGATAAGATTTTGAAATTTCTATTAATTATAAATGTTTTATATAACGCTTTTAGATATTGATAATTTGAGTTTTCATTTATAAAATATATAAATTTTCTTATTTGGAATTTCATTTTAATATCATTTTAAATATATTCACAAAATATTATAGATTATTAAATAAACATTTATTAACTAATAAATTTTCATGCTACAAGGTATAAATATGATTAAAACAGTAATACTAGCTGGAGGGATGGGAACAAGAATTTCTGAGGAAACCAAAAAAATTCCCAAACCAATGGTAAAAATAGGAAATTTGCCGATGATCCATCATATCATAAAAATTTACGAATCATATGGCTATAAAGATTTTATAATTTGTGGTGGTTATAAATATAAATTAATTTCAAATTATTTTAAAAAAACTAAATTGAATTCTAATGTTAAAGTTATAAATACTGGTATGAATACAATGACTGCTGGTCGAATATTAAAAATTAAAAAGTTTTTACAAAAAGATGCATTATTTTTTTTAACTTATGGCGATGGTGTGTCAGATGTCGACCTTGATAAACTACTAAAACTTCACAACAAGAGCAAAAAACTGCTAACGCTAACTGCTGTTCAACCTAACGTAAAATATGGAATAGTTAAATTTTCTAAAAAAAATAAAATAATAAACAAGTTTGAAGAAAAACCAAAAAAACATTTCATTAGTGCCGGTTTTTTTGTGGTTTCAACAAAAATATTTAAGTATATAAAAAATTCTAAAACTATTTTTGAATTTGATTGTCTTCCTACTTTAGCAAAAAAAAAAATGATTGTCGGCTATAAACACAAGGGTTTCTGGCATTCTCTTGATACAATGAAAGATAAAATAAACTTAAATAAAATTTGGAATAAAGGTAAAGCACCGTGGATAAGTTAGGTAAATTTTTTGCTAATAAAAAAATTTTAATAACTGGCAATACTGGATTTATAGGATCCTGGCTTACATTAGTATTATTGAATTATAGGGCGAAAATAACTGGGGTGTCAAAAGATATTGGAGAGAAAAATGGACTATTTAGAATTTTAAAAATAAAAAAATCTATCAATTTTAAAATTTTAGATCTTACCAATGAAAAAAAGGTGTCTCAATTTCTAAAAAAAAAAAACTTTGATATTATTGTTCATTTGGCAGCTGAGCCTCTTGTATATGATGGCTATCAAAACCCAAATAATATTATTAAAAATAATATATTTAGTACTTTAAATTTATTAAACAGTTTAAAAAATAAAAAATATTTTTTAATCAATTTCACAACTGATAAAGTTTATTTTAACAATAATAATAAAAATAAATTTTTTATTGAAAAGGATGAACTATATGGTGAGGATCCTTATAGCTTCAGTAAAGTTACCACTGATATGATGGGTAGAATGTGGTCTCAAAATTTTAAGTTTTCTAAAGTAATTAATATCAGATGTGGAAACGTAATTGGCGGCTCCGACTGGAAACAAAAAAGATTAATTCCTGACATCATTAAAAAACATTACCAAGCAAAAAAATTAAATATAAGAAATTTGAATTCAACACGACCTTGGATACATATTCTAGAATTATCGAATCTATTATTATTATTAATTAAAAAAAAATTTAAAGAAAATTTTAAATTTGATGTCTTTAATATAAGTCCAAATAATGGTGAGGAAAAAAATGTTAAATGGATTATTAAATGTTTTGAGGAACATTTTGATACAAAACTGGATTATAGTCTTGAAAGTACTTTTAAAGAAAAAGAAAATTTAAAATTAGATAATAAAAAAATTTTTAATTTTTTAGAGCAAAAAAAAAAATTAAGTGTTAATAAAAGATTTGAACTTACATTTGAATGGTATCAAAATTTTTTTGACAATAATACACATATAAAAAGAAAAACATTAAATCAAATCAATGAAGTAAAAAAAATTTTATTTTCTAAATGAATATTTTACTCACTGGGCATAGAGGATATATAGGTAAATCTATAAAAAAAAAATTTTCTGAAAGCAACTATAATATAAAAACTATCACTAATAGAATAACCACAAAATCGAAAATAAATTATGAGAATATTGATTGTGTAATACACTGTTTAAATAAATTTAATTGTAATAATAAAAATGACATTTTTAAAACGAACTATATAATTTCAAAGAAAATTTTTGATGAAATAATTAAAGTTAATTCTAAAAGGATAAAAATTTTTATAAATATAAATACTATAAAAATTAAAGAGAATTCAAATTTCAATAATAATTACTATGTAACGTCAAAAAAAAAATTTTCATGCTACGTTGAAAAAAAAACAAATAAAAAAATTTTGTTCATTGATTTTTTGGTGCCCACGGTGTTTGGTAATAAAGGAAATGGAAAAGATTTTTATTCTGAAGCTTTTGTACAACTTAAAAAAAATAAAGAATTAAAAATCAAAAGTCCTCATATATCTAAAAAGTTTATTAAAATCAATAATTTAACAAATCAAGTTTTTAGATTTTTTAAAAAATATGAGAATTCATCAAAAACTGGTTATTTAAAAATTATTGCTAATTATAATTTTGAAAAAACAGTGTTGGAATTTACTAATTACTTAAAAATAAAATTAAAATCAAAGTCAAAGATCAGCTATTAATTATATTTGTTAATAAAATCGTTAAATTTTTTTTTAATATAGTTTATATATTTATAATTTAGACCATGGTGTAATCCAAACATCAGTCCATTATCCGTGATGTAGTCAGCATTTTTAAATTTTCTAGAAATACCTCTATATTTAATTTTTTTAAAAGCTGGTTGTTTTAAAAAATTTCCTGAAAATATTGGCCTTGTTTGTATTCCATTTTTTTCTAGAAATAATTGTAATTCATGTCTATCAAATGAGCTATTTTTTTTAATTAATATTGGAAATGCAAGAAGAGTTGTTGAAATACTTTTTTCGTTTTCAATGAAACTAAAGTATTTTTTATAATTTAAAAAAAAATTTTTTAAATTTTTGTAGTTAAGCTGTCTAATTCTTATATTTTTCTTTAGTTGTTCTAATTGTGATAATCCAAATGTAGCTCCGAACTCTGAAGGTTCTAAATTGTAACCTTGTTCAATAAATACAAATTTTTTATCATAAATTTTATTATTAATTTTATAATTAAATCTTTTTTTTAAATCGTTTTCCGAAACTATTGTTGAATACCTGCCCCAACTTCTTATTATTTTTGATTTTTGATATTCTCTTTTGTTGTTAAGTGAGAGAGCGCCTCCATTTCCTGCACAACTAATTATATGTGATCCATAGTAACTTGTAATTGTGTAATCTGTATATTTACCAGTTAGTATATTATTTATTTTTGGATTTAATGTATCAGCTGAGTCTTCAACTAATACAATTTTTTTTCCAACAATTTTTCTGATTTTATCCCATCTCGGAATGTATCCAATTAGATTTGGTATAAGTAAAAACTTTGTTTTTTTTGTTATATTTTTTTTTATTAAATTAATATCTATTTGAAAATCATCCAAACTTACGTCGATAACTCTTGGGATTAATCCTTTTTTCAAAAAAGGAACAATAGCTGTTGGAAAATTCAAAGCTGGTACAATAAATTCATCACCCTTCTTTAAGTCCAAGATTTCTGAAAGTATCAGGCAAGCACTTGATCCTGAATTTACCATCACCGTGTATCTTTTATTTGTAAGTTGAGATATTTTCTTTTCAAACTTATTTACACTTAATCCCATTTGCGTTGTTTTTTTCAGACGACTTAGAACTGCGGAAATTTCCTTAGTTCCGTAAACATTTTTTCCATAAGTTACTAAATATTTCATAGAGTAAAATTTTATAATAGTTGAATGGCAACTTGACGACCATATTTCGAAAATGCAATAAATTTATATTCATTTTCACTAAAAACTTCGGTAAGTGCTTTATACTCACCAACATCCCATCCTGGGATATTATACAGTTCATCAAAGAGAATTATAGTTTTTTTTAAGGTAAATGGTTTTAAATTCTCTAGTATATATTTTGTAGTCTCATATGTATCTACATCTATATGAACAAAATTAATTTTTGGTTTTTCTTTTTCAAGAAATGGTTTTAATGTATCTTGTATCCATCCTACTACAGGCGTAACGTTCGCGTTAAGCTTTGGTATTTTTTTATTTAAATTAAAGGTGCCTTTGGGTTTATTATCCATACCGACCCAGTCTTCTTTTAATCCTTCAAACGAATCAAATCCATAAAATTTATGCACATACTCAGACATATAATTGATAGTATGTCCTCTCCAGACCCCGAATTCCAAGTAATAAAATTCTTGTTTTGGATCATTTTTACTTGCGTTCTCTATACAGTATTTTCTTAAACTTAAAGTATCTAAAAATATTGCGTTCTTAAAAAATTTTTTAAAATGTTCATATCCTTTTTCAAGCTGTTCTTTTTCATACATCTTAAAAGGCGATCTATAATCTTTTTCCAAGAATCTATTTTCTGGCAACATTCTGTCTCTAATAAGTGTGAGTATGTGTTTGATTCTATAAAATAGGAGATTTACTGTTTTTTTCATAAACTTTTAATTATTGAATTTAATAACATAGAAATTTTAAAATTAAACAAATTTCTTAAATAGAAACACAATTGAGTTTAAAAAAAATTTTTTAATCATAAAATATGGTAATAATAAAATGAAAATAAATTTATAGTAAATTATTTTTTTATTTAAGTTTTTAATTACTACTTTTCTATTGGATATTTTTGAATTTTTATCTAAAATTGACTTTGCCTCATAAAATTGTTGATTTAAAATCAAATAAATTAGTTTCATCATAACTTTTCTTTCTTCATTTTGTCTTTTATTAATATAAATTAAATTTGAATAAATTTTAGAAGGCTTATTAAATTTTTTTAATATCAATTTATCAAAATATGTAAGTTGTTCATTTCTGACTTTAAAATTTTTCCCAAATGAAATATCTTTAAAATCAAATTGTTTATTTAAAAAATTAATAATATCTACTAGAGTGCCTTCATTTTTGTAAAATTCAAAATAGCTGGGCTCTACATCTACAATTGAAATATTTTTAAAAATCTTTTTTGAGATACTTTTTAGAATCCTTAAATCCATACCCTGGGTGTCTAATACAAGCCAATCAATATAATTTAGATCATTTTTTTTTAATAGACCATTTATTGTAACAGTTTTTACTTTTAGTCTTTTTTTTATCCTGAAGCGATTTGCAATCAACCAGCTAGAATAGACTTTGCTATTTGGGATGAGCAAACTTGAACAGTCTGTATTTTTGGTTACATTGAATTTTGTTAACCCTTTTCTGTCACTTATAATATTACTTACTTTAATTATCTTTTTAAAGTTTCCTAAATTGAATGATTGTTTTTCTGGGTCAACGGCAACAAGTATTGATGATTTACTAATTTTATTCCAATTTACAAATTCTGAGCCGTTAGATCCTACATGCAATAAAACTATTGGTTTGTTATTGAAAGAATTATTATCGAGTATTGCCTCTAGAATTTTTTTCATATATTTTTCAATATTATAATTTTTTAATGCAATCTAAGTAAAATTTATCGTAACTAAAATTAACGCTATCTTTAAATCTTTTTGACAATTTATTCCAAATAAGATCACTTTTAATAGTATTTATATCAAAAATAATATCTTGTATAAATTGACTTGGCTCTAACTCCTTAAAAGGTACGCAAGTCTCTAAATAGAAAAGTAATTTTTTTGCTAAATAAATTTGTTTTTTTGTTAATTTTAAATCTAATTTCGATAATTTCTGTATTTGTAAAAAAAAATTTTTTTTTGAGTTAAAATTTTTAGAAATTCCCATATTTGAATAAGGTGGATGTCCACAAGTAATAGGTTTTTTTCCATTAATGGCAAACTCCAAACCTATAATACCTTTCATAGTAATTACACTATCACAAATTTGGATTAGGTTTTGTGTTGTTATCTTGGGGCATAAGATTGTGTTTTTATTATTTATCTTGTTAAAAAATTGTTCAGCAATACCATCCTCACCATATATTTTTGAAGCTGGATGGGGCCTGATAATCCAAAGAATATTTTCTTTTGATCTTGCGATTTCTTCTAAAGTTTCAGTATAAAAAGAGTAAAAATCTCTGAAAATTAATTCATATCCAGCGCCATGTGGAGCATCAGAAAATGCGTGTAGAGCAAATAATATAATTTTATCATATTTTTTCTGACGAGCAAATTTCTTCAAAAAATTTTCTTTGGTGTAGTTAAATTTTAAGTCATTTGCCAATTTAACATCAGAATTATTTGTGTGAAATAAATTGATTTTATTGGAAAATCTTTTTTTTACAAAACTATCAAGTAACCTTTCTGAAGTATCTAGATTATGAAAATTATTTTTTTGTTTTTTATCATGATAAATATTTCTCATTCCGTATTTTAAATGATTATAATTGTACTCTAAAATACTATTTGTATTTATTAAATAAACCATTTCTAGTATTCTAATTTTAAATTTAAGACCTATTCTTATACTTAAAGAATCGTAATTTGCATAACTAGCAGTGCTTACAATGATGGTTTCTATTTTATTTTTTTTTAATAAATCAAATATTTTTAAAAATTTATAGATTGTTAAAAAAAGTAATACAAATAAGCTTAAATTTTTTTTTTGATCAACTAAATTTATTTTGTCTTTTATCCAGCTATCGTAAATCAAATCACCAATTTTAACTCCTTTTAATTTAAATTTTTCGGTCATCCAGTTTAATGGTGACACGTATATTTTTAAAGAATAAATTAAAAAATAATAGATTGTTTCAAATAAAATTTTATAATTTTTTAAGTAACCTAAAAAATTATTTTTACATATTATGTTATTTATACCAAAGCTTTTATAGAGTTTAACAAAATTACTTTTTTCTAATTGATTACTTAAAAGTTTGACATTAAAAGAATGCTTTTTATTCAATGCTGACGCAATTAATGTAGAAAACAAAGCACTTCCAAATTTACTTCTATCTACAATTAAAACTTCTTTTTCTGATATGGTTTGATTAATTAGATTCTTATTCTTTTTTATAAATTTAATGAAATTTTTATCCATAAAAATTTAAACTATATTTTGCTTTTTTTTGTAAAAAAAATTTCTATCTGTCTAACGATATATTTTAAATTTTTTTGGTTAAGCTTTGGATGTATTGGTAAACTTATTGCTCGTTTATAATAATTCTCAGCATTAGGAAAATTTTTTTTTTTAAATCCAAGATTTTCATAATATGGCTGAGAATAAATTGGAATATAATGAATATTTGTCTCAATTTCTTTTCTTCTTAAAAAGTTAATTAATTCATCTCTTTTATTTTTTGAAAATTTTTTACTAAGTAATACCACATATAAATGTAAACTGGATTTTATAGTTTTGTTAATATAAGGGATTTCTAGAGGTAATCTCTTTAAATTTTTATCATAAAAATTTTTTACAAATAATCTTTTCTTGTAAAAAAATTCTATTTTTTTTAATTGGCTTGTTCCAAGGGCAGCTTGAACATCGTTCATACGATAATTGTAGCCAAGCAATTGCTGCTCATAATACCATTTTTTATTTTTATTTTTTTTTAAGAAATTTTTTTTGCGTGTAATACCGTGGTTTCTTAGCATATTTAATTTATTTGCAATTTTTGCATTATTAGTTACGGCCATGCCACCTTCTAGCGTGGTAATTATTTTTACTGGGTGAAAGCTAAAAACGGTAATATCACTATAATAACAATTTCCTAAGATTTGATTTTTGTAAGATGCTCCTAGCGCATGTGAGGAGTCCTCTAAAATCTTAAACTTATATTTCTTACTTAGTGATTTTATTTTATCCAGTTGGCAAGCTTGTCCTGCAAAGTTTACAACTACAATAATCTTGGGTAATTTTTTTTGTTTTTTTGCTTTAATTAGTTTTTTTTCTAATTCTACTACTGATATATTGTAAGTTTTAAGATCAATATCTACAAAATCTACTTTTGCGCCGCAATATAATGCGCAATTAGCTGAAGCGACAAAACTTATGGGTGATGTCCACAAATAATCTTTTTTTTTCAATCCAAGAGCTAAACACGATATATGTAAGGCACTTGTTGCCGAGTTAACGGCAACTGCATATTTTGATTGAGTAAAATTTTTAATTTTATTTTCAAACTCGTCTATTTTAGGACCAGATGTTACAAATTTCCCTTTTAAAACATTTACAATTTTTTTAATATCTTGCTTGTCAATACTTTGTCTACTATAAGGTATCATTGTTTATATTAGAATTATTCAATTTTTTAATTTCATTTACAGTTAGATAATGATGATTAGTACCTGAATTGTATTCAAAATTTTTTTTAACTTTTTTGCCTTTTTCACCCTTAAAATTTCTTATATACTTTTTTAGATTAGCTAATGAGTAATTAGGTGTAATCACGTAATATTTTTTAAACATTAAAACACTTGATGACTCATCTTTAGAAGTCAAGCTTTCATGAATTTTTTCACCATGTCTAACACCAATAATTTTTTGTTTTAATTTTGGTGCTAAAGCTATGGCCAAATCAGTAATTTTTATTGAAGGTATTTTTGGAATATAAATTTCACCTCCCTTCATATCGTTAAGAGCATGATTAACTAATTCAATACCTTGATTTATAGTTATCCAAAATCTAGTCATATTTTTATCTGTTATAGGTAAAAAAGTTGAGGAATTTCTGATTAAAGTCATAAAAAAAGGGAGAACTGAGGCTCGTGAACCAATAACATTTCCATATCTAACTAAAGAAAACTTAGTTTGAGATCCAACAAAATTATTAGCTGAAACTATAAGCTTATCAGATGCAAGTTTTGTGGCTCCGTAAAGGTTTATTGGATTAACAGCTTTATCAGTGGATAATGCCAAAACTTTTTTTACTTTATTCTCCAAAGCTGCGATAACAACATTTTGGGATCCTAAAATATTTGTTTTAATACACTCAATAGGGTTGTACTCGGCGGCTGGTACTTGTTTCAAAGCAGCAGCATGTATTATAAAATCAACATTTCTTGTTGCAATTTTCATTCTTTCTTGATCTCTGACGTCACCAATAAAATATCTTAAACATTTAAATTTATCTGGATTAAACATATTTGACATTTCAAACTGCTTCATTTCATCTCTGGAATAAATTATCAGCTTTTTTGGTTTAAAGTTTTTCAATATAAATTTTACGAAAGTTTTTCCAAAGGATCCTGTTCCACCTGTTATTAATATTACTTTTTTGTTAAACATAATTTAGTACCTAAAATAAATTATTGGTATAATTAAAGGTTAATAGAAAAAATGCAACCACTATAATTTTTATTTGATAAATCTGAATTACTTTTTCCAAAAAAAAAATTCAATTTACAATCTTAATCAATTATTATTTAAAAATCTAATATTGAAATATTAAATAGTATTTATTCCTCGCTTCATCAATGGTAAAAAATTGAGATAAATTTTATTTTTAATATTATCTAAATTTTAAGCTTGTTTATTATCTCTTAACCCAGAAATACACACATCAGTCTTTATAAAATCCTCTACTTTTTCGTTTCCATTTTCAAATTTTGATATTTTTGTGAATATATCATTTAATTTATTAAAATATTTTTTCATAATTTGATTATTATGAGGCAAAGAGCAATAAATAGCATTCGATGCTAGAATTTTATCTTTAAGCATCTCTTGAGTTATATATGTTTTGTAAAGTAGGTTTTTTTTTGAAAAAAAAACAAAATTAGGTATTGCATCAATACCTTGAATTTTAATTTTTACATTATTATTTTTGGAAATCTGATGCCATTTTTGCTTTATTGACTTTCCAAGTTCTGTAATTTTTTTCCAAGATTTTTCTTCTTCCATAATTTTTAAAGTCTCTAAAGCAGCTGTTGGTCCTATTCTCTCTGTCCAAAAAGTACTACTTATAAAAGTGGATGCACAAAAATTCATCACAGATCTTTTTCCTATAATTGCATTAATTGCATATCCATTTCCTAGTGCTTTACCAAAAATTGCTAAATCTGGATTAACATTATATTTTTTATGTAAACCCCCAAATGTTTCTCTAAAACCTGAGGTACATTCATCGAAAATTAAAACTATTTTTTTATCATTTGCTAACTTTCTTACCTTTTTCAAAAAATTATTTTTAGGTTCTTCGTTTCTTTTAACCTCCATTTTAATAACTCCTATTTTATGTTTCGAAACAATCTTATTAAGAGTGTTAAAATCATTATAATTAAATGTAAAAACTGTATTTCTTAAGGCTTTTGGAACTCCTAAAATCGGCACATTATTCATTAAATGATTATTTAAGTTATTTGGGCTATTAATATTGCTGGATAAATACCAATCATGCCAACCGTGATAACCACAGACAGCTATTTTATCTTTTCCAGATGCAGCTCTTGCGATCCTAATTGCTACAGCATTAGCTTCACCACCAGATCTTGTAAACCTAACCATTTCTGACCAATTGTGCATATCCACTAGTTTTTCAGCTAAATAAATTTCCTCTTTTGAATTAAGAGAGGTCATTGATCCAAATTTAATGTTTCTTATAACTTTTTTTTCCACTCTTGGATGTGAGTATCCAAGAATATTTGTTCCAACACCCATATAAGATAGATCATTAAAGCAGTTGCCATCTAAGTCCCAAATTTTACATCCTTTACTTTTTTTGAAATAGGCTGGCCATTTACCTGGCAAAAATAAATCAGGATTTTTTGAAAATAACATGGTACCGCCCGGGATAATTTTTTTTGCTCGTTGCCACGTTTTTTGACCTGAGCTAAGATTTTTTTTATTATCTCTTTTCAAATGCATATTTTCTCTAAATAATTTTTTTTTTTTCTTATATAGTTTAATAACGTCGTCTATACCAAAACTATATATATTTGAAAAACTTTTTAAAATGTTATTGATGGTTTTGAGATCAGCTGTTTCATCAAGAGTAATTCTCAAGCCTGAAAAATCTTTTTTATAACAAATATTTGTTTTTTTTGCTTTCTTGTTTTGTCTAATATGAGTAGTTACGTGTTCCCTTAAATTTTTTAACTTTCTAGATTTTTTCCAAGCAGTGTTAAGACTTTTAAAATTAAAAATTTCAACATCCATTCCATCAGGATAAGTGGGTGGCATCGTATTAGTGGCATAATCTACCTTAGTCAAAAAGTAAGAATTTACTACTTTATCTAAAACCTTTGGATCTATTAAGGGGCAATCAGCTGTTAATCTTATTATATTTTTTGCATTAAACTTTTTGGCTGCTTGATAATATCTGTCGATTACATCAATTTCAGATCCTCTAAAGCATGTAATATTCAAAATATTACAGATCCTTGAAATTTGGTCATCTTTTTTATTTTTAGTGGTGGCAACAATTATTTTACCTTTAGTCTTTGATTTTTTTAATCTTCTTATCATTAATTCTAAATAAGAAATCTTGTTAAATTTTTTCAAGACTTTTCCTGGCAATCTTGAGGAACCAGTTCTGGCTTGAATTATGGTCAAAGTTTTCAATTTTTTTTCCACTTTCTTGGGTCAATTAGATTTAAATTTTCAGAACTGAAATTATCAAAATTCATTTTTTTTTTCTTAAGTTTAAGACCTCTTAAAATAGCTTTGAGTTGTTTTGAATTTTCAAAACCAAAAATACAATAGTCTAATTGATTTATACTTCTAACAAAGTTTAAACAGGCATCAAGTTTATTTATTTTTTTTAATTTACACCATTTTTTAAAATTTTGATGCAATTTAACAGCTTTAGGATCTTTAAAAAAAACCTCATCTTCCAGCGCAAGTCCTTGTAAAAAACAAGACCTGGCCATTAATTTGATTTTTTTTTTCTTTAAGAAAGAAATATAATCATTTTTTAAAATTCTTTGATCAAAAATATTTAAAGGAAACTGAATTATATCTGGCTTCCAAAAGTTTAATATTTTTTTTATATCTCCGGGACTGTAAACAGAGATACCAATATTGGTAATAAATTTTTTCTTTTTGAAATATTTAAGTATTTTTATCAAATTTTTATTAAATTTTAGTTTTTCAGGGTTGTGAAATAGAATTGTGTGAATTTTTTTCTCTTTAGTTTCTTTAATGATATTATTAAGTTCTGAACTAACCCATTGAAAGTGATTTTTAATTTTTTTCTTAGGTATTTGAATTTTTGAAATAATCTTTTTTTTTTTGGTTTTGCCAAGAATTTTTTGAGACTTTCCATATGTCGTTGCAGTATCAAAAAAATCTATATTTTTTTTTTTTAATATCTTAAAGATATTATTAACTTCAAAAGTTGAGACCTTATTTTTTTTGTAACCATATCTTAAGCCAAATTGAGCTGTGCCTATAACAATCCTCATTAAAAATCACTTCTCTTTATAGGGCCTCCAAATTTTATGTTTTTCTTCGATCTTTTTTTTAAAAGTATTTTTAGGAATTTAGGATGTAGTCCAAAACCTGGTCTTATTACCTTAACATTTTTGTTTGTAAATTTATCACCAATTTTTATATTCTTCTGGGCGTATATAGATCGCGTGTAAATTTTATATACTTTTTCAGATTTTGTTGGGCCATAAAAAGTTTTGCCTAAACTTTCCCAAACCTCTAAGCTTTTTTTCTTTAGTTCGCAAATTTCTTTGAAATCTGAGGAAAACTTAGAGTCAATCCCAAGATTTTTTTTCAAAACAAAATGTTTTTCAATTATTGATGCACCTAAAGCAACTGCTCCTAATGCTGAGCTAATTCCAATAGTATGGTCCGAAAAACCTATCTCACAATTAAATTTTTTTTTCATATCTAAAATTGTTTTTAAATTTAAGTCAAAGGATTTTGCTGGATATGAACTTGTGCATTTCAGTAAAGCATAGTTTTTACATTTAATTTCATCTAAGAAATTTTTCAACTCAATTAATTCCTTAAAAGTTGCTAAACCTGTAGAAATAATCACTGGCTTTTTTGTTTTAGCTACTTTTTGTATAAGCGGGTAATGCATATTCTCAAAAGATGCAATTTTATATGCGGGCGCCTTCAAATCCTCTAAAAGATCAACAGCTGTCTCGTCGAACGGACTACTAAAACATAAAATTTTATTTTTTCTCGCCTCTTTAAAAATAGTTTCATGCCAGTTCCAAGGGGTAGATGCTTTGTCATAAAGCTTATATAAAGACATGTTCTTCCAAATATTTTTTCTATTAGTTATAAAAAATTCTTTTCGATTTGATTTCATAGTTATTGTATCTGCTGTATAAGTTTGAAATTTAATAGCGTCTAGATTTGCTCTTTTTGCAAGTTTTATCATTCTTATTGCGTTCTTTAATGATCCATTATGATTGCCTGATATCTCACCAACAATAAAGGGTGGTTTTTTATCTGAAATCTCTCTACTGCCTATTTTCATTTTCAAATTTTTTTATAATAAGGTTTTTCGAAAAAGTCTGATCTTCTTCTAAGTCTTGTAAACTCATCTCTAGGAGGTATCAGATTAAATCCCAAAAGTGCTTTTTCAACTGAGTTTAATTTTTTATAAATTGAGGCTGGAGTATTATGCATGTAGTCAAATGAAGGTTTAATAAACCATCTCGCATATCCTAGTACTAATGCCCAACGTGATCCATCTGTATCTTTTTTAGATCCACCATGCCATAAGTTGGCATTAAGAATAAGTACACTTCCTTTTTTTGCTTTTATATATTTCTTATTTTTTATCTTATTTAACTTGTTAGGAGCGTATTTTCTAAGTCTATGACTTCCAGGAACAACGATAGTTGTTCCATTGTATCTATTCACATCATCAAAGTACCACATAACATTGGTAATAATATTATAATTGATTCCCGGTAAATTGCTGTCTATGTGTATCGGCTGTCCTTTATTACCTTTCAAAGGAGATCTTGCTGAAATATTATTTAGATAATAAGGCTCACTGCTTTGAAATGATCCAACTCTTAAAATTTTATCTAAAATTTTAAGAATTTTTTTATGACCAAAGAGTTCGAACCATTTTCTGTTTTTGTTATGTAGGTTAAAAACCACCTTCTCTTTTGACTTATCTGATAAAGACGCATTTTTTTTATAATTAGCGTATTTTTTGTGATATTTTTTATAATCTTTCTCTAAAAATTCCTTAAACTTTTCGCAATCTTTTTCAGATATTACATTTTCTAAAAGAGTATAGCCTTTTACTGTTAAATCATTAAGATGTTTTTTTAAATTCATCAATAAAGTTACTTAGTACAATATACTGAAATTTGTCGACCTAGATTTAAATTAGCTAAAGACCTATAAAAACTTTTTAAGGTATTTTTTTTCCCAAATTTCCTTAAATTTTCCTCAAAGGCAACTCTTTTTTTATGACAAGCAGATCCAAGTTTTTCATTTTTTACATAGTTATCGCCAAATAGTAAAAAAATCTCTAAAGGGAATGAAGACTCACATATTCTAACATCAAATTTTAATTCTTTAAGGAAGGTTTCTAAGCTAGCTTTGTTAAAATAATTTAGATGGTTTGGAGGAGCTATCCACCAATCATCGAGCGAATGCAAATCTCTTCCCACAACTTGAAAATCATTAAATTCATTTGGCACATCTATTAAAAGAATTCCATCTTTTTTTAGAATTTTTCTAATTTGATTAATTGTTTTTTCTGGATCAGCCACGTGTTCAAGCACATTCAGTAAACACACTACATCAAATTGTTTACCACTAAACACATCCATTCCATCCAAACCAGCGTGCTTTAAATTTAATCCCCTTTTTTTTCCATATTCCACAGCCTCTGGAGCTGGATCAAAACCATAACAGTCAAAACCTTTATCTTTAAAGAATAAAAGTGCCTGAGCCCAGCCGCATCCAATATCTAAAATTTCGCATTTTTTTTTTAAATTTGGATTAATTTCAATGAATGTATCGTAAATGTCTTGCCATTTTCCAAAGAGAAATTCTTTGTCATTGAGCTGCACCTCTAGAGACGAGTCATTAAAATTTTTGTATTCACCAGTATAAAATTCATTAGCATAAAATTTTGTAATCTCTTCGCTCGAAGGAGTAGGATTTATCTGAAAAAAACCATATTTATTTTTTTTTAGGCTAAAATTATTGTTCACACTTTTTCATAACATAGTCAGAAGTTTCTTTCCACCCTAAATTGGCAATAACATCGATAATAGATAAATTTTGATCTTGAGGTTCGAAAGATATATTGTTGTAATTTGAGTTTTTAAAATCATTAAACGATAAATCAATTTTGATATTTTTTTTGAAATTATCTTTAATTAAATAATCTTTTGATCCAACAGCTGATAAATAGCTTGTAGAATTTGTTAGTTTAAGCAGATCGATTATTTTATCTGTTCTTTTTTTATTAATATGAAAATTTGATGAGCGTATCATTTTAGTTTTAATTAGTATTTTTTTGCAAACAAATTTTATCAGATTAACATTTAAATCTGCAAGATTTTTTGAGTTATCTTTTTCAAATTCCTGGATTAAATCCTTAAGATCATTTATGCCTGGAAATGATGAATAATTTTGTAAAATTGTTTTTACTAATTTTTTTTTCCAAGGTGAGTTATAATTAACTTTTTTTTCACAAATTTTTGTTTTAAGAGTAGATTTTTTTGTTTCAGCTGTTATCCATTTTATTTTTTTATTTACAAAGAGTTTATTTCTGACCTGCCAACTATTTTTCGAAAATTGGGCATCATCCAAAAAAATAAATATATCACATTTACTAATTAAGTTGAAATAACCAGGCCATGGAAAAAAGTGAGGTTGCATAATTGCACACTTCATTTTAATTATAGCTCCATATCTTAAAAATGGTGCACCTTTTCGAATTTTATACTTTTAAGGTTAATCGTATCTTTTCCATAAATTTCATATGGTTTTTGATTGTTTTTCATATTTAATTTATAACATTAATTATAATTAAAACCATACAGTAACTAAAAATTTATTTTTTTTATATATAAATAGATCATGAAAAGTGTAACACAAAAAAAGGTTAAATTAAGTCAAATGAGTAATTTAAATTTTGGGGAAAAATTTAATATTTTTTATAAATTTAGATTTCACCCAGATTATCTAAAAATTAATACGAATAAAAAAAAAATCTCTAAAAAAGAAAGCAAAATTTGGTTTAAAAAGAATAAAAAAATTAGAAAATTATTCTCAATTAAAATTGATGGTAAAATTATAGGATTAATAATTTATAATCTAGATAATCATTTTTATTCAATAATAATTTTAAAAAAGTATAGAAACCAAGGTATTGGTACTGTTGCTTTGAATAAATTTATAAAATTTTTAAAAGAAAGAAAATTAAAACTTGCAACATTAGTAAAAAAAAATAACAAAAATTCAGTTATAATGCACAAAAAAATTTCGAAGTCTTATAAATCAGCTAACAAATTTTTTTATTACTTTTTAATTATTTAATAAGTTTTTCTGCAAGTTTGCTTACTGATTTGTCTTTTGCCAAAATTTTTTTTATAATTTTTACAGACTCATTTGGTGCAACTGCAAAAGCTAGTCTATAAAGATCCATCCAGTTTTTGTTATTTTTAGATCTTACTTTTTCGATCTGTCTTATTATTTTTAGATATGATTTAATTTTATTTTTTTTTATACTCATAATTTTGTTTTAATAATAATATCTAAATTATTCGAAATTTTATCTATATTTATGTAAAATTTTTTTCAGTGCATAAATCAAGCCAATTGAGCTATTAGTA
>CESW01148936.1_pt1 | contig 20880 bp, 17 predicted proteins | sample 531171 | NCBI WGS metagenome assembly CESW01 (sample SAMEA2621859, study PRJEB7988) | marine metagenome | biome: marine biome (ENVO:00000447); feature: surface water layer (ENVO:00002042); material: "saline water (ENVO:00002010), including plankton (ENVO:xxxxxxxx)" | depth 5 m
GCATGGCATGCAGGGGGTCAGCGGTTCGAGTCCGCTTGGCTCCATACTAATTTAGTTATTAATAAATATAATATTTAAATTAAAAAAAAATTATTTCATAATTGATTTAATAAAGATAATCATTTTTATCATTTAAATAAAAAAATATTCAAAAAATAAAAAATTGATTATTGTTTTAATAAAATTAATTAATATTATTAAGAGATCTAAATTTAATGTTAAGTTATCATGAAAAATTTATAAATATATTAATTTCTTTTTGTCTATTTAGTATTTCTTTCTTCGTAATAATAGGAATAGGGAGCTTTATTGTTGATAAATTTAAGGATAAAAATGTAAAACTAAATTCCGATATTTTTTCACAATATTGTATTTCTGGGCTTTCAATTTGGATTATAACTCATCGGTTTTTTTTGAGGGAAGGGAAATTAAATTTTATTTATAAATTCAGTTCAGTTTTTTTTATCGGATTTGGTATATTTTGCTTTTTGAAATTCTTAATTATTAATAAGAGATATTTTATGAATTTTAAGAAGGAAAGTATTTATATTGCCATATCAATTTGTTTCATTACAAGTACAATTTTTTTCTATCCAATATTATTTAAAGGTTCCCCGATAATAGTAGGAAACGCTGATGTATATGGTCACTTATGGCTTTTAGATGCTGTCAATATTGGGTTTGATTGGAATATGGGTTTGAGTATGTTTAAGGAGTGGACTGGAACTGATAAGTGGTATAAACCTTTAGAAGTCTGGGCAATGCCAGATTTTAGGTTTGCTCAATATATTGAGTGGCTAAATCGCTCAACAAGATATGGTTTTCCAATTTTAGTAAATTCACTTTCAAGATTAAGGATTGGCGATGATAAGTTAAGTATTTTAAGTAGTCTTTGGATGTGCACAAGTTTAAGTATGTTTATAATTTATTCTCGTTTAAAATTAATAACTAAGTCTGCAATTATAAGTTTCTTATCATCATTTATTTTTTCTATATCTTCTTTAGGAAGTTATTTTTATTATTCAGGAATATATTCTCAAATAATTTGTACCCCTTTTATTCTATATTCCTGTACTTTGCCTATTACTTATAGTTTTGGCATTGAAAAAAATACAATAAAAAATTTCTTAGTTTCGTCTTTAGTTTTTTCAGCATTATTTACCGTTTGGGGTGAAGGCTTACAAGTAGTTTTAATTTTTTATTTTTTTTGCTTAATAACTTTATTTTTTTATTATTTATTAATAAGAAAAAAAATTGGATTAGTTTTTAGAGACTACCTTAATTCTATAAGATGGATTTTAGCTACTTTTTTTACATCTATCTTATTTAGTTTTATTTATTTTTTTGATTGGATAAAATGGTCTATATTGAGATTAAGTGTTGGGATATCAGGAGGTATAGGACATGCAGAATGGAACTTTTTGGATATATTATTAGGAAAAGTTGGATTAGAAACAATTCAAATAAATAAAGACCAAACAGCATTATCAATTTCAAGGCTGAGTTCATCTAATGAACGTTATTTAATATCTTTATTTATAATTTTTTTAATTATCGCAACAACATTTTTAAATAATTATTATTCTGATAAAGCACAAAAAAAAATCATATTTTGTTCTTCAGCATTAAGTTTAGTGGCAACATTTACATTTATTTTTTTTAATATTTTAGGGAATCTATATGCTCTTATTAAAGTAGGATATCTTATATCCCCTTTTATAATTCAAGGTCCTATTTTTAATATTTGGAATATTCGAAAAAAAATAAATATTAGTTTTTTGGATAAAATTATAAAATCTTCATTTGTATTATTTTTAGGATACATTATCTCTAATAATTTAGAAAGTCTTATATTGTATGCTTATCAATTACCTACTTATAAAGTTCTACCTGAATATTCTATTTTCAGAAGTAAATTTCCAATTGATAAAAAAATTGCAGTAATTACACCTACAAATAAGATGCCTTACTTACTAATGCAAGATGTTCACCAAATGTTTTATGTTAATAGTGGCTGGGCTCCAAAATTTAATTCTCAAGAAGATCAAAAGGCAGATATATATAGTTATATCGATTGTAATGTAGATGAAGAACTTTCAATATGCAAAGATGATAGTAAAATTTTAAAGAGGAATAAAGTTTTCATAAAAGAAAATTTAAAAGTAAGCGATTTAATTAATCAAAAAAATAATATTGATGGCGATAAACTCTCTAAAGCTATTGAAAAAATTTTTTATAAATAAAAGGTATTTTTTTTCAAAATTTAATATCTAAAAATACTTAAATATTTTTAAATAGAGAATGTATAAAAATAAAATAAAAAATATTAAATTTTAAATTTCGGGAATAGTAACTTATATAATCAATTTATAATTTATTCTAAATAATTTATTAAATAATATTAAAAATTTTATGCAAATCTATTTCCTCTCGAATTTTCTTATTTTGTCTTTTTTTTCAATTGGTATTGGAGTATTTACTTTTAGAAAGTTTAATTTAAGGGTTTTGCAATTTGGATTTGCAATTTTTGTTATTTTTTCAAGCCTTTTTTTATTTTTTAATAGAGTAGACGGACTATTAATTGCAAAAATAATTTTTATTATTTCAGCAATTTTATCCTTTTTTGGATTTTTCAAATATAGAAAAGAAATTTTCAGATCTTTGGACTTTAAATATTATTCAATTCTTTCAATAATATTTATTCTAATTTTTTTAATAACTGGTAATGAAGCAATTAGATTCCATATGGCACCTGACAATCATGGTTTTGCTGCAACTTATTCTTATTTTCATGAAAATTTCTCATATTATTCTCTTGTTGAAGAATTTAAAAATATTACGGGTTTAGATAAGGCGATTCATTTGGCGCAACAAACTCCTAATTTTCCTTCTGTTTATAGTATTCCTGATGCAAGGTTAAGATTCGCAGCTGAGATATTTACTGTTGGGAGATTAGGATTGCCAGCATCAATGGTAGTTCTTACATCATTTCAAAACGGTGTTTTGGGATTTGAAACTTCAATGATTGTTTTTGGAATGTTTGGAGTGATTTGTCTGGGAGCTAATCTAATTAACCTTTCAAAAATAATTTTTGGTAGAAAAGATTTTCCACTATTAATAGACATAACTCTGGGTTTACTAATTTCAGTAAGTCCAATTTTTTTAATTTATATATTAGAGGGTGCTTTAAATCAGTTTTTTTTACTCTATTATTTGACCATCCTTTTGATAACTATTTTTGCATATAACCAAAAATCTAATATCAAATCCTCTATTCCAATATATTTATGTTCCCTAGCAGGGATAATCATTTATCCAAATGGATATCCCCTTTTTATTTTGCTTTTGACTTTGTCTGCATTAGCAATGACTAATAAAATATTTTTTGCCCATGCCATTTCAGTAACTTTAGTTTTAAGTGCCTGTGTTTATTTACTTCTTGGAGAGGCATTTTTCCCTATGATGAAGTCATTCATCATTTCTGGTGTTTCTGGAATGCCTTATCAGTTACATTTTAATACTATTCCAGAAGTATTAACTTGGAATTTCATCGATTATCAAATTACACCTGCTCATTCTACAAGTACACCATTCGGGATATCTTCCACAAGTATAAGAAAACCAAATGAAGTAATAATATCAAATTTAATTTTTATATTTATAAATCTATTTATTTTTATTAAGATCACCTATAAGAAATTTCTTGATAATAAAATTCAGAGAAATATATTTCTTTCTCTGATCTTAATTTCTACATTACCACTTTTAAAAGGAATAAATGAAGATGTTCTTCATAGATATATTTACTTAAGAAATATATCACTTATTTCCCTATGGATTATTCCAATTTTGATTTCTATTATTTATTTCATCCATAGTAAGTTGAACAAAAAAAATATTTCCAATTTTTTAAGTATTGTTATCTTAACAATTACCATTTTTACTTCTTATGAGATCTTAAATACCTTTAATAGGGTTAGCAGACCGTTTTTTTGTATTGATCAAGATTTAGTTGAAAATTTATCATTTGAAAGTAATAAAACAATATATATTTCTGATATCCCAAATCATTCCTTTTTTGCGATGGCTTTATTAGGAAAATTTTATTACATCACTGATAACTGGCAACCCATGTTTCTTCCTAAACAATTTAGAGGTAAATATAAATTAAAAGAGATTAATGGAGATATTTGTGCAAGAAAAATAAGAAATATAGATAATGTAAATGTTACAAAAGCAATAAGAGGCCCAGTAAAAACAGAAAATTATAAAGAATTTTTTGAAGCTATCCCTAAAAACTAATTTTTATTTTTTAAAGAAACAATCATATAAACCAAAATTACCTAAATTTTCATTAATTTTTATATTTGGATAACAAATTAAATCCTGTTTTTTTGAAATTATACTTTTTGATTCCTTAAAATTAACAAAAATACCCTTTAATTCAATTTTGTCTCTTTTGCAATTTGAATATCTGCAAGACAACAAAAAACTTATTTTCTGACTTTTATCCCAATTATTTATTAAGGTCTTATTTTTAGAAATATTTTCAAAAAAAATTCTTTTGCTTTTTTTATCAAGGTAATTTTTTGATCTTGAATAAGTTAAAAAATCATTAGCTACTACAAATCCTGAATTTAGTATTACGTGATTGTAGGATAGCTCATTAAATAAAATTTCCATTTCATTAATATCAATATTTTTAGGGTTTTCATATGCGAAATTTCTATTTAAAACTAATTTATGATTTGTAATAATAAGTTTATCTCTAACAAATAAAAATAAAGGCAAGGTACTAAAAAGACAAAATAAATAAAGTAAAAATTTTTCAAATTTTCTTTTATAATTATTATTATTCATTTATTATTAAATTTGTTTTTGAATAGATTTGTAGTTTAATGTCAAACATATTGGCTGTAAAAGGGAAATGATAATAGAAATAAAAATTGTTCTAGGATATGGAAACTTATATATTAATGAATAAGACCATGCTCCCAAAATAATAAGGAAATTGCACGTAATTAAAAAAAATGAATAATATCCTAAAAATAATTTTTGTAAAACTTTTTTTTCTTTAAGATATTTAAGAGATTGGTAAATTAGTCCTAAAAATAAAATAAATGATAAAAATAATGATATTGGGATTAATAATTTAGCTAAATTATATGTGCTTAAATTATTTTGTATGTTTGTAAAAAAATTAATTGAATCTCCACCCCATGACCTCCCAGCGTTTGATTGATAATTGATAAATTCTCTGCTTTTGGCAACAAATAATAAAAAATTATCTCTTTTAAAAATTAAATATTTTATCAAAGGAATAAATTTGTTCGCTATAAATAAAGAGAAAAAGCCAATAAAAAATATAAATATTTTTCTGAAAAATCTTAAGTTAAGAAAGCTAAAATTTGTAGTTTTTTTAAATAAATATCTAGTAATAATATTTTTTGAAGAAATTATTGATAATTGAGATATAAAAACTGCTAAGGCAGTTGGCAAAACAGAACTTTTTGATTCTACTGAAAGTAGAAGATTTAAAAATAGTATTATTGAGACGTAATTTAAATTATTAAATAATTTATAAGTTGTTGTTTCATCTAGATATTTTTCCCCAATTATAAATTTAATGATTGCTAAAGAAGATATTGAAAATATAATGTATGAACAAGATAAATATATTACAGCTGAAAACTCGCCTATTATTCTATCAGTAACGCTATAGATTCCGCAAAATGGAATGCTTAAGTTCATCAAAATAAAAATAATTTTTTCAAATAAATTTATTTTGATTATTTTATCAACAAAAAAAATACAAAATATTAGCGATGTAAAAGAAAATAAATATACAGAAACTACATAAGATGAGTAACCTTTGATAATGTATGAAATAAATATTTGGCTATCAATAATTTTTCCTTCATTTAAAAATAATGAAAGCTTTGTAAAAAAAGTGGTTATTAAAACTAATAAATATCCTGAAGAATGATCAATAGGTAATACATCATTTTGTTGGTAGTTTGCAATATTAGGATTAAAACATGCCCCTTTTATTAAATCAGAACAAGTCCAAATGGAATTTCCGTATACATTGTTAAAATTTGGTATGCCATGCTTTAAAGTGCCAATTACCATATTAATTACATAACTTGTATCGAATTCATAAGGATATATAGATGATGCAAGAATTTGGAATAGATTTGCACCGCAAAATATAAATAAGGCTACTGATAAACTAAACCAAATATAATTAAAATATTTGTAATTCAATTTTTGAATGTAAATTTTTTTATCCACATTTACTAAATTTTAGTAGAAAGAAATACAAAAACTCACATCTAAAATGGTTTTAGATACCAGTTTTAAAACATCTTTTAAATTATCATAATATTAATATTTTCTTTAAAATTGTTTTTAAGATTAATAATATTAGATTGATATGAAACTTTAAAGTTTTTTATGTTTTTCATATTTAAGAAACTTTTTAAAATAAATATTATGAATAGATAAGAGAGTGATAGAATTTATCCTATGTCAAATTTATCTTCAAAAAATAAAGCTATCTTAGTCACTGGTGGTGCAGGATTTATTGCAAATAATCTGATAAAAAAATTACTTAGTAGTAGTAAGGATAAAATAATTGCAGTTGATAATTTTAGGCTTGGAAAAATTGAAAACGTCGTAAAAAATAGCCAAGTTGATTTTTTAAAACTCGATTTGTCTTCGAAAAAAGAAGTAAAAAAGTTTTTTGAAGAAATCCAAAAAAATTATTTCATCGAAGAAATATGGCATTTGGCAGCAAATTCAGATATACCTGCAGGTATTAAAAATTCAGAGGTTGATTTTAATAATACTTTTTTAACTACATTCAACATTATAAATTTTGTGGATTCAGATTGCTTAAAAAAATTTCATTTCGCCTCTAGTTCAGCTATTTATGGGGATCATGGTAATTTAAAAATTAAAGAAAATACAGCGCCATTATTTCCCATTTCAAATTATGGATCATTTAAGCTCGCTTCTGAAGGGGTATTGTCTGCTTTTGTTGAAAAAAATAATTGTTTTTTATACATATATAGATTTCCTAATGTAGTTGGAACACCAGCAACTCATGGGGTAATATTTGATTTTATTTCTAGACTAAAATTAAATCCTTCAGAATTAAAAGTATTTGGAAACGGAAAACAAAAAAAACAATATATGCATATTTATGACTTAATTGAAGCAATGATAATAGTAAGAAAAAATTCTGATCAAAAAAGGAATGTTTTTAATATAGGTTCTTTAGATGAAGGAATCGAGGTTTCAGAAATAGCTAAACTAGCAATCTCAAGGAACTTTAAAAATGCAATTATTACTTTTGGAGAAGAGGGAAGAGGATGGATTGGAGATATCCCAAAATATCAATATTCAGTTGACAAACTTTTATCTTTAAATTGGAAACCTAAATATCCCTCTTCAAAGTCTGCAGTTGTAAAGGCAATTGAAGATATTTCTATTCAATTAAAAATTAGTAATTAAAAAATTAAATTTATGTTTCAATATTGTAATATGATTTAAAAATAAAAAAAAATGATATCTTTAGTAGTGCCTGTTTGGAATGAGCAAGAAAATATAATACCCTTTTTGTCTGAAATAGAAAATCATATAGGGAATGAAAATTATGAAGTTATTTTTGTCGCTGATCCTTGTACAGATAGAACAATAGAAATAATTAAAAGCCAAGCTAAACAGCAAGACTTCATAAAACTAATTTTAATGTCTAGAAGATTTGGGCAGCCCATGGCAATACTGGCTGGGTTAAAAAAATGCAGTGGAGAATGTGCAATTGTAATAGATGTAGATTTACAAAATCCACCATCATTATTACCTAAAATGCTTAAATTGTGGAGAGAAGGTAATGATGTTATCTTACCTAGATTAAGAAAAAGACTTGGAGAGAGTCCAATAAGAAGCATTGTTGCAAGAATAGCTTATAAAACAATCGATAGATTTAGTGAAATTAAAATGCCAAGAAATGTATCTGATTTTCGTCTGATCGATAGAAAGGTAATTAACCAAGTCAATTTAATGAATGAGAGACATGGATTTCTTAGGGGTATGGTTGCATACGCGGGATTTAAAACAGTAGATATCAATTTTGATAGGCAGCCTAGGCTTACTGGTCAAACAAAATATAATCCCATTCTTGGATCTTTAAGAATTGGAGGGAATGGGGTTTTTGCATATTCTAGTTTTGGACTTTCACTAATTTTTAATTTGGGAATTTTTTTAGCGCTTATAAGTTTATTAATTTCAATGATTTATCTTATAGCCAAAATAAGTGGTTATGTTTTCCCCTGGGGATTTACTACTGTTATTGTGTCAATATTCTTGGTTGGAGCAATAAATATGTTTGGACTTGCAATAATTGGTCAATATATTCAAAGAATTTATGAAGAAACCAGACCAAGACCAAGGTATATTATTCAAGAAACAATTAATTTGAATTAGATTTTTTATTAAGATGTATATAGCAAGGATACCTTTAAGAGTTTCTTTATTAGGAGGAGGCTCAGATCTCCCAGAATTTTACGAAGCTGGAGATATTGGCGAAGTAATTGGTTTCGCTGTAAAAAAATATATAACCATTTATGCAAGTTTACCTATCCTTATAGATAAAAGCATTATCAAATACAGTAAAACTGAGACGTTTGATCATCCATCAGAAATCAAGCACCCTTTATTTAGGGAAGCATTAAAGATTTATTGGAATAATGCAAAAAAAATTGAACTTGCTAGCTTTGCAGATATTAGGTCTGGAACGGGTCTTGGAAGCTCTTCTATATTTACTGTAGGTTTAATAGGCCTCTTAAAAAAATTAAATAATCAATCATTTACCCCTTATTCATTGACTAAAGATGGCTTTAATATAGAGAGAAAGATACTTAAAGATCCCGTAGGATTGCAAGATGGGGCTTATGGAGCTTATGGGGGCTGCTGCCATTTTCGTTTTTCAAAAGGAGATAAAATAGAACACGCATCAGTCAATTTATATGAACAAGATATCCAAAGAATAAAAGATTGTTTTTTTTTAGTCTTTACTAATCAGTCTCGAGACGCGAACGAATGCCTACAAAATCATACATCAGCTTTAAGTTTGGCTTCGAAAAAAAGAGAAAATCAATCAAAAATCGTAGCTTTTGTTGAAGAGGGTAAAAAAGCATTACAAAATGGAGATTATGAACATCTTGGAAATTTAATTCTTGAATCATATAAACTTAAAAAAGATTTAAATAAAGCAAAATCTAGCGGAAATAGAAATTCTGTAATAAATGATATTGAGGCTTTACTACAAAATCAATCAATTTATGGCTATAAATTGCTAGGAGCAGGGGGCGGAGGCTTTTTTCTTGTTATTGGTAAAGATATTGAGTGCAAAGAATATTTAAACTCAGTTGGACTTAATCCAATTGCTATTGAGATTGATAATAAAGGATGTAGTATTTTTCAAACCATTGCAACAGATTAATGGATTTATCAAAATATATAAATACTCTTAATTCTTCACTTAAAGGTGCTAATGAAGAGATTATTCAAGAATTTTTGAAGGTTTTAAAATTTATCATTGAGAATGAAGGAACTTTTGTTTTATGTGGTAACGGAGGATCATTCGCTAATTCCCTTCATATAGCTGGAGATTATCACAAAACTTTTGCGCATAATAATGCTTCATTTCATTCGGTTGGGGAAAACTTCTGTTCATTAAGCGCTATTGCAAATGACTTTTGCTTTGAAGAGGCCATTTCAATACACTTATCATCTCTTATTAAAAAGAAAGTTCCAACGGCAGTCGTCTTTTTATCGGGAAGCGGCAACTCCGTTAACCTTATCAATGCGGCGAAGTTAATGCATAGGAAAGCATCAAATGTTGATTATTTGAAAACTCTTTCCATTACTGCTTACGGTGGAGGTGCAATCTCAAAATTAGTAAATCTTGCACTTAAATTTGAAATAAATGATATGGAAATTGCGGAAGATATTCAATTAATAATTTTCCATTATCTTAAACAGCAGTTGATAAAAATATTCCCTATTAAAGAAGAAAACTATTTTAAATATAATAAAAGAATAGATAAAGGAGATATTATTTAATTATGATCACTGTTCTACAATTATTAGGAGGGAAAGGAACAAGACTAAAAGAAAAAACAAGAGGTTTAATTCCTAAACCTCTTGTAGAAATTAATGGGATTTCCATTTTAGAACACCAGATTAAACATTTTATATCATTTGGATGCAAAGATTTTGTTTGGATTTGTCACTTTATGAGTGATGATTTCAAAAACGAAAAAATCAGATTATTAGAAAAATATAAAGATCAGATCGACACCATAAATATTTTTATTGAAAAATGTCCTCTATCAACATTTGGGAACCTCTTCAATTCAATAAAAAAAAGAACTGATGAGAGATATTTAGTTATTTATGGAGATATAATTGTAAATTTTGATTTATATCGTTTCTTAAAAGATTTTGATCTTTTTAGCGATAGTGATACACATATATTTACTAGATTTTCTGATCATCCTGAAGACTCAGATAAAATTGAGATAGATGACAACGGATATGTTTCAAAATTTATTTCAAAAAAAGAACCCTCTAATGAAATTGACCCATCTACTACTACAAGTGGAATTTATATAGCTAAAAGAAGTTTTTTTGAAAAGCTATCTCATTGGGCATCTCAAAAATGCGATTTATATTCAGAGGTATTACCAAAAGATGGATATCTTATTAATGCGAGTTCATATCAGAGTTCAGAATTTATATTAGATGTTGGAACTATAAAAAGATTTTATGATGCGGAAAGAATACTACAAGATCCTTCTTTTTATAAAAAATCTTATTTATTCCCCAAAGCTTGTTTATTACTTGATAGAGATGGTGTAATTATTAAAGAAAAAGGACATCTAACAGAATTAGATCAAATAATATTTAATGATGAATTAATTGAAATACTTAAAGATCTTAAAAGTAAAAACGTCTTGGTTGGTATTATTACTAATCAGCCTCATGTATCTCAAGGAAGACTAAATGATTACAAGCATAATTTAATTAAGAATTACATAATAAAAAATCTATCTAAATCTAAAGCAATAGATTTTTACTTTGAATGCAAGCACTACCCCGTTTCGGGTTTTGAAGATGAAGTCCCTCATTACAAACATGCATGTTATTGCAGAAAACCAAGGACTGGATTATTGCAACAAGCAATACACCATCATAATATTGATTTAGATAAATCTTTTTTTATAGGCGATAAAAGTACAGACATTTTGGCGGGAAATACAAGTTTAATTAAAAGTTTTATTTACGAATTCGGTTCAAAGAATTCATTACAAAGTGATAATGAATCTAATGTAATAAATAATCTTGAAGAAATCAAAAGTCTATTTTAATAATTAATGAAAAAACCAATATATAAATATAATTTTAGAAAAAGAACAATCTTGTACTTAATAATTGGAATAAGTTGCGTGTCAATTGATTTCCTCTCATTTATGCAATTATCAAAATTTATAGATCCCTTATATTCCAATCCAATTAGTTATATGATTGGCAGCACTTGTTCATATTTATTGAATAAAAAATATACTTTTCAAAGTGAAAACAGTAGGTTATCCATAATAAGATATTCTTCAATTATTCTTGTTGGTCTTTCTGCATCTCAGTTAATAATATTTGTTGGATTAAATCTACTAAATTTTAAAAATTATCTCGCTGTAATTAAATGGCTTGCAATGTTGGCAAGTGTTTCATTACAGTATTTTGGAAATACCTTTTATGGCAGCAAAACAAAAAATGACTAAAGATACATCAAATTTTAATATAGCTGTAGTAGGAGCAGGTGCAAGCGGTCTTTCAATTGGTTATGAACTCCAAAAACTAGGTTTTAATGTGGATATATTTGAAAAATCCGATAATCTAGGTGGACTTGCTGGGGCAGTCCAATTAAGCAAAGGAAGGATAGATAGTTTTTATCACCACTTATTTAAGTCTGATAAATTTATTCTTGATTTTATCAGAAAAAATAAAATTTCTTCAGAAATTGTTTTTAAGAGAACAAAGACAGGACATATATGGAATAATAAATATTATGATATTTCAAGCATTCTATCTCTAAAAAAATCAAAGTTACTCTCTAATTTTGGATTTTTTAGACTTCTTTTAGGAGGCGCGATTATAAAATATTTACCAACTACAAAAGAGTTAAATAAAAAGTTAGTTTATAAAATTTCTAATAATTTATTTGGTAAAGAAGCATCTTCAAAGATATGGAGTCCTTTACTTTATTTTAAATTTGGCAAATATGCAGAGTTAATGCCTTATTCTTGGCTTAGAGCAAGAATACAGGATAGAACTATCGAGCTTGGCTATTTAAGTAATGGTTTTGAATCACTTTACAATCATTTGGCTGACAATATAAGGATTTCTAATGGCAATGTATATACTCAAACAACTATTAAAAAAGTTGAATTTTCAAAGGATGAAAAAAAGTTAAAAATTAATGGCAAAAATTATGATAGGGCCGTAATTACAACATCGCCAAAAGTAAATTCAAAATTATTAAAAGATGTTCACTATATTTCTACAAATCTTAAATATCTTGGTGCACTTTGTGGAATTATTGAGTTTAATAAAAGGCCAATACCAAGTTATTGGCTAGGAATTGCGGATACAAATAAAAAAAATAAATCTTCTTATAAAAAATTTCTTGCTGCAATATCATACGCTGAACTTGATGCTGAGTGGAATAAGTCCGGTAAACCAACTTGGCCTTTGTATTTGGCATCTTATTGTACTAAAGATCAATATAAAAAATATTCAAAAGAAGAATGGAAAAAAATAATGATTGATGCAGCATTGGAATTAAATGAACTTTCAGGTATAGATAAAATAGATAAAAAAAATATAATAAATTTTAAATTATCATTTGCAGAATATGCTCAACCAATATTATCACCGGGACAAAATTTATCACCAAATCCTGAAAGTGCTAAGTTCTGTTATTTTGCAAATATGCACAATATTTTTCCTAATGATAGAGGACAAAATAGATCATTTTATTTAGGAGAGATTATTTCAAAGAAAATATATAATGAATTAATCAAAAAAATTTAAAAATGAGATTCTGCAAATGTTTAAAATGATAAACTCTTAAATAGGATTTTATTAATATTGCTTAAGAAAATTACTAAATAGAAAAATTTCAAAGTTGAATCAAATAATCTTGGTATAACTTTAAAGCATTAATGCAGAGAAATATTTTATTTTTAAATTTACCCCTTACATTAAGTACTTTAGTGGGTGTTTTTGTTGGGAGTTTTTCAAGAGATGTAAAAATCTCTGGTTTGGCTGCTGCTATAACATCTAGTACCATAATATTTGCAAATTTAAAAAGCGAAAGATGGAATATTTTTCAATCGAAAAATTATTTATTGATATCAAAAATAGTTTTTATATTGAGTATTCTTTGTTGTTATTTTTTTTCTTATAAAATAAGTTTTATTGAAAAGCTTTTGCCAGTCATATTTTTTGGAATAGGTTATCTTTTGACAAATTTTTTATATGGGAAAATATTCAGCGAAAAATTGTTTAATATAAATGCTTGTTTAAGTTTAATTATTTTATATGGACTTTCAATAGGTCATACTTTTGCAGGATCTTATTTAAAAGAATTAGCTAGTTACTCTGTTATGTTTGTTGGCGGTGTTTTTTCTAATATATTCTATATTTCTTCTGACAAAAAATATGAATTAAACTTCGAAAAAAGTTTTTTTCTAAGAACTATATGGAAAATATTATCATTAACTTTCTTTTCTTTTTTAATAATTTCAGTAATTAGAACTGACTTTTTAGATTGGGTGCATGGAAGTTTATTTCATTGGTTTTATTTTGTTGGCCCTTTGTCTGAGTATCAGGCTGGGGGAGGCCTTGAAACTCTCAATCAATATTCTCAAGGAGCTTTGCTTTTAGCAAGTAAATTTAGTGAAAGCCCTTGGTATGCTTTTTATTCTTTTCAAGTTTTTATTTATATATTTACAATTTCAAGTTTCTCATTAATCATATTTAATAAAAATAAAAAAGTGAAAATATTATTTGCTTGTCTTGGTTTTCTCCTTCTTTTTTCTGACCCCTCAAGTGTTGGGCCTCAGTCTTTCCCTTCTTCTGGATTATTGAGATTTTTCCCTTTAGTAGTTTGGTCAATATATTTTTCTATACAGTCAATTTCATTATCTAACAAAATTTATCTTAAAAATATACAAATAATAATTAAGAAAATTATTTTTTTAATTGGTTTGCTTGTCTCTTTTCTATGGTCTGGGGAAATGTTCATATGTACTTTAATAGCTTCAACTATTGTTCTTACATATAGATATGGAAAAATTATTCTTGATTACCAGAAAAATTTCTTTAGTAAATTTATAAATAAGAAAAATAAAAAGTTTTTTTTACAATTTTTAGTTATTTCTTTACTTGCTGGATTATTTATTTTATTTGTTAATCAAAAAATTGGCATAGAAAAAAATACTTTACTCCGACTTTTGTCATACCCTTTCAGTTATATTAATAAAAATTATGGATGGTACGAGCCAGGTGCTTGGATAACTATATCACCACTCTATACATTATTAGGATTTTGTTCTATTGTTATATTTACAAATAAAAGCTTAATACAAAAAATTGCTTTTATAGCCTGTTCAGGATTGGTTCTAGGTTATGTTTCTTATAGACCAGTTTCTAATAATATTACTGCAGTTTTACCAACAAGTTTAATCTTAATAACAAGCTTTTTTAGTCAAGAAATTATCTTTAAGATTCCTGGGAAATATGAAGCTTCAAATATTTCAGATTTGATAAAACCCTTAAGGTCCATAATACTTTCTGTTGCTGGTATTTCTGCAATATTACAATTTTCTAATTTTGAAAGAATAAATCAAATATTTTCAATTTCTTTAGGGAAATCTCGAGGTGAATTTCAATACATGGGTGGGAATGAATTGATCAGAATGCCTGATTGTGATTTTGGCGATCAAACTCTCTCTAATTTAATACAAGATAAAAACTTATTAAAGGATATTAGGGAATCTAAAGTAGGAATTTCCTTTATTGGATACAATTCAAATTATCTTTTTGAATTAGGCGATTGTCATAAATATAAAGGGAAAAGGTACCATCCCTTAGTTTTTCAACCATCGCAACTTTATTTCCCTCCATTAGATAAGAGTGTAAGTAGTTTGGCAATAAGAAATATGTTAAACAAAAGGGCTTTTAATAAAATTCTATTTATTTCCTTGATAGAAGATAAAAACTCCAAAACAAATAGAAAATATTTTTATGAAATGCTCCCAAAAAATTGGATACAGACAGATAATTTTTTAATAGGTAATGAATTAGAAGCATTTCTATGGACTGAAAATCAATAAAATCTTATATGAAAATTAAATTATTAAAAATTTACCAGACTATTATTTATATAATTTTAAGTATATTTTTGTTTAACAAATTATTTAATGTCGTTCCTAATACTGAGGGTTGGTTCGTTGAATTAACATATGATAAAAATTTTATTGAGATTATCGGAAACGATGAAATTCTATTACCACCTCTTTATCCCTTATTTATTTGGTTTTTAAGTAAAATTAGTAATCAACTAATCTTGTTAAGATTAATTGGAGTTGGTATTGGATTTTTACTTTTTAATCAAACTGAAAAATTAATTCGAAGAGTTACTTACTTTCTAGTAAATGATAAAGAAAAAAAGGTTTTAATTAATCTTTCCTCGAAATTATTGAGCATAATTCTTATTTATTTTATATCTGAAAACAGCACTTATCTTCTTTGGTACGACTTTACAGTAATTGTTTTAACTGTACAAATATTTATAATTAATCTTTTTTTATTATCAATAGATAATTTTAATTTAAATAAGAAAAATCAAAATAATTATTTACTTTTGGGCACTTTTCTAATTTTCGGTGTTCTTTTAAAACATAGTAATATGGGCATTTTTTTATTATTTTTCCAATTAAGTATGTTCCTTATCTGGCTTTTATTTAAGAAAGATAGGCAATGGCTTAACCAGATATTTTTGTGGCAAGGTGTATCTATTGGATTATGTCTTATTTTAATTTTTCTAAATTTTTTAATAGAACAAAATAATTTTTTAAATCAATTTTTATCTGCCTCCTTTGCTGCGAAAGGTGGAGTAGAAATTGTATTTAATTTTATAATGAATGGAATTGATCATCTAGTTAAAGAGCTAGAAAGGATAGATACTTTGTTACTCGGTATATTTTTATTTTTATATTTTAGAAATTTTTCATACTCAAAATATATTGGAATTTTTCTTTTCAACTTATATTTTGCTTATTGTATTTTTAATTCAAATTATAATTTAGCTGGTTATTCTATAAAAATTATTGTTATTCTATTTGTTAGTTGTTTAATGATTTTTATAGAAAACCTTTTTTATAAAAATTTTTCATTAGAAAAGTTTTCTTTAAGCAAAAACAATTTTAACAAATTGGTTATTGTTTTATTTGGTTCTATTGGTTGTCTTATTGGTAATTTCACTTCTGCTGGATTGGGTTATAACGGATACTATATTGGTCTAATAATTAGCTTGATTTTACAACAGACATTTTTTATAGAATTAATAAAATTTACTGAGCAAGAAAAGATTAAAATCTCAAAATGAAAAAATTTAGAATTTTAATTTCAATTTTTATTTTTTCTTTGAGTATTATTTCTTTCAGAAAAATTTGGAACCAAACAAATAATGAAAATATTATTTCAAAAAATTCTGAATATCTTTTTAGATGGTGGGATCTAGTTGAAATAAAAAAAAATGATAAAAAATGTTCAAGTCAACTTTTCGAGAATACAATTTTTCTTAAGATTTCTTGTAAAGATTATGAAATTGCCAAATGGTTAATAAAACAAAAAGGTGAGAGTAATATCGATATATTATCAGTGGTCCCAGCACAAGCATTATTTTATAAATTAAAGGGCTTTGAATCCTCAAGATTGAAATATTTAACTATCACTTGGAATGATTTTAGTAATAGGGAAAAAGCACTTTTATCAATTAATAAAACTTTTGATTTAATTAATAATGATTGTAGTGGAAATAAAAGAATAGTTTTTATTCTTTTACCAACTTCAGCAAAAACTATGGATGGTTCAATGATTAATTTTAAAGATAAAAAAACTTCTATCTTTAGCCAGGCAATAATTGAGGATAAATTAATTAATTATCAAAATAAGTGTATTAAAAGAAATATTATGAAAGTTCAAGAACAAGAAAAACCAGTAGCGCATTGGATAGAATTTAAAATATTCATGCCTAATGATAAAATCTTATGACAAAGATAAATTTTATATAAATTAGAAAAAACAATTGAAAAAAAAATTATTAGTTACAGGTGGTACAGGGTACATTGGTTCACACACAATAGTGCAACTTCTTGAATCTAATAATTATGAAGTAATTGCCATTGATAATTTCAGTAACAGCTCATTAGAGGTTGCTCAAAGAGTAAAATCTATTACGGGTAAATCTTTTGAATTAATTGAGGGTGATATAAGAGAAAAAAGAATCCTAGAAAGCATTTTTTCAAATAATCAAATTTGCGCTGTTATTCATTTTGCAGGACTTAAAGCAGTAGGTGAATCAGAAAAAAATCCCATTAAATATTATGATAATAATGTTGTAGGTAGTTTAAATCTTTTAAAAGTTATGACAAAAAACAATATTAAAAATATTGTTTTTTCATCATCGGCTACTGTTTATGGAAAATCTAAATGCTTTAAATTTAAAGAAAATACTCCCCCTTGTCCTATTAATGTTTATGGAAGAAATAAATTAATAGTTGAAAATATTTTATATGATCTAAAAAAAACTGAACCAGATTGGAGGGTAGCTATACTGAGATATTTTAATCCAATTGGAGCTCATAAATCAGGCTTGATAGGCGATAATCCGAATGGTATTCCAAATAACTTAATGCCTTTTATATCTCAAGTTGCTTTAGGAAAGAGAAAAAAATTAAAAGTTTTTGGAGGAGATTATGAAACATTTGATGGTACTGGTAGAAGAGATTATATTCATGTTGATGATCTTGCCGTTGGACATTTATTATCTTTGTCATATATTCTAAAAGAGAAAATTCCTCCCTTTTTAAAATTAAATCTTGGAACTGGATTATCAACAAGTGTTTTGGATCTTATAAAAGCTTTTGAAAGGGTATCTTGCCGAAAAATCAAATATGAAATTGTTGATAGAAGATTTGGAGATGTTGCAGAATCTGTTGCAGATCCATCATTAGCTAAGGCAATTATAAATTGGGAAGCCAAATATAATATAAAAAGAATGTGTGAAGATTCTTGGAGATGGCAAAGAAAGAATCCAAACGGTTATGATTTTTAAAATTTTTTGATAAGGAAATTATATATTATTCGTTTTTTCTAATTTAAATTAAGATAGCTACGCCATATATCAATATTATTTTGCTTACAACAAATAATATCTGGAATATATTTCAAATTTAATAGTTCTTTTGCATAAAGTTTAATATCTTGATCTCTGTCTAATAAGTCTGGTGATGTAAAAGCTGTTTTTAAACTATTTTTTCTTATTAAAGAAATATGTTCTTGTGTTATTGGGAAAGAGGTAAAAGTATCAATCCAGACCCAATTAATTAGACCCATTTCCTTTAATTTTATACTTGTTTCAATTGGTTCAACCTCCGAAAGTCTCGAACTAAAATTATATTTCCCTTTTGCCTTAAATATTGAACTCATTGTACTGTCTAGGAAAAAGTAATTTATATTTTTTAGTGAACTGCAAATTTCTAATATATATGGCTCTATGCCTTCTGCCTTGATATTGAAAATTACAAATTTGTTTTCTAAAAAAGGAACAATACTTTTTAAAGATATACCTTTAGCAAATGGATCATGACAAAGTATAAGTTCATTATTATCCTCTCTGATATCAATCTCAAATCCATTGGAGTTTTGCATCGATTTATTTGGAATCGAGTTAACTCTATGAATAATAAACAAAGGTTTATTCATCTTTTTTTTATAACAGCAAAAATATTTTTTCCATATTTATATCTATCAATCTATCAACTAATCTTGAAATTGGGATTAAAAATCTATCCCAAAATAAAACTTGTTTTAACTTTGGAGAAGAGCTTTTTTGCAAAATTTTGTTTGCAGCGGATTCAAATAAACCTATTAAATCTATATATTTGATAATTAAAAAATTAGCGTTTTTAGGTAAAATCTTTTTTAAAGAAATTTTATTATATCTTCTATTGTGACTAATACTCTGGTCAGATAGTAAGTATAACCAATTTAATGCAAGAATATATAATAATAATACCCATTCAGGATTAAGTAAATTGATTAAGTAAATCAATGCGGAACTATCATCCTTGATATGATCTATAACATCAGCAGCGATTATCACATCATATTTATTTTTACTTTTAAAATTCTCTAAATTTGAATTAAAAATAATAAATCTATTTTTATTTTTGAAATTTGATTTTAGGATTTGTGCATCATCTTCATCAGGCTCTAAAAGAGTCCAAGAGGTAAAATTTATATTTATTGAGAATAATTTGGTAATACTTCCTATGCCAGCTCCAATTTCAAGAAAAATGCAATTATTTGGAATTAAATTTTTTGCTAAATCATAGTAATATTGCTTAAAGTTGTAGGCATACTTATAAGTGTCAAGTTCTTGACCACTGTATTCAAATTGAGATTGTTCCATAATCTAATAGATAGTTAAAATTTTGTGACCAATAATTAAATTCTTCTATCTCTGGATAACTACCTAAATGATAATAATGTTTTAGAGGGATAAATTTGACTATTTTACCTTCATCTAAATAAGAATTAACTAAATCATCTGCAATTAATTCTCTTTTTGTAAATCTCTTATTAATTAAGCATTTATTTTTTACTATTTTATTCAATAAACTTCCGTCTTTAATGAAGAAAAAACCAGCTAAACCCATTAAGTCTGAGTTGAAAGAAGAAGATTTTATATTTACCTTAATAACGTTATTCTCTTTAAAAGAGAAAGTTGTGAAGCTTGGATTAGGCATTGATTTTTGAAGGAAAGTTGGTTGAAATCCAAAACAAATCATGTCGAATTTTTCGTTCTGAGAAATTATATTTTTATAATATTTGTTATCAAATTCTCCAAAACAATCACAGGAGCAGAGCCAAAAATTTTTCTTATTCTGTAAAATTATTTTACTTTCAGAAATAGATTCTATTTGACTTTCTGTTTCTGGTATCTGACTATAATAAATATTTTTTTCATTTTTTAGATAGATTTTCGAATTTGGCCCATGAACGATAATTTTTTTAGAAAGTGGAAATGATTTAATTACTAGATCTAACAAAGTATATTTTGAAGAAATTATATTTATTTTTATTTCATGTTTTGGGCAATTATAAAATGTTTTAACTCTCGAACCTTTGCCAGATGTGTATATGACACCTTCTAATTTCGGAATAACTTTATTTTGCAAATTCAAAAAGTTATTTATTTGAGAAATTTTTTTAGCTCGTAATTTGAAATCCTTAAATGATTCGGGAGCACCATAATGTACATAACTTTGAAGATTTATCAGTTTTACTTTGCAATTTTCTTTAATAAAGTTGAAAAGTAATGAGGGAAAAAATTCGCCAGCAACTCGAATTGATGAGTTAATAAGCAAATTGAGAGGAATTTCTAATTTTTTAAATGAATCAACGTAAAAAAGACCGATTGATAAGAATTCTTTTAACCAATCATCTGTAAATGAATCT
>CESW01133230.1_pt1 | contig 20878 bp, 22 predicted proteins | sample 531171 | NCBI WGS metagenome assembly CESW01 (sample SAMEA2621859, study PRJEB7988) | marine metagenome | biome: marine biome (ENVO:00000447); feature: surface water layer (ENVO:00002042); material: "saline water (ENVO:00002010), including plankton (ENVO:xxxxxxxx)" | depth 5 m
TTAATCTATTAGGTGAAAGAGAACAATCACAATATGGATCAATTACTTTTGAAAAATTAAAAGAAAATTGTCTCACCAAAGCTAAAGAATTTGATATAATAATAGAATTTGCTCAGTCAAACGTTGAGGGAGAATTGGTGAATATTATCCAAGAGTCAAGAAAAAATTTTGATGGGATAATTATCAACGCTGCAGCATTTACTCATACTTCTGTAGCTATAAGAGATGCTTTAGATATTTTTAAAAAACCAATTATCGAAGTTCATATATCGAATATCTATAAACGAGAAGAATTCAGAAAAAAGTCGTTAATAAGTGATATTGTTACAGGTGGTATATTTGGTTTAGGTGTAGAAAGTTATATTTTAGCCATAATTTCAATGCAGAAACTACTAAAGAATGAAAATAAATAAGAAAATTATCAAAGAGCTAAGTGATTATCTGGATGAGTTCAATCTAACTGAATTAGAATACACTGAAAAAGATACAAAAATAAAAGTTTCGAAAAATAATTTTTCTATTAATAATCAGGGAAATCAAAAATCTAATATAATAAATAAAACAACAAAACCAACTAGCGAACAATCGAATATCAAGTCTGGAATAGAAATTTCATCACCAATAATAGGGACTGCTTATCATGCCCCTGAACCTGGAGCCAAAAAATTTGTTGAGATTGGTAAAAAAATTAAAAAAGGTGACACAATAATGATTGTTGAAGCAATGAAGACAATGAATCACGTTCCGTCAACTGCAGACGGAATTGTAAAAGAAATATGTGTTGAAGACGGACAACCTGTTGAATTTGGTCAAACAATAATTGTCCTAGAGTAATGTTCAAGAAAATCCTAATTGCAAACCGTGGAGAAATTGCTGTACGAGTAATCAGAGCGTGTAAAGAATGGGGAATTTCTACTGTAGCAGTTCATTCAGATGTGGATAAAGATAGTATGCATGTAAGATTAGCTGATGAAAGTATTTGTATTGGCTCTCACCAACCAATTAACAGTTATTTGAATATTCCTGCATTGATGTCAGCAATAGAGCTTACTAATGCAGAAGCAGTTCATCCTGGATACGGTTTTTTATCTGAAAATGTTAATTTTGCAAAAGTGTTAGAGGAGAATAATATAAAGTTTATTGGTGCTTCATCTAAACTTATCAAAATGATGGGGGACAAAATCCAGGCAAAAAAAATTGCAAAAGAAAATGGTTTACCTATCATTGAAGGTTCTGACGGAGGAATAAAAGATATAAGTGAGGCAAAAGAACTTTGCAAAAAAATTGGTTATCCAATATTAATTAAAGCCTCTGGTGGTGGTGGTGGAAAAGGGATGAAGATTGTTCATAAAGATGAAGAATTTGAAAGTCTTTTTCTTACTGCAAAATCAGAAGCTCAAAAATATTTTGGTAATGATGAGGTTTATATAGAAAAGTATTTTCTAAACCCAAGACATATAGAAGTTCAAATATTGGCTGGTAAAAATAGAGTTGTTCATTTATATGAGAGAGATTGTTCTGTTCAAAGAAGACATCAAAAATTAATTGAAGAAACACCAAGCCCAGTTTTAGATGATATTATTAGAAAAGATTTATTTAATAGAACAGTAAATATGGTGAGTAAAATAGGTTATGAAGGTGCAGGAACAGTAGAGTTTATTTATGAAGATGGTAAATTTTATTTTCTTGAAATGAATACAAGAATTCAAGTGGAACATCCAGTGACAGAAATGGTGACAGGTATAGATATAATTAAAGAACAAATATGGATAGCTTTTACCGGTGAAACTGCTTTAAAACAATCAGATATAAACCCAAGGGGTCACGCGATAGAATGTAGAATAAATGCTGAAGATCCTGGCAAAAATTTTCAACCCTCTCCAGGAATTATAGGAATGTGCCATCAACCTTCTGGTTTTAGAACAAGAGTCGATGGAGCTATATATCAAGGATATAAGGTTACTCCCTACTATGATAGTTTAATTTGTAAACTAATTTGTCATGGAAGGAATAGAACTGAAGCTATTCAAAGAATGAATAGATCTTTAGATGAATTCGTTATTGATGGAATTACAACAACCATACCACTTCACAAAAAACTCTTGAATCATAAAAAATTTATAAATTCTGATTTTAATGTAAGCTGGTTAGATAAGGATAAAATTATTTAATAGCAACTTACTAACCAAATATCATAAACTGGATGATCAAAAGGTGCTATTGAAGGGCTTGATGAGAACATCCAACCATTAAATACAAATACATCATCATTATTTTTATTATTTAAATCCTTTACTTGAATGTAAGCTATTATTTCAGGGTTATCATCAAATTCAGAATTACGACATTTCATACTTTTTATAGATAAATCCTCATATTTAAGTTCTTCACCATTTGTAAGTTTTATTAAGGTATTTTTGGAGCTTATTTTATCCAAAATTTTTATATTAGTATAATTACCCTCCAGATCATTTGCAGAGAATAAATTTATGGTAAAAGTTACATAAAACAAAAGAATAGAAACAAGGAGTAAATTACTTTTTCCAACTTTTATATTTTTTTTCAAGGACATTTTTATTTTTATTAGGATAATAGGCTTTATCAGTTCCTGTGAGATTAGATTGGTGTGGTTTTTGCCAATCATATTTTTCTAACTCATGTTTTTTTTCTATTTTATTTGCAGTAAAATGTATCCAGGAATACCATTCAACTGGAATTTTAGATGCGTCAATTTCATCGTGGTAAATGACCCATCTTTTTCCATTTTTACTTTCATAATATTTATTACCAAAAATATCTTTTCCAACAAATTTACCAGATATTATTGTTTTTAAACGTGTACCGAAGGTATCTCGATTCCACCAGGTAAAAATTTTTTTTAAAAATGTCAACATATAAAATATTTATAATTTCAATTTCAAATTGTAAAAATTAAATTAGACTAAAATTTGAATTTGTATATAAATTAATTGAATCATTTAACAAAATAATTTTAAAAATTGGGGTCAAATGGCAAAATACTTAGTCGAAACTTTTTATACATGTACATTTAAAGTAAATCATTATTTAGATGATATAAATGAAACTGAACTTAAAAATCTCGAAAAAAGAGATGACGGAAAATTTGAAATTCTTGATGTCAAATTAGATAATAGAAAAACTAAAAGTCTTGATCCAAATAATAACAAAATTATTGAAAATAATAAAATAGATCTGATTAAAGAAAATGATCAATCTGCTTCAAAAAATATAGAAACATTTATCAAATCTAGCAGTAAAAATTTGGATAACAAAAATGAAAAAAGATTTAGTATGCCAGATAGAAGAAAAGGCTATATTCAAAAGGCTACTATAGGAGATCATAAAGTTTACTTACATACTGGAGAATATGAAGATGGTAAAATAGGTGAGATATTTATTGATACAAGTAAAGAGGGTGAATTAGTTAAAGCTTTAATGAATAACTTTGCAATAGCTATATCATTAGGATTGCAATACGGCGTTCCTTTGGATGAATTTATCAGCGCTTACGTAGGAACTAAATTTGAACCCTCAGGTAAAGTCCACGGAAATGATAGAATACTTAGCGCATCCTCAATATTAGATTACATTTTTAGAGAACTAGCTATTTCTTATCAGAATAGAGAAGATCTAGCTCATACACCGTCTTTAAATGCTTCTGAAAATTCCTCTTTAGATGATCAAGGCTTAGAGCATCAAAATCAATTATTAAAAATTGTAAAAGATATGACTAGTAAAGGATTTGTTAGGAATAATTATAAAAAAAATTTAGTTGACTTATCTGATGTTAAAATAAACCTAAAAGGAAAAAAATAGATTATTTTTTAAGTTTAGTGAAAAGACTAAGTTCTTTTAGTTGATTTTCGCTCACCTCAGACGGGGCATTCATCATTAAATCTTGAGCATTTTGGTTCATCGGAAACATTGTAACCTCTCTTATGTTTTTTTCACCAGCCAAAAGCATTACAATTCTATCTATACCTGGAGCTATTCCACCATGTGGAGGAGCACCAAAACTTAAGGCATTAATCATTCCGCTGAATTTCTCATCAACCTGTTTTTTTTCATATCCTGCGATAGAAAAAAGTTTATACATCAAATCTGGTATATGATTCCTTATCGCACCCGATGACAATTCTATTCCATTACAAACAATGTCATACTGATAAGCTAATATATTTAAAGGTTTTTCAAAATTTATTTTATCTAAATCACCTTGAGGCATAGAGAAAGGATTATGGCTGAACTCTATTTTGTTTGTTTTCTCATTTATCTCAAACATTGGGTAATCAACTATCCAACAAAAAGAAAAAATGTTTTCATCAATTAATTTTAAATCTCTGGCAATTTTATCTCTAGCTAAAGACGTAATTCTCTCTAATTCCTTTTGGTTACTACAAGCCAAAAAAATACTATCTCCAACTTTAGCCTCTGTTTTTATCATTATTTCTTCAAGAGCCTCTTTTGAAAAAAATTTACCTATAGGCCCTTTAGCTGAAATCTCTTTATCTTTTTCTAAACTAAAATATGCCAAACCTGATGCACCTTGGTCTTTTGCCCAATTATCAATATTATCAAAAAAACTTCTAGGATTATCTTTAGTATTTTTGGTTACTATACATCTTACCTTTGAACCTGATTTAACAAGTTTCTTAAATATTTCAAAAGAAACATCTTTTCTTAAAAATATTTCTGTGATGTCTTTAATAATTAGCGGGTTTCTAAGATCGGGTTTATCAGTCCCATACTTAAGCATAGCTTCAGAGTAAGATATTTGAGGAAATTGATTAAACATTAATTTTTTCTTCGAAAATCTTTTGAATGTACTTACTAATAACTCCTCTACTATTTTAAATACATCATCTTGATCAACAAATGACATTTCTAAGTCCAATTGATAAAACTCACCTGGACTCCTATCAGCCCTTGCATCTTCATCTCTGAAACATGGAGCAATTTGAAAATATTTATCAAACCCAGATACCATTATTAGTTGCTTAAATTGCTGAGGTGCCTGAGGAAGTGCATAAAATTTGCCGGGATTTAATCTACTTGGTACAAGAAAATCCCTAGCACCTTCAGGACTTGAAGAGGTTAATATAGGAGTTTGAAATTCCAAAAAACCTAACTTATTCATTTCATTTCTTATAAATGAAATTACTTTTGATCTTAAAATAATATTTTCATGAATTTTTTTTCTTCTTAAATCCAAAAATCTATACTTTAATCTTATTTCTTCAGAATATTCTTGATCACTAAAAACTGGTAATGGCAATTCTTTACAATTTCCAAGAATAAAAAAATTATCAATTGAAACTTCTATTTCACCTGTTGCAATATCTTTATTAATTGTTTCATCAGATCTGGCCAGAATTTTACCATCAATCTTAATAACTGTTTCAAGTTGTAATTTTTCTAATTTAGAAAAATTTTTATTGTCTTTATTTATTATACATTGAGTAATTCCATAATTGTCTCTTAGATCAACAAATAGTAGATTACCATGATCTCGTTTTTTATTTACCCAGCCAGAAAGAATTACACCTTTACCCACATCTTTCTTTCTTAATTCATTACAATTATGGCTTCTATATTTATTCAACTATTCTCCCAAAGCTTCTTTTATAATTTTTAAATTAATTGATTTCTTTTTTTTTAAACTAATTTCATCAATTTTATATATAAAATCGAATATATTGCTATATGATCTCTCAATTCTTTTAACTATATAATTAATCAATTTGTTATCTAAAAAAATTTGCCTATCAGATAAATTTTTTAATATTAAAGCAAAGATTAGATTATCATCCGGTTTTTCGAAGTTTTGTAAAATAAAATTACTAGTTCTAGACTGAAGATCTTTAAGCTTAAAACCTAAATCTACAATAGGTTTCAGGGAAGTGACAATTAAATATTTATTATCTTGTTCTACAGTATTAATCAAAGTATAAATTAATTGCTCATTAATATCAGTATCTAAATTTTCTAAAATTATATTTTGATATATTTTTATTTTTCTTAAATCTTTGTTGTCAAATAATTGAGCTTCAAACTTAATTCCTTTAAATTTTTCTATAAAGATATTCGTTAAATGAGTTTTGCCTGAGGATCTTTCTCCACTTAAATTTAAAAAATTCTTTTGCCATTTCGGCCATTGATTTATGAAATCTAAAACATGTTTGTTACTTTTCGAAACATAAAAATCATCATATTTAAAATTTAAATTATCATTAAACTTAATTATTTGTTGGCTGAAATTTTTCATTTTAATACCCATATTTTTTTATCAGTATTAAAAAAATAATCATCATAACTCATTGATTTTAAGAATTCTGTGGATGTCCCATTAAATATGATTCTATAAAAAATAAAGTTTTTATCAAACTTTGAAATTGTAAAATTGTTAACTAAATCCTTTTTATCTAAAGTATTTTCAAAAGAGGAGATTTTAGAATTATCATAATTTTTTACTTTTATTATCAATGGTAATTTAATAGACGTATTTATCTTATTTAGTTTTTTCCAGTAATCTTCATAGATAATTTTTAATTGTTTGACTATTTGACCTACTTGTTGATCATTAGTAATATCAATATTGTTAAATGATTGATTTTTAAGTTGCATAGTTTCATTAATAGAAATTTTTGAGAGTATTCTCACCTCTTTCTCATTTTTAAAAATTAAAGCAATAATAATATCTTTTAAAAAATATTTTTTTGATATTTCTTTAAAATCATAATTTTCTATAGAATCAAATTTATCTTTTATTAAATTAAAATCTTCTATATCTTCAGTTGGTAAAACGTAATCTAACAAATGATATTTTTCGTTAAAATCACTCCACAAATCAAATATCTTGTTATTTGAAAATAGTAACAAATCTTTTTTTTTTTCATCAATTATTATGGGTATGAATAAAAATGTTTTTTTTTTAGGTATAGATGGAAAAATATTTTTTTTTTCTAAAAAGTTAAATACCTTTTTTTTATTAAATGAAACACCTAAATTAACATAATAAATTTCATTTATAAATTTTTCCTCTTTGATTGAAAAAGTTTCAACCATTCCTTTAATTTCGTTTAGTTTTGTATTCACAATTCTTCTCTGATCCAAATTATTTAAAATTAATGACATTAATTCAAAAAATGCTTTATCGAATCCTTGATCAATTATTTGATTTTTATCAAATTTTATCTCAAATGGCTTGGAAATTTCTATATTATTTATACTGAAAGTTTTTGCATTTGCTTTTACTGTGGAAAAAAAAAATATAGATAGAGATAGTGTAATTAAAAAAATATATAAAGCTTTTAAATGATTAAAATTAATTATAATTCTCATACAATATAGTAATGAAAAAAAGAACTTTTACATATAAAAAAAGCGGTGTTGACATTAATTCCTCTGATAAATTTGTAAAATTTATATCCAATATTTCATCAAAGAAAAAAGGCAAAAAAAAGTTTAATAATATTGGTGGATTTGGTTCAATTACAAATTTACCAAACAATTTAAAAAACCCAAAAATAGTAGCTTGCACTGATGGTGTTGGAACGAAAATTGAAATTGCGAATACTTTAAATAAATTTGACACAATAGGAATCGATTTAGTAGCGATGAGTGTTAATGATCTTATTGTTCAAGGTGCAAAGCCTCTTATTTTTCTAGATTATATTTCAATAAATAAAATTAATTTAACTAAACTAAAGTCAATTATTAAAGGAATTTTAAAAGGCTGTAAGCAATCTGGGTGTGAATTAGTTGGTGGTGAAACAGCAGAAATGCCAGGTACTTATGAAAAAGGTAAATTTGATATTGCAGGTTTTGCTGTAGGTTCGGTAGATAAAAATAAAATTCTGAATAAAAATAAGATTAGAAAAAATGATTTAATTCTATCTATTCCTTCAAGTGGGCTTCACTCCAATGGTTATTCATTAATTCGATATATATTAAATAAAAAAAAGATTAATTTAAAAACCAATAATTTTTTAAAACGAGAATTGCTGAAACCTACTAAAATTTACGTCAAAGAAGTACTCAAATTGATTAATAAAAATTTGATTAGTGGGTGTGCCAATATTACTGGTGGGGGTTTAGAAGACAACATTAAAAGAATTATTCCAGAAAAGTTAGTAGCTGAAATTAACTTAAATAAAGTTAAAACTTTAAAAATTTTTAAATGGCTTAAAAGTAATAATATATCTGATGCTGAAATGCTCAAAACTTTTAATTGTGGTGTTGGTTTTTGTTTAATAATAAATCCAAAAAAATTGCAAATAATTAAAAAATATTTCTCTAAAGAATTTGAACCCTATGTGATAGGAAAAATTTCAAAAGGAAAAAATAAAGTAAGATTTAATGGCTCAATCAATTGGATCTAAGAAAGTAAGAACAGCAGTTTTTATTTCTGGGACTGGGAGTAATTTAAAATCCCTTATAAAGTTTTCGAAACTTAAAAAATCGCCTATATCAATTAATATAATCATTTCTAATAATCCTAAAGCAAAAGGTTTAAATTACAGTAAAATTTATAAGATCAAAAAAAAGATATTTAATTTTAAAAAAAAAACTTTTGCTGAAAAAAAAATTCTTAAAACACTTAAAAAAGATAAGATAAGTTTGATTTGTCTTGCTGGTTTTATGAGAATTCTATCAAAAAATTTTATAAAAGATTTCAAAGGAATAATATTAAATATCCACCCATCTCTTCTCCCAAAGTTTAAGGGATTAAATACTCATGCTAGAGCTATTGATAATAAGGAAAAATATTCTGGTTGCACAGTTCACTATGTTAATTCTAAATTAGACTCAGGACAAATTATCATTCAAAAAAAAGTGAGAATTAAGAACAATGAAACGCCAAAAACCCTTGAAAAAAAAATTTTAGCCCAAGAGCATAAATTATATCCAAAGGCTATTTTAAAAATCTTTAATCTTTAAAGAAAAAGTCTATCTCAATTTTAGCATTTTTAAGACTATCAGACCCATGCACCGAATTCTTATCAATAGAAATTCCATATTTTTTTCTAATCGTGCCATCTATTGCATCTTTTGGGTTCGTCGCACCCATCAATTCTCTATTTCCAAACACTGCATTTTCTTTTTCTAAAATCATTACAACTATTGGACCAGATGAAAGATATGAACAGAGGTCATTATAAAATGGCTTTGTCTCATGAACTTTATAAAACTTTTCAGCCTCATTTTTTTCTATTTGAATTTTTTTTTCTTTAATAATTGTAAAACCTTTATTTTTGAACATTTCTTTAATGTCATTATCTAAATTTCTCTCTATAGCATCTGGTTTTATAATTGATAAAGTCTGTTCAATTCTACTCATAATAATCCTCAATAAGCTTATTTAATAACCTTACTCCATAACCTGTGGCACCACTAGAGTTTAAGGCACCTCCATATTTTGAAAAAGCCATTCCAGCGATATCTAGATGAGCCCATGGAGTTTTATTTAAAATAAATCTTTGTAAAAATTGTGCAGCTGTAGTTGAACCTGCTCCACCCACATAATTTATATTTTGCATATCAGCATTTTTAGAATTAATAAGTTTATCAAAATTTTTATTAAGGGGCATTCTCCATAATTTTTCATTAACTTCTTCTCCAGCTTTAAGTAATTGTTTTGATAATTTATCATCATTCGAAAAAAGTCCTGCATATTCTGATCCTAAAGAAACTATTATAGCTCCAGTTAAGGTTGCTAAATCAACTATAAATTTTGGTTTAAATTTTTTTTCAGTAAAAGTCAGTGCATCAGCTAAGACTAATCTACCTTCTGCATCTGTATTTAATATTTCTATGGTTTTGCCACTATAAGATTTAACAATATCTCCTGGTCTTTGAGCGTTACCACTCACCATATTTTCTACAAGTCCTACAACACCCACTGCATTAACATTTGCTTTTCTTAAAGCTAAATTTTTCATCAGACCAACAACTGTAGCAGAGCCTGCCATATCATAAGTCATATCCTCCATAAATTTTGCTGGTTTAAGCGAATAACCACCAGTGTCAAAACAAACCCCTTTACCAACAAAAGCCAAAGGTTTTGAATTGTTCTTTGCTCCATTCCATTCAATTGTTACAAGGTATGATCCTCTAACACTTCCCTGCCCAACGCCAAGCAATGCATTCATACCTAACTTTTTTAATTTCTTATCATCGTATATATTTACCCTTAAACCATTTTTTTTAAGTAACTTTAATCTTTTTGCGTACTCATCAGGGTGTAAAATATTACCTGGTTCAGAAACTAAATCTCTTGCATAAAAAGTTCCCTCCTCTAAAGCCTTAAAGTTTAATTGGCTTTGAACTGAAAGTTTATTTTTATTTCCAAATACATTTAAAGTAATAAGTCTTGTCTCTTTTTTTGTTTTGTACTTATTAAATTCGTATGATTTTAGTTTTAATCCATGAAGTAAATATCCAATAAAATTATTATGTTTAAAATTTATGTTATCGGTATCGATAGAATAATCTTTGTTTTTACCATAATTAATACGCCCATACAATTCAGCGCCTAAATTTTCAATTTGAGAATTTTCTAAATCTTTTTTAATTGAGACTAGAACTATAACCTTTTTTGAGCTCAGCTCGAAAACTAATAAATTTTTCTTAAAATCACTATTTTTTAGTAAATCTTTGATATAAGAGTATTCTGATTTAGAAATGGAGCGATTGAGAGGTTTTATATTAAATTTTTCATCTGTAAATAAAATGATATTATTTAGATGATTTTTTAAGCTGGTATTTTTATAATTTATTTTAATAGACATAATTATTGATTATTTTTTTATTATATTCTTTTTTGAGCTTATTTTTATTGACATTTTTTATATATATGTACTTTAGGTTGTATTTAAGATCTGAATTTATAAATAATAAATGATTAATTACAATAAAAAACTAATCTTTCAAAAATTTTTTTTTGATAACACTTACTTTTTTTTTATTTGTATTGCAAGTCTGAGCCTCATAGTTTGGATAATTCAGGCTGTAAATTTTTTAGATTTCGTTACTGAGGACGGCCATGGATTAATTGTATATTTTAAATACACCCTTCTAAATATACCTAAAATTATCTCAAGATTAATGCCATTTATATTTTTTATTGCTATTTATTATACAATTAATAAATCTGAGGACAATAATGAACTTAAAATTTTTTGGATTAATGGAATTGACAAAAAGGAATTCTTATCAGCTGTATTAAGATACTCAATTTTTTTTCTTGTAGTCCAACTTCTACTAAATTCATTTTTGGTTCCATATTCACAGAATAAAGCTCGAACCTACATTCAATCTTCGAGTATTGATTTCTTTCCCTCATTAATTAACGAAAAAAAATTTATAGATACAGTTGAAAAATTAACAATTTATATAGAAGAAAAGAATAAAGAGGATGAATATAAAAATATTTTCATTAAAGATGAAAAAAATTTGTCATCTATAAGAATTATTTATGCAGATAAAGGTAATTTAATAAACAATGATAAACAAAGAGTGTTAAAACTGTCAGAGGGTAAAATTATTAATATTGATAATAATAATATAACTGCTTTTGACTTTAAGAGTACGATTTTTGATTTAAGTAGATATTTAACAAAATCAATTGTTGATTTCAAAATTCAAGAAAAAAATACTATAATGCTTATTAAATGTTATATAAATTTTCACTTATTAGAAAAAGAAAATTATTATCACATTCATAATTGTAACAAAAACTCTCGATTTGTACTCAATCAAGAACTCTTCAAGAGATTAATAAAACCTTTTTATTATATCGCATTAGCTATTTGCTCAAGTTTTTTAATACTATTGTCAAAAGAAAATTCTAATTATAGATTAAAGAAGTCATATATTTTCATATTTGGAACTTTCATTTTAATTTTATCAGAATTAACAACTTCACTTTCAGGAAGAGATTTATTTTATTTTAAAGTATCATTGCTCTTACCAATTATATTAATTTTATTTCAATATATTTATTTTAAAAAAAAACTTAAATTTGATTAAAAAAATATGATTTCGATTTATAAAAAATATCTCTATCTCAAATATTTTTATAGTTTTCTAAAAGTAAGTTTTATTTTTTTTATAATGATAATAATTATGAATTTATTTGAAGAAATAAAATTTTTAAAAGATACAGATAATTTTATTTTACTTCCTTTTTCTTTAACTTTACTTAACGCTCCATCGATATATTTTGAAATTTTACCTTTCGTAATTTTAATCAGCGCGATATTTTTTTTTATAGATCTAATAGATTCAAATGAACTTGTTGTATACAAAGCTTATGGAATTACTAATTTTAAAATTATAAAGATAATTGTATCTTTAACACTCTTAATTGGAATTTTTATGGTAACAATATTTTATAATGTTTCTGCTAATTTTAAATTTTTATATTTTGAAATTAAAAATGAATATGCAAAAGATGATAAATATCTTGCTGTAGTTACTGAAAATGGATTGTGGATTAGAGACAAATTAAATGAAAATACAAGTTATATAAATGCTGAAAAACTTGTCGATGATACTTTGTTAAATATTTCTATTTCACAATTTGATGAAAATTTTAATCTAAAAGAATTAATCATTTCAGAGAAAGCTTTTATAAAAGAAAGAAAGTGGATTTTAAAAAACGTTATTGTAAGTAATAATAATAATTCAACAGAATATGATCAATTTGAATTTGAAACTAATTTTGACTTAGAAAAAATATTATCAATATTTGAAAATCTTTCTTCTCTAAATATCTTTAAAATCAAAGATTTAAAAAATGATTATGAGCTTTTAGGTTATAATACAAAAGTAATAGATGGTTATACTCATAAGTTATATTCATATCCAATTTATCTTGCTTTGATGGTTTGCTTGGCGTCAATCTTGATGTTAAAAATAAAATACAATAAGTCAAAATTATTTAACATAACAATTGGTATCTTAGTTTCTGTAATAATTTATTATATGAATCATTTTTTTAAAGTAATAATTGAAACTAAAGATGTGCCATACATTATTTCTATATGGGGTCCTCAAATAGTAATTTTAACTATTGTAACAATGAACTTGGTTAGAATAAATGAAAAGTAACTTTAATTTTTTTCTAAAGGTTTTATTTTTTTTATTTATAATGTTTAAGAGTGTTTTTGCTCAAAGTTTTCAATTTGAAGCCGAAATAGTTGAAACTAATGATGACAATTATATTGTTGCTTCAAATAATATTATAATAAAAGACGCAAAAGGAGCAAAGATATTTGGAGATAAACTAATATTAGATAAGAAAAGTAAAATTTATACAATTACTGGAAATGTAATTTATGAGGATAAGATTAATCTTATTTCTATAAATGCAGATAAGATAATTTATAACGAAGTAGATAAGATCATTAATACAGAAGGTCCTGCAACCCTAGAGAAAAATAATTTGTATTTAATTAAAAGCTCAGATATAGAATATGACTTATTAAAAAAAAAAATTTCATCAAACAAAAAAACTACAATTGAAGATAATTTAAAAAATAAAATTCTAATAAAAAACTTAGATATCTCACTTAATGACAATTTACTCATCGCTAATGACGCTGAGTTACTTGATAAAGATCTTAATATATATGAAATTAAGAATATTTATTACGATTTCCAGAAAAAAAAATTAATTGGAAAAGATGTAACTGTTAATAGAGACAATTCTTCATCAAAAATTGTTTTTTTACCTCGAATCAAAAGTAGATCTTTAGTTTTAGAAAATGGAAATTTAACGTTTAATAAATCAGTCTATACTAGTTGCAAAAAGAGAGATGGTTGTCCACCGTGGCTAATTCAAGCAGAGAAAGTCGAACACAATAAAAAAGAAAAACTAGTAAAATATAAAAATGCATTTCTTAAACTTTATGATGTTCCAGTTTTATATTTTCCAAAATTTTTTCACCCTGACCCATCTGTTGAAAGACAATCTGGTTTTTTAGCACCAACCATTTCAACAAATAACTCAAGTAGTTTTTTAAAATTACCATATTTTTTTGAAATTTCAGACAACTCAGATTTTACACTTTCTCCAAGATTTTACGATAATAATAGAACTATATTTCAAGGAGAATATCGTCTTTTAACCAACAATTCTGATCACATTATTGATGCAAGCATCAATAATAAAGACTCTTTTATTTCTAAAAAGAAAAACTCAATGTCACATTTTTTTACAAAATCTTCTTATGATCCAAAAATTAACTTTTTTGAATATTCTAATGTGAACCTAGAAATACAATCTACATCTAATGATAATTATCTCAAAAGTTACGACTTAAATTCACCAATTATAGATTCTCAAAATACCCTTAACTCAAAAATATATTTCGAAGGTTATAATGATGATTTAGATTTCAATATCTCGAGTGAAGTTTTTGAAGATTTAAGTCAAACAAAAGATAGTGATAAATATGAATTAATTTTACCTAATTTTGAACTAACTAAAAACCTTGAAACAAAATTTGATGGCACTCTAGAAATGAATAATTTAGGTTATAATAAGTTATTTGATACAAATATTAATGAAAAAGTATTTGTTAATAATCTCACTTATACATCTTTAGATGAAATTGGTAACAAAGGTATAATAAAAAACTTTGAAATTTCTTTGAAAAATTTTAATGCTGATTCAAAAAACTCTAAATATTTAAAAAATAAACAAGAAAATGATCTTCAAGGTATTTTTCAGTTTAATTCAAGATTACCTCTTATTAAAAATGGATATAATTTTAATAGCTCATTAACTCCTATTTTTGTGGCTAAATTTAATCCTTTTAAAAACAAGAATATACAAACATCTGACAGGTTAGTTAACTATGATAACATTTACTCATTAAATAGGATTGGATCTAATGAAACTTTAGAAGGTAATAATTCTATTACTATTGGTAATGAATATAAAATTTTTAATAAATCAGATAATTCAAATGAAATATTTGGCATAAATCTAGCTGCTTCTTTCAGAGATAAAGAAAATGCTGATCTTCCAACTAAAAGTTCTCTTGGACAAAAGACATCTAACGTAGTTGGTGAAATGGTTTATAATCCGAGTGAGTTTTTAAAATTTAATTATGATTTTTTAATAGATAATGATTTAGATGAATTTAATTATCACAAAATAGATTCAACTATCACAGTTAATAACTTTGTGACCTCTTTTGAGTTTGTGGAAGAAAATAATATGATAGGAGATAAAAGCTTTATAGCTAATGAATCATCACTTAAAATTGATAAAAATAAAAGCTTAAATTTTAGAACAAGAAAAAACAAAAAAACAGATTTAACAGAATATTATAATTTAATTTATCAGTATAAGATGGACTGTTTAACTGCAGGTATCGAATACAAAAAACAATATTATAGTGATGGAACTTTAAAACCTGAAGAAAGCATCTTTTTTTCTATCACATTAATGCCTTTTGGAAATGATATCAGTCTACCTGGTTTAAGTAAATGATTCTTAAAAAAATAAAATTTTTTAAAAAATATTTTTTTTCTTTTTTAATATTACTCTTTATATTTAATTATTTAATTGCATCTGAAGTTAAAATAATAAAAAGAATTAATAATGAGATAATTACCAATATAGATGTTGAAATAGAATATAATTATTTAATTGCACTTAATAAAGATTTAAAAAAAATTTCAAAGGATGAAGGACTTAAGATAGCAGAAGAGTCCCTAACAAGAGAAAAAATTAAACTAATAGAACTAAAAAAAAATTTATCAATTGAAAATTTTGAGCAAAGTGATTTATTAAATAATATCTTGAAAAATTTTTATCAAAGACTTGAGCTTGGTAATGAAAATGATTTTGAAGTTTATTTACAAACATTCAATTTAACACTAGATCAGGTAAAAAAAAAAATTAAATTTGAAATTTTGTGGAATCAATTGATTGGTGCTAAATTTATAAATCAAATTGATATAGATGAAGAAGTACTTAAAGAAAAAATAAGACAGGATAAATTAAATTTAATTGATATTGCTGAATATGAATTGTCTGAAATTGTATTTCAGGCAAAAGACCAAAATGATTTAAAATCAAAGGTAAATAAAATTAGACTAGATATTGATATGAATGGTTTTAGTGCAGCAGCTAATAGATTTAGTACTTCTAATAGTTCTAAATTTGGAGGAAAGATTGGTAAAGTTATGGAAAATCAATTATCAAAAAAGATTCAAAAAGAATTAAATAAAATAAATATTGGTCAAATTACAAATCCAATAAATATTGGAAATGGTTTTATAATACTCTATGTACATGATAAAAAAATTAATAAATTTGAAGAAGATGAAAATATGATTTTAAAAAGAATGATAGAATTTGAAAGATCAAAACAATTTGGTCAATTTTCGAGAATCTATTTTGATAAAATCAAAATTAATACAGAAATAAAAAAGTGATTAAACCAATATTAATCATTTGTGGGGAACCAAATAGTGTTTTTTCTGAAATAATAGTTAAAGCTTTTAAAAAATATAAGAATAAAAACCCTATTGTTTTAATTGGATCTTATAATTTAATTACGAAACAAATAAAAATACTCAAATCATCTTCAAAATTGAATTTGGTTTTTTTTAAAAAAAATTTTTTTACAAATATAAAAAAAGATAAAATCAATATACTAAATATAAACTATGAATTTATTAAACCATTTGAAAATATTTCATCTAAATCAAATTATTATATAGCTAAATGTTTTAGGAAAGCTTTTGAAATTATAAACAAAAGCAATATCAAAGGATTAATTAATGGACCAATTTCTAAAAAATTTTTTTTAGGAAATAAATATTATGGCATTACTGAATATCTATCTAAAAAATTTAAAGTTAATGATAAATACTCAATGCTGATATACAATAAGTCTTTATCTGTCTCACCTATTACTACTCACTTACCAATACATAAGGTCTCTAATCAACTTAAAAAAGAAATGATCATTTCCAAAGTTCTAATAGTAAATGATTTTTACAAAAGAAAACTTTTTAAAAAACCTAAAATTGGAGTAACAGGATTAAATCCTCATTGTGAAAATTTTTTTAAATTGAGTGAGGAAAAAAGAATAATTGAACCAGCTATTAAAGATCTTATCAAAAAAAAAATAAATATAAAAGGACCATTTCCTGCTGATACAATTTTTTTAAAACAAAATATGAAAAATTTTGATGTAATAATTGGAATGTACCATGATCAAGTTTTAGCTCCTATAAAAACTGTATACGGTTTTAAAGCAATAAATATAACTTTGGGTCTTCCTTTTATTAGAGTTTCACCAGACCATGGGCCTAATTTTGAGATGATTGGTAAAAATAAATCTAATCCACAAAGTTTGATTGAGTCTTTAAAGTTTCTTGACAAAATTAAATGAAATTAATACCAAAAAAAAGTCTTGGTCAGAATTTTTTGATTGATAAAAATGTACTTAAGATAATCTCAGATTGTACACTTATTAAAGGTAAAGACATATTAGAAGTTGGACCTGGAACAGGTAATCTTACAACAGAAATTTTAAAAAAAAAACCCAACAATTTATTTTTAATTGAAAAAGATAGTAAACTTATAAAAATTTTACAGGAAAAATTTAATGATAAGGTTAATTATATTAATGATGATATTTTAAAAATTTCTGAAAAACATTTATCAAAAAATAAATTAACAGTTTTTGGTAACCTTCCCTATAATATTTCTACTGAGATCTTAATTAAATGGATATTAGGTTTAGATTCAAATCCTTGGTTCGAGAAACTCGTGTTAATGTTTCAAAAAGAAGTGGCTGATAGGATAATCAGTAAATATGATAAATCTAGCTACGGTAGATTATCTATAATTTCAAATTGGAAATTAGATATTAAAAAAATAATAGATATAAAACCTAACTGTTTTTTTCCTAAGCCTAAAGTGAACAGTTCATTATTAATTTTTACTCCAAAGCAAAACTTTTTTAAATTAAAAAATATTTATTCGCTAGAAAAAATTACAAGAATTTTTTTTAATCATAGACGAAAGAAAGTAAAAAAACCATTTCACCAAATATTTAATAATGCTGATGAAATTGCAAAAAAACTAAAAGTTGATCTAAATTTAAGGCCTCAAAACCTTAAAGAGGAAGATTACTATATGATTGCCAAAGAATTTGAAAAATTAAAACATTAATCTTTCAATATGTTTTTTTATAAACTCTTTATCATAATCTTTTGAACCATTATTAATTTCTGCTTCGATAAGTTTTTGAATTTTAAAAAAACAATCATCAAGTTTATCATTAACAACCACGTAATCATAATTAATCCAATGTAGAACATCTCTATCAAATTGTTTCATTCTCTCATCAGCTATAAGCTTATCTTTCATGTCTCTATTTGACAATCTTTGAAATAAAACTTTTTTACTTGGTGGAAGAATAAAAAAAGTGATTAATTTATAATTTAATTTTTTATTTTTTATTTGATCAGCTCCTTGCCAGTCTATATCAAAAATGACATTCTTATTATTTTCAAGATTTTGAATTATTGGAGTTCTTGAAGTACCGTAAAAATTATTAAATACCTTGGCGTATTCTAAAAATTCATCATTTTGAATTAATCTTTTAAATTCCGCATCTTTAACGAAAAAATAATCTTCTCCGTCAATTTCATCAGGTCTAGGCTCTCTTGTGGTATGAGAAGTTGAAATGAAAAAGTTGTTTCTTTGAGAAAGTAATTTTACTAGGGTTGTTTTGCCTGCTCCAGATGGAGATGATAGAACTATCATTATCCCACCCTTGTTTTTTAACATTAATTTGTCTAATTGCTTTTACTTTCAATAAATTTTACTGCATCACCGACTGTTAAAATTTTTTCTGCCTCTGTATCTGAAATTTCTGAGCCGAATTCCTCTTCAAAAGCCATGACTAATTCTACAGTATCTAAGCTATCAGCACCTAAATCATCTATAAAACTAGATTCATCAGTAACTTTTACTTCATCTATTCCTAAATGATCAGCGACTATTTTTTTTACTTTAGTTGAAATATCTTCTGACATATTCTCCCTTATTTATTAGTTTAAATTCTTAATAGTTTAAAAACATGGTTTGTCAAGCCATATACATACCTCCATTAACATGTAATGTTTCTCCGTTTATGTAATCTGATAGATTTGAGGCTAAAAAAAGAACAGCATTTGCTATATCGTCTGGTTCTCCTAACCTTGCTGATGGAATTTTTGATAATAAAATATCCCTAAATTTTTCATCAATCTTATCAGTCATTGCTGTTTTAATAAAACCTGGAGAAACACAATTTATATTTATATTTTTTTTTGCATATTCAATAGATAAACTTTTAGACATTGCAATTATGCCAGCTTTTGAAGCAGTATAGTTTGATTGTCCTAAATTTCCAGTGTGACCAACAATTGAAGTAATATTTATAATCTTACCAGACTTATTTTTTAACATTTTTTTAATTGCAAATTTACTCATTAGAAATGTTGAGGTTAAATTTATATCTAAAACTTTTTTCCAATCTTCTATGCTCATTCTTATTGCTAAATTATCTTTTGTAACTCCAGCATTGTTAACTATACAATCTAAATTTCCTCCTAATTCACTGGTAGCCTTTTCTATAAAATCCTCAATTTTATCATTTTGAGAAACATCAAACTTAAGTATTTTCAGATTTTTAAATTTTGACTTTAATTCTTCTAGTTTTTCAACTCTTGTACCTGTTGCTAAAATATTAGATCCATAATTATAAAATTTTTTTATAATCGAGCCACCAATTCCACCTGAAGCACCTGTCACAATTATATTCTTATTTTTTAAATCATTCATATATTCAAATTTTTTATATCATCTTGACAGTTAATTGTATTAATTTTTACATTTTTATCGATTCTTTTAACTAAACCTGACAGCACTTTTCCAGGTCCTATCTCAATAAAATGATTAACATTTTTATCAATCATATTCATGATGGATTCTCTCCATCTTACTCTACTTTCAATTTGACTGATCAGTAATTTCTTTAATTCATCTTTATTTGGTATTTCGTCAGCTGTTACATTCGAAATTAATATATTTTTTGAGTCTTGAAATACAACCTTCTCAATTTTGTTTTTCATAATATCAGTAGCTCTATTCATTAATTTACAATGAAATGGCGCACTTACTGGAAGCTTCATATTCTTAATATTATTTAATTTTAAAACTTCTGTTAACTTATTCAGATCATTATTTTTACCACTTAATACAATTTGTCCATTTGAATTGTCATTCGCTATCTCAGATATAAAGTTTTTTTTATTTTCCTCTAAAATATTTTCTATCCTTTCAACTGTTGAACCCAGTACAACCATCATTCCCCCTTCACCTTTTGGAACAGCATTTTGCATAGCTTCGCCTCTTATTCTTAAAAGTTTAATTGTTTCTGAAAAAGATAAATATCCAGCTACAGATAAAGCAGAATACTCTCCTAGAGAATGACCTGCAAAATATTTAGCTTCATTTAAATTAATATTGAATTCTTCCTTAATTACATTAAAAATTGAATAGCTTACTAAAAATATTGCTGGCTGTGTATTTATAGTAAGATCCAATACCTCTTTTGGACCTTCGAAAATAATTTTTGATAATGAAACTCCCAAAACATCATCTGCTTCTTTAAATAAATTCTTAACCAAATTGTACTTATCGAAAAACTCCTTGCCCATACCCACTATTTGAGAACCTTGACCTGGAAAAATTACTGAAAACATTTAAAAAAACCTATTATTTCCTTTTTTGCTATTGTAATTGAAGATTTATAATAGTATATCCTCATTTTTT
>CESW01149682.1_pt1 | contig 20829 bp, 14 predicted proteins | sample 531171 | NCBI WGS metagenome assembly CESW01 (sample SAMEA2621859, study PRJEB7988) | marine metagenome | biome: marine biome (ENVO:00000447); feature: surface water layer (ENVO:00002042); material: "saline water (ENVO:00002010), including plankton (ENVO:xxxxxxxx)" | depth 5 m
ACGCCGCAATCGTCATTTTGCAAGCATGAACCGTCGTCAAAGAGGGCCGTCTCGTCGTAGTTACAAGCCGTAACGTCGGTGCATCCCGTACAGGTGCTGTTGTCACCACCGCAAACGCCACAATCGTCGTTTTGAGTGCACGAGCCGTCATCTTGAGTCGCCGTAGGATCAAAGTTGCACGCTGTAGGATCCGTGCAACCGTTGCAATCAAAATCGCATGAACCATCGTCCAAGGTGGCTTCAGGATCATAGTTGCATGCGTTCGCATCCGTACATCCCAGTCCACATGAATCAACCCCAATTTGGACCACATCAGAACCCTGTGTCGTTCCGTCTCCTTGCTGGGCGCTGTCCAAATCTCCCGTTGCAATCACATTGCCATCCACGTCCGAAAGCGTGTAAGTGCCACCATTCCATCCATCACCATACGAGTCTGTCATCCCGAATGTAAAGCACCCGACAGGCAAGCACACGGTGACGGTACCAGCACCACCTGACGCGAACACCTCACCATTCAAGTCCAAAGACCAGCCAATCTCACCATCCCAAGAGCCACCGCCCACAGCAATGGTTATCCCTGTACCGTCGATGCAGGACCCATCTTCTATTGTGGCCTCTGGATTGTAGTTACACGCCCCTGGATCGGTGCATCCTGTGCAAGAACTGTTGTCGCCTCCGCACACACCACAATCGTCAAATTGCAGACAAGACCCATTGTCAGTGATGGCCTCAGGACTGTAGTTGCACGCCGTCGGATCTGTGCAACCTAAGTCAGGGTTGCAATCCTCGATCGCCAAATCAAGCGCATTGCGAACGTTCAGACGACCTCCTGTGACCGTTTCGCCCACCAAGTTGGACACGGGATCGACCCCGTTCAAAATGAATCCACGAACCGCATCCGCTGTGGCCTGTGGTGATGTAAGCGCGCTCGAGGCTAAATCTGCACAAGGAGCGCTATACACCAAGGCAATGCCACCCGCCACACAAGGGCTGGCAAAGGACGTCCCAGACGTTCCTCCGTACCCCGTCGAACCAGAGGGCAAGTACACGTTTTCGCCCGGTGCGCCCAAGTCAATGGTCGTTGCTCCATAACCTGAAAAGGTTCGCACATCGCTGCTGTTGGTGGCTGTCACGGCCACCATGTAGTCAGAACCACAACCTGTCGGCATGTCTCCAACCACGTCGATGTTGACGTTGTTGTTGGCTGTAGCCCCACAATTCAAAATCCCCACCGCACCCAAGTCGTCGTAATACGCACACCACACTGGATAGCTTGCGGGATTCGCTCCATCAATGCCCCAAGAGGCGTTAGTGGCCACAACAAAGGCGCCCTGAGCTCCATTGGACGAATTGTACAAGTTCCGCATCGTGTACGGATAATTGTATGCTGCAATCACATTGGATTCGGTGAGACCACCCCCCATGTCCACTTGCATAATGTCCACGTCCCAATTCACTCCAGCTCCGCCGTTGCCGTTGTTGCCCGTGGCACCAATCATGCCACTCACCGATGTACCGTGGCCTCCCGCGGCGATGGCATCGTTGTTGCTTCCGGCATTCCAGCCATTGTAATCGTCCACAAATCCGTTGCCATCGTCATCAATGCCATTGCCAGGAATTTCGCCTGAATTGACCCAATGATTGTCAATGAGATCGACATGGTTGTAGTTGGAACCTCCACCTTCAAGCACAGCAACTACGATGCGATCACCGTTGGCCGTTGTACCTCCCGTGGTAATGTCCCAGGCCAAGTCAGAATCAATGTCATTGTCTGAACCATCGATGTGATGCCATTGTGAGCCAAATTGTGGATCATTGGGTGTTGCACGTTCGTCGACGTAATGATTCAATTGTGCAGCTTCCACAACGGGCAAATCATTCAAAACTCGGAGCATCATGTCTGCACTCATGGCTACATCGTCGTAGCCGAACAAATAAATGCCAGACAGCTCGCTCAGTGTTTGTTTTAATTGGAGTTGGGCGGGAATGCCGTGATAAAAAATGCCTTTATCAGTAATGGCCTCCGGCTGAAAGCGCGCATCTAATTTGACAATTACCTCACCTGGAACTGGTGTTCCACCAGGAGGGTTTTGGATGGTTTTCTGGCCCCAGCCTGTGGCACAATAAAGGCTCAGAACCAAGGTTGTGATTAACGTGAAGTGACTCATTGATGACGGTTTTGGTGTGTACTTAAAGTTCATTCAGCGCCCAAATAAAGCGATAAGGAGCAAGTTCGTCCCTTTTGTACTCGTTTCCAAATTGTCCTTCACTCAAAGTCTCATGTTGGATGAGACTCGAGCATCAAATCGAGAATGTCCATCGCACTCGTGGTAATGGGAGTCCCAGGTCCAAACACACCTACGACACCGTGGTCGTACAAAGCTTCGTGATCTCCCGGAGGGATCACGCCTCCTGCCACAACCATGATGTCGGGGCGGCCACATTCACGCAAGGCATTGAGCAGGCTTGGAACAAGTGTCAAATGACCGGCAGCAAGCGTACTCACGCCAACCACGTGGACATCATTTTCAACGGCCTGACGCGCCACCTCTTCAGGTGTGCTGAACAACGGTCCAAGGTCCACGTCAAATCCAAGATCGGCGAAAGATGAGGCAATGACTTTGGCTCCTCGATCGTGGCCGTCCTGCCCCATCTTGGCGACGAGGATCCGGGGCCGGCGTCCAGCGCGCGAAGCAAACGCGTCACTGAGTGAGCGCACTTTGTCGTAGGCTTCTGAACCTTCCATGGCACGTGAAAATACACCCGAGACTCTGCGATCGGCAGGTTGGAAGCGACTAAAAACCAACTCTAAGGCCGAGCTGATCTCGCCAAGCGTGCAACGCACACGGGCGGCCTGCACGGAGGCCGCTAGCAAGTTGCCGCCATCACGCGCCGCCGTGGTAAGGGCTTCCAAGGCCGAATCGACTTCGACTTGATTGCGGGATGATTTGACGTTGGCCAAGCCCTCGAGCTGCTGGCGCTGCACCTCGTCTTGATCCACAACGAGGACTTCGACATCGTCTTCATTCGCGACGGCAAACAAATTCACACCTATGATCTTGTCGAGGCCTCGATCGATTGCCGCCTGCTTGGAAGCGGCGGCTTCTTCGATGCGCAATTTGGGCAACCCCTCGTCAATGGCTTTGGCCATACCTCCCTGCTCAGCAATCTCAGTCATGAGCGTTTCTGCGGAAGTCATCATCTCTGCGGTGAGGTCTTCAATCACGTGACTTCCTGCCCAGGGATCAACCGAGGACGTGTAGCCCGCTTCCGTTTGGAGAAGGAGCTGGGTGTTGCGAGCAATTCTTGCAGACATGTCCGTGGGAAGCGCGATGGCTTCATCGAGGGAGTTGGTGTGAAGAGATTGCGTGCCCCCCATCGTCGCAGACAGGGCTTCGATTGCTGTGCGCGCCACGTTGTTCCAAGGGTCTTGGGCAGTCAGGGACCAACCCGACGTTTGAGTGTGGGTTCGGAGCATCTGGCTTTTTGCATTTGCACCAAACTCCCCCTTCATACGCTCGGCCCACAACACGCGCCCCGCGCGCATTTTGGCAATTTCTTTCAGGTGGGCCATGCCATTCGCCCAAAAAAAACTCAGCCGCGGCGCAAATGCGTTCACATCAAGGCCTGCGTCCACGCCAGTCTTGACATACTCAAAGCCATCGGCCAGCGTATACGCCAGCTCAATTTCCTGTGTTGCGCCCGCCTCCTGCATGTGATAACCGCTGATGCTGATGGAATTGAAGCGAGGCATGTGCTCTGCGGTGTAGGCGAAAATGTCGCTGATAATCCGCATCGAAGGTGCTGGGGGATAAATGAAAGTGTTGCGCACCATGAACTCTTTCAGGATGTCGTTTTGGATGGTGCCCGTGAGTTGGGATTGACTGACACCTTGTTCCTCTGCTGCTGCGATGTAAAAGGCCAAAATGGGCAAAACCGCCCCATTCATGGTCATGCTGACGCTCATTTGATCGAGGGGAATGCCCTCAAAGAGGCGCTTCATGTCTTCAATGCTGTCAATCGCCACCCCTGCCTTGCCCACGTCGCCTTGTACGCGCTCGTGGTCGCTGTCGTAGCCTCTATGCGTCGCAAGGTCAAATGCGACGCTGAGGCCTTTTTGACCAGCTGCCAGATTGCGGCGGTAAAATGCATTGCTTTCCTCTGCAGTTGAGAACCCAGCATACTGCCGAACAGTCCAAGGACGCACCGCGTACATCGTGGCGTAGGGTCCTCCGAGGTAGGGCGCCACACCCGGTCCAAATTTTTCATGTGGATGGGCTTTGCGGTTGGCATTCACGTCCTCGCAGTGCTCTTTAGGCCATGCCTCCCCTTCAATCGGCTCGCGAGACGGCTTCATGGCAGGATGATCCAGCGCAAAAAATCGAACTCCCACATCTCGACTCCAAGGCATGTCACCACGCGCCATGTCAGTCGAAACGTACCACGGTCGCGCGAGGTGTGCACGCTGTCCTTCAAGCGTCCATGACATCATCAATTCTTCCGCTTTTCGCCATCCTCCCTTCGCCTCCATCTCCTCATGGCGCGCCCAAGCTTGCTCCGACATTTGGCGTGTCAAAAATTCGATTGTCCGACTTCCGCGCATGGCATCGACATGCGCATCGAGCTTTGCCTCCTCGCGCAGAACGTGCTGAATGTTTCGAGCCCATCGCTGAGCGCGTTCGGCCTCATCCCTATTCTCCTTCCCATCAAGCATGTCTCGAACATCGTGGCGCCGCACGTCCAGGCCATCCACTCCCCCGAGCACTGCAGCATAGGCCGCCACCGTGTGGCCGAGCAAGGCGTCGCGACCACCTTGAGCGTGAAGACCAAGCGTGGACGTTTGGCCTTCGAGCCGAACCAACGCACCTGCGGTCATTCCCATATCCACCATCAAACGCGACCACAGTGCACGGGCCGCACGGGCCAATGCCACACTAGAAAGTACATCTGTGCTGAACGCAAATCGCAACGTTGCGTGCTTGGCAGCGTCTTCAAGCGACCACCCTGCCGCCACAAGCGTTTCTAAACCCACCTTCGAAGCACTAAGCATCGCCCCCAATGCATCAACATGGAGCATGCCGCGATCTTGCCATTTGGCAGCATCCACGCCCCACACATGAAAGGCGGGCATGGCGACATGCCAGGCTTCGGCATGCAACGCCAGCGCCTTCGCATCAAATGAGCACTTGCGCCCCACATCCCAAGTGCTTGAACCACGAACAACCTTCTTGTCCGCCCACGAAACCACTGCACGTAACGCCCCTGCCGTCTCAAAACCGTCCACATGCAAGGTCACCATCTCTGGGTGTACCCCATCAAGAAAAGCGCCCAACGAAGCACGATCCATCTCTTCTGCAGTCGTTCGGATGCCCTCTACACCCTGCATCAAACCTTGCATCAAGGCTTCCTTGTCTGAAAATCGCTGTTGTATCTCCCAACCACCACGAGGTCTAGGCCCAAAGGGGACCCTCACTGCCAGCCGATCTTCCACCACAACTTGTGGCACTCGCAATCCGTCCCACCTCAACTCACCGACCAAATCGTCTTGACCGCGTGCGGCCACCTTCCAACTCGCTTCGCTCCACGATTCAAACAAGGACGTTGCCATGCCACTAAAGTACATCGCAAGGCGTGCGTATTCCGCGTGTGTTTCTTCAAGGTCTATCCAAAAAATTCCTGACCTGCCAGGCCGGGATTTTTCGACTTCCTCTCTGCGCTCACTCGGCATCCTGGACGCAGCGTCAAAAATCGCCGTAATGTGGAGCTTTTGAGATACGACGAACATTGTCCTCGCCAGTGTTCAGGTCTCTAAGCCACACGAAGGAATAATTGGGCAAAGAATTCCACCAGCTTCCGATGCTGACAAGATGCAGAACCGCCTATTGTAAGGGCTAGGGCAAGAAGTTGGAGCGGAATGCGCGCTTGCCCAGCTCGCAATGGTCCAAACGAAGAAAAAGCGCTTTGTCGTCTTCAAGTTGTTCACGCAAGATGAGACATCCTTTACCTGCGGCGTTAGGTTTGTACCATGAGTCTGCGACCCTGCCTATTTCTCGATCGCGATGGTGTGATCAACCACGACCCAGGAGATTACACGAAAAACCTTTCTGAATTCAGGATTTTACCCACGGTCATGCCCGCGCTTCAAATGGCTTCTGATGCGGGGTTTGAGATTATTCTCATCACCAACCAGGGAGGCATCGCAAAAGGTCTTTACTCCCACGAGGACGTGACAGCAATCCACTCGTTTTTGAGGGAGCAGTGCGAGAAGAACGGCACGCCTCTCCTCGACATCTTCTATAGCCCTCACCACCCCTCTACAGGCCACTCGCTGAGTCGCAAGCCCGGAAGTCTCATGGTGGAGCGGGCGTGCGCGAAGCATCAACTTGATCCGGAAAAATCTTGGATGGTGGGCGACAAACAGCGCGACCTCGATGCAGCCGCGCCCATCGGCGTACGCGGCGTACTCATCAAGCCCAACGCACCGCTTTTAGAAGCTGTGCAAGACATCCTTTCTAAAACGACTCAACCCTAAGCTCAGCGCAGTATATTCAACCCATGGCCAAGTTGGATACCCTTCTTGTTGACGGTCAAACCACAAAATCGACCGATTTGCCGGGGGCCTTCGCCAACCGTGCATTCTTGCTTGCCGATGGGACATTTGAGTCCATGCGATTCACCTCGGGTCACGTACCCTTTCTTTCCTTGCATGTGCAGCGTCTTCACGCCGCACTCGACGCTCATGGAATGAACATTCCAGACTCGTTGCAACTGGATGCTCTGCAAACGGCCATTCAACGATGGCATAAAAAATGGAAGGTGCACAGCGACGTAAGGATTCGTCTGACGGCCTTCCGAAGGGGTGAAGGAGCATATGCTCCAGAAACGGACGACGTTTCCTGGGTAGCCACAGGAACAACCATGACAGATCAAGGCTTTGAGCTGCCCTCCAAGGGCTTGGACGTGGACATTTATCAAGATCTAGTCAAACATCCGGGGCCACTCAGCAAATTCAAGAACCTCGCGAGCACAGTGTACATCCAAGCCGCACGTCACGCCGCCCAACGTGGATGGGGTGACGCACTCGTCCTCAACCCCGACCAACGCATCATTGAATCGTCGCGATCCAATTTGTTTGTGGTGTCCAATGGAGTGTTGTACACACCAAGCCTAGAAGACGGATGTGTCGGTGGAATCATGCGGTCTGTATTGATTCGTACCGCCATGAAACACGGTGTCAAAGTGTACGAAGCTGCGTTAAACCCTCAGACGTTGCTCCAAGCTGACGAACTCTTCCTTACCAACGCCGTTCGCGGCATCGAATGGGTGTCGAGCTACAAGACAAAGCGTTATTTCCACGTCATGGCAGAAAAGCTTGCAGGTTGGATTCAAGAGGGCGTAGAAGCCGAGGCAAGTGAATCGGAAGATCAGGTCAATCCAACCTGACTCGCGGGTCGAGCCAACCGTAAAGAACATCGACAACGAGATTGACCACCACAAATGTCGTGGCCACGACGAGAACCCCTCCCATCACCACTGGCAAATCCCCTTGCTCCAGAGCACGAAACATAAGCAGCCCCATGCCATTCCACCCAAACACGTACTCCACGAAAACCGCCCCTGCCAACATGCTCGCAAACCATCCACTTGCCGCAGTAAGCACAGGATTCATTGCGTTTCGCGCGACATGACGACGCATGAGTTGCCAACCACCAAGTCCTTTGGCCCGAGCCGTCCGAACGTAAGATTCTTCCAAAACATCCGCAGCAGCATTTCTAGTGAGCTGAATGACTACTGAAAGAGGCCGTATACCTAAAGTTAACGTGGGTAGGATGAGGTGCTTCCAAGCGACTTGAGGACCTTCAAATGGATCGAGAACACGCCATCCCCCAGTCGCAGGCAACCCCGTGTAATCGTGCCAAACCACACCAAGACCCCATGCCACCAGGATGGCTACAAAAAACGAGGGCGCACTCATGCCGAGCGTGGCCAACCCGATGATGCCTTTCGCCAAGGCCCCGTCACCGCGCCATGCCAAAAAGAGCCCAATAAAAATGCCCAAAACAAGGGCCATTCCCATTGCTGAGCAGGCAAGGAGCATGGTGGCTGGCAGGGACTCAACCAACGATTCTACCACAGGTCGTTCACCAAAGTAACTCGTCCCAAGCCCTGGCCATTTCAATCTCCAACCACCATCAAAGGTGCGTCCTAGCGGTGACAATTCACCCAGAAAGCGCAAGTAGCGTTGTCCCAAAGGAAGATCGAGACCATGGATGGCTCGGAAGGACTCAATGGCCTCAACACGCTCATTTTGACCAGCAATGGCGCGCGCCGGATCTGGCACTTGTGAGAAAATCAAGAACACCAGTGTTACACTTCCCCAAAGCACACCCAAACCGTGCAAAGACTGGCGAAGTAGACGCTGTATCATCAGCGGCTGCCTAGCAATTCAAGCATCTCATCAGGGCTGGGGACGTCTCGGCCCGCCCACTTTTCAATCACCACACCATCCTGAATCAAGACCAAACCTGGATTGGCTCGAACCACAATTTTCAACTCCGTCTGATCACAGGTTAAAAACGGATAAGGCGTCTCGTGACGTGAGGTGTACAGGTCGTGCTCTTCGGCAGTAGCATTGGTCAAGCCATACATGTCCCAACCGGCCTCGGCAGCAGCAATTCCCAGAGCGTTGAAATCGCTCTGCCAAGATGTGGACATCACCGACAAATCCTTCGAAACGTGGAGCAATACAGGCTTGTCTGACGCCAAGATTTCATCTGTCAAGTCGTTGGCTTGAGCATCGAGCATTTGAAAGTCCATGATGCGCTGCTCATAGCCGTCTTTGATTTTCACCTCGCGGCCGTTGTCCCAATCACCCTCCGGATATGCCTCGTTGAATGCCTTGCCTGGCTCTGCATTTTTATCCCAGAGCTTTTCTTCCATGTAGCGAGACTGCATCACCCACGTTTCCGCTCCAGTCTCTGCATTGAAGAAGCGGATTTCTTTGTCAAATTTCGGCCCCTCTTTACCGAGCTCCTCTGCGGTCATTCGATTCTCGATGATGCTCTCTCCCTCCGCGTAAGGTCGATAATCCTTCAATGGAAGATGTACCAACGTCCAATATTGGACAAAACCACTGACCACGACCACTGACATGGCCATGAACCACTCCTTTTGGACATGGGTGCTCCGGCGCTTCACTGCTTCTGCAGCAATGAGATTGAGTGCGAGATACAACACTGGGAAACCCCATTCCAACACGCCCTCTGCAAACAAATAAGTCACCATCAAAGCTCCAGCATACAGGAACAAAGACTGACGTGGTGTATTGAGAGTGATACGTCCCAGGAAGGCACTCAGAAAGATGGGCGCTACAAAAATGAGAAGCACCACATCCTTGAGAAAGCTCTGGTACGCTGTGAGCGGGATGGCATTGCCGAAGCACCCACATTCGAGGACACATTGATTTGCAATGACCACCACCTCACCAGAGGCATCCACAATTTCTTTGCTGCCGAAAGGATCGCACGTTGCAGTATACCAAGTAAGCCAAGTGAAAAAAACCATCATCACCGTGGTAAGGATGACGGTAAGCCGAGGAAGCGCACCCACGAGGATGGCAATGCCCAAAAGAATCTCCGCAATGCACACAAAAACAGCCAACTCCAACCCCCATGGCAAAAGAAATTCAAGGTTCATGGCGCCCGGCTCGAAGTACTCTTCAAGTTTGTAAGTGAATCCAATTGCATCGTTTGATTTGATCAATCCTGAGACCACGAAGAGTGCACCCACAAGCATTCGCGAAAGCCAAGTCAATCCGTCAAGAACCTTCAACATTAATTCAATCTTTAGGTGATGTAGAGAATTATTAAGAACTCAAAATCAGTGCAAAAAGAGCATAATTAGCCATATCCATGTAGTTCGCCTCTATCCCTTCACTAACCACAGTTTGCCCATTGTTGTTCTCAATCTGCTTGACCCGCAAGACCTTCATCAGAATAAGATCTGTGAGAGACGAAATACGCATGTCGCGCCACGCCTCTCCGTAATCGTGATTTTTTTTCTGCATCAGAGCGCGCGTTTCATCCTTGGCATCGTCGTAGAGGCGATTGGCTTCGGCAACGCTCATTTCCAAAGGTGAATCTTCAGGTAATCGGCACTGCAACATGGCCATGAAACAATAGTTCACGATTCCAATGAATTCCATTTCGATGCCCTCATCCACCTTGGACTCACCCACCTTCTGAATGGTACGAATCCGGTTGGCCTTGATGAAGATTTGATCCGTGAGCGAGGAAGGACGCAAAATGCGCCATGCCGTTCCATAATCTTTGGTCTTTTGCTTGAACAAATCCTCACAAGTTGCGAGGCAAGCATCGTATTGGGCCAAGGTGTCCATGCTAACTTGCGGCAAGTTACAATGCAGTTCCTGTCCCCTTCGATCTCTGTCCGCGCTTCCTTGAAGAGTTTTCACCAAACTTGGGTAATGGGCATTCTAAACCTCACGCCTGACTCCTTTCACGACGGTGGGGCGTGGAACGACACTGAGCGCGCTGTTGCTCAGGCCGATCGAATGTTGCGTGAAGGTGCAGACATCCTGGACCTCGGTGCTCAATCCACAAGGCCAGGAGCTGAAAAAATCGGTGCTCAGGAGGAATGGGCGCGCCTCTACCCTGTCCTCTCGGCTGTGAAAAAGGCCTATCCCGACGCATTGCTGAGCATCGACACCTTTCACGCGACCGTCGCAAAACGTGCACTTGACGCCGGAGCCGATCTGATCAACGATGTTTCAGGCGGAGATGCCGACCCCGACATGTGGAAGGTTGTGGCTGAGGCCCGTGCACCATACGTCATGATGCACATGCAAGGCACACCCATGACCATGCAGAGCAATCCGACATATCAAGACGTGGTCAGTGACGTTTATGAAAAACTTCAAACCAAGATTTTTCGCGCTTACGATGCAGGAATCACAGACGTGATTGCCGATGTCGGTTTTGGATTTGGGAAAACCATAATGCACAATTATGCCCTTCTCGATGCCCTTCCTGAATTTCTTGCCCTGCAATGCCCTGTACTGGTGGGAGTGAGCCGCAAATCCATGATCCAAAAAGTCTTAGACGCGACAAGCGATGATGCGCTGAATGGCACAACAACACTTCATGCATGGGCAGTGGACCGAGGGGCTCACATCCTTCGAGTGCACGACGTCGCTGAAGCGACAGAAGTCGTGAAGCTTCACGGTGCATTGAAACAATCACGAACTTCACAGCCATGACTTGCCATCTTCTGGCCTTTGAGTTTTGGGAAGCGATTGCCCCCTTCGTCAAAATCGGCGTGCAAGCCTTGGACCTCGTACTTGTTGCAATCGTCGTGTATTGGCTTTACCGTTTAACCAAGGGTACATCCGCCATCCCTGTTTTTTTAGGCCTTCTCGCCATATACATCATTTGGCAGGTTGTGACCCTGGTAGGGATGAATTTCATGAGCGAAATTCTCGGGCAGTTCATCGCCGTAGGAATCTTGGCAATCATCATCGTTTTTCAGCAGGAACTCCGTCAATTTTTATTTTCTATTGGAGATCGTGCATCTTTCAAAGAGCCACCGAAATGGCTGCTGAGATTCCTCCCACAAAAGACCCAGGAAGCTCGGACCGCTTTTCCCGTAGAAGAATTGGTTCGCGCCCTGGAACGGCTCGCCTCAAGAAAAGAGGGTGCGCTCATCGTGATTCAGCAACAATCCGACCTCACTCACCACATCCAAAGCTCCACAAAGCTCGTTGCTGACATCTATGCGCCGCTCATTGAAGCCGTGTTCCACAAGGATTGCAGCATGCACGATGGAGGACTGTACATTGCTGTGGGACGCATACGTGCCGTTCGTTGTGTTCTTCCAGTGAGCCAAAGCACTCATCTGCCCGTTGAGCTTGGCATGCGCCACCGAGCCGCTCTGGGATTGTCGGAAGTGACCGATGCGCTCATTTGGATTGTGAGTGAGGAAACAGGAACCATCAGCCTGGCTCATGATGGTGAGCTTCGACGAGCGCTGCATCCCAACGACTGCCGGGAAATCATGCATGAAATGATGAAATTGCGCGGGTCGAGCTAAGCCAACTGCACTCCTTCCCATCGCTATCTCTTGACGACCAGGCGCGCTGTTCGAGCCGCTCCGTGAGCCGCCTCAGCTTGCACAAGATAAACTCCTTCGGGAAGGTCAGATACATCCACATTCAACCTCTGTAAACCCGGAACGCGCCGCCAAGGCCTAACTTCTTGCCCCACCACATTGAGCACGCGCATGCGTTGCGCCGAAGGCATCCCTGATATCATCACCGTGCCTCGGGCAGGATTTGGGAACACTTGAAGCAGCACTGCTGAGGATGGCGCATTCTCTGACACGTTGGTCGGCACAAATTCTGGGTCTGCCACCATAAATAGCCCCACAGTGCGACAGGAGATTGCGATGTTGCCACTGGGGAAATATGGATAGTTGCTCCAAGTGCCATAAAATGAAGTCGTGTCGGAGTCCGGGCGCACATCAAAGTGTGCGTAGGGCTCCAAATTGCCATCGGGCGAAAACGTAAAAACCCTCAATCCACTCATGTAATTCGAAGCGTACAATTTGTCCCCTCGGATGTACAGGTTGTGGTCTGAAGACGTGTTGTCTGACTGATAAAATCCCAGGACGACCGGATTGTCAAGGTCACTGAGATCTGCGATGTAGGTTCTTGTTCCATTGCCAAACCCCTGCTCGTCCAACTCATCGTTGAAATAGACCATGTCGTGACTGTCATTCAGCCATCCTTGGTGCGTGTATGCAGATTCGGTGTAATTGAATGAAGAAATAAGCTCCATGTCCGCCTTGTCAGTGACATCGACGATTGCGACACCCGCGCTGCCGTTGAAGCAAATCGCAATTTCGCGGCCGGCATAGTCGGCATCGGGCCCCGCGTAGTTGACCACTTGAGCGTCGTGGGTGTAAGCACCGTCATACGTACCTGCCACGACGGGCGACGTTGGATCGCTGACATCCACTGCATGAAGACCACCCCCTGCGGTGTTGGTTCCAACGCCGTATGCAAAGCCTGACGATTCATTCATGGCGAGATTGTGGGCGTTGCCAAAGCCCAAGTATGTGGAAACAGGCGTCAGTGCTTCTGGAGCGTCCTCCACATCCAAGACCTGTGATAAGTCAACCACTTGCATGCCGTGGCCTTCCGCCTCGCTGACCACAAAAGCATGATTGTCAAAAACCTTCACATCCCGCCACAAGCTCTGTACAGTCGCAGTCGGCACACGCGCGGCGAATACGGGATTGATGGGGTCGGTGACTTCCACCACAGAAAGACCATTGGCTCGTCCGTAGAGCACAAATTCTCTGCCCGATTCAGGATCGACCCAACCCCAACAATCGTTGCCGTTGGCGCCTCCTCCCAATTCCTCGAGCGTACGTACAGACAAAAGATCCAAACCATCGCAGGGATACTCCCCGGCAAAGCCATCAACGCATGGGGTTTGGGCGTTCAAGTTGGACATGAAAACCAGCGCGAAACAAAAGAAAAAAGTGCGAATCATGGAATAGAAATCAGAAGATGCAAAGGAACAACACAGAGCCTTGTCGCGATGTTCCACATCCGGCTTTGATTCTTCGTACTGACCAGGAAATTATGATTCATCGAAGGAACAAGAGCACCATACGAATCGACCTAAAGCTGAGAAGACCGCTCCTGTGCTGAGAACAACAGCAAATGTTCAAGCTGCTGTTTTCCGATGATGGCATGGATCTCGAGAGGCATCAATCGAAGTACACGTCCCATGGCGAGTATCTTCGCAACGTGAGGATGTCTCGGCTTATGCTTCGTGCCTTTCTCGGCCCCTTCGCCGTCACCTTTCCCGTGGCGCTGTTCATCCTGGACATGCAATTCCTTTGGGTCTATGCAGACGACTTGATTGGCAAGGGCCTTGACCTCTGGGTTGTCTTTAAGCTGATGGTCTTCGCATCCGCCCGTTTGGTAAATCTTGCACTACCACTTGCTGTCCTCGTGGCTTCCATCATGACCATGGGCAATCTGGCCGAGCGAAGTGAGTTGACCGCCATGAAAGCATCTGGAATGTCATTCTTGCGAATACTCCGACCTTTGTTGTTGTGCATGACCATGATTTGCAGTGGTGCGTTGTGGTTCAGCAACACCGGTTGGCCGGCTGCCAACATGAGATTCCGTGCGTTGCTCTATTCGGTCACCAAACAAAAACCTGCACTCAACATTCGCGAAGGAGTGTTCTACAACGGCATTGACGGCTTCTCCATTCGAGTGGGCACCAAACACCCAGACGGATCACTTGACGACATCCTCATCCACGATCACCGCGATCCAAAAGGACGAAGTGTCTTGGTGGTTCATGCCGAACACGGAAGTATGAGTCAAGAGGGAGGCTCACTTGTCCTCGAACTGCAAAAAGGCGTCAGTTATGAGGAACATCAGGAATCCATGATCCGCAACAAGGAACGCATTTACCCACACATTCAAAGCCAATTTGGAACCCAAACACTTCGAATTCCCCTTCACAGCCTCGACTTCGCCATGGCCAACGAGGACCTTTTCAGACGCTCTTACGAGCGAATGAATTTATCTGAGCTCAGCCATTACAGCGACTCTTTGAAAGCCAACATTGGGAAAGAGGGTGCAGAATTGGTTCTGTATGGACGCCGACAGGTTGAACGATTGGCGGACTCCACGGGGTGGTACGAAAACGCCGCATCGGCACCTCAACTTGCTGCCATTTCTCCCTGGCACACCTCTCTCAACGCCTTACATCGAGGTCGCGCATTTGAAAAAGCGAGAGAGACGTCACGCAATCAAATTCGAAGTCTAGAAAATGCCGTCTCCAACATGCAGGGAAAAAGACTCCGACAACACAGACATGACATCGAGTGGCATCGCAAATACATCTTGGCCTTGGGGTGCATGGTTCTGTTTTTGGTTGGAAGCTCACTTGGGGCCTTGGTAGGTCGAGGGGGATTAGGCGTCCCCACACTTCTTGCATTGTGCTTGTTCTTGCTGTATTACTCTCTTTCGATGTTGGGTGAACAATTGGTCAAATTGGGGACCTTGTCACCCTGGTCAGGGATGTGGCTAAGTACCCTCACTCTCCTTCCTTTGGCTGTTTTCTTAATGTGGAGCACCACAAGAGAACGTCGATGGATTCCAAGATGGGGTTCATCCTAATTTTACCTTGAGATGAGTGCTCCTTTGCGCATCCTTCAAATATGCCACAAGCCTCCGCGACCGGCAGTCGACGGCGGCTGCATCGCCATGGACAGCTTGACCACAGGGTTGTTGGCACATGGCAACAATTTGAAGGTGCTTAGCCTTTTTACGGAAAAGCATCCGTTTCTCAAATCACAAATTGACGAAACGTACCTCAGAGACACAGCTTTGGAAGTGGTATTTGCGGATACCGTTCTCAACGTCAGGGATGCCATGAGTCACGTTGTGACTGGAGAAAGTTATCACTTAAGTCGATTTCACGTCCCAGAAATGGATCGCGCCATTGAGGACGTCTTGCGCGTCAAAGTATTTGACGTAGTGATTCTTGAATCTCTGTTCACAACCCCTTACATCCCTGTGATTCGTAGGCTGAGCGACGCGGAGATTGTTCTGCGGGCCCACAACGTTGAGCACAAGCTTTGGGAAGACGTTGCCAAGGCCATGAAAAAAGGACCAAAAAAATGGCTGCTCCACCTTTTTCAATCCAACCTAGAAATGGAAGAGGTGAGGTTGCTTCATACTGTCGATGCTGTGGCCGCCATCACAGAACCCGATGCCAAGTGGTTTCGTGATCACCTCCCTGCCTCCTCAGACAAAAGTCGAGTCATTTCCTTGCCTTTAGGGCTTGATGTGGAAAACCGTCTCCACGCCAACATGCTCACGCCACCTGACTCAGTGTTGCATCTTGGTGCCATGGACTGGACCCCCAATGTGCAGGGAGTAAAATGGTTGAGAGACGAGGTTTGGCCCATGGTGCACGAGGCCATACCTGAGGTCAAATTGCGTCTGGCTGGCCGAAACATGCCAGAATCTTGGTCCTCTGAAGAAGCGCTGGGCATCGATGTCTTGGGAGAAGTTGAAGACGCCCAAGCCACATACGACACACCCTGTGTTGTCGTGATTCCACTCCATGCAGGTTCGGGGATGAGAATCAAACTGGCAGAAGCACTCGCGGCGGGCAGACCCGTGGTCACCACCAGAAAAGGGATGGAGGGAATGGATTTGAAACATGGAGAACACGTCTTGGTTGCCGATGATGCGAAATCCATGTGCGACGCCATGATCCAACTTTTACAGACACCGACGTTGGCACTCAGGCTGGGGCAGGCGGGGCGCCAATGGGCCTTGCACCACCTCGGGCACGAGGCTCGGGCACAACAATTTGTGAATCAACTTCAAGCGTGGGTGAATTCATGAAGTTGTTTGTCATTTCCTCTCGAGTTCCTTATCCCTTGCAGAAAGGAGACAAACTTCGCCTTTATCACCAATTGAAACACTTGAGTGAAGAACACGAAGTCATCTTGTGTTGCTTGAGCTCTGCCAAGCTGACCGCGGAACAACGAGAAGCCCTTTCGCATTTTGTGACCGAATTGCACGTTTTGAAATTGTCTTGGTTTCGTCGATTGTGGCGCATGGCTTGGTCATGGGCTTCCGACTGGCCTTTTCAAGTGACTTGGTTCACAGAAAAGCGCATTCAAAATCAAGTCCAAGAGCTTGTTGCGAAACACGCTCCACAAGCGATTTATTGCCAGCTTGTTCGCTGTGCGGAATACGTCAAAGACATTCACGAAGTGCCGAAGGTGTTAGACTACATGGATGCCCTCAGTGCGGGCATGCATCGTCGTGCGAACAGCGAGATGCGACTCCTCATGAAACCATTTCAATTGTTGCTTCGAACCGAGGGCACGCGGCTGGCCCGATATGAGTCGAGGGTGTTTGACTATTTCGATGCGGCCACCATCATTTCTCGAAATGATCGCTTGCTCATCCCCCACAGAGACCGGGATCGCATCGAAATTGTTCCCAATGGCGTCGACCTGAGTGCTTTTACCCCAGCGAATCCCGGAACACAAAACGACCCCATTGTCCTGTTTACCGGAAACATGTCTTATGCCCCCAACGTGGATGCTGCTCACCACTTGGTAAAAGACATTCTCCCTCAAATCAAGCACCCCCGAGTGCGAGTGATTCTCGCTGGGGCAGAACCCAAGGCCAGTGTTAAGGCGCTAGCATCTGATCGTGTCACTGTAACCGGCTGGGTCGATGACATTGCCACCCAATACAGAAAAGCCACCCTATTCATGGCGCCACTGCGGATAGGTACGGGCCTCCAAAACAAAGTCCTTGAAGCCATGGCTGCCGAAATACCTTGCATTTTGTCCCCTCACGCATTTACCCCACTCAATCTTCCAAGCACCGGGCATGCTGTGGTGTGCCAAAATGCCGAGGCCTTCGCCTCGGCAGTAGATGACCTTTTGGCCTCCCCTGAACAATCGAAGGAGATGGCAAAGCGAGCGAAAAAGAGCATTGAGGGACAATTTTCGTGGAACACGCACGGCACAACAGTGTCTCGACTTTTGCGACATGTCACACAAAACGCATCTATCTGAGAATTGCGAACTTTATCACCAACCTCCTAGTCATGAAAACTCCGCCAGATTCCGTCGCACACCTCGATTTTGTCGCAGGCATTCCCACCCTCGACCTCAGCCATTTCACGCATGGGACCGTCGAGCAACGACAGACTTTTGTCAACGATCTAGGTGCAGCATATCGCTCGGTTGGCTTTGCTGCAATTTCAGGCCACGGTGTGGCACCCAGTGTGATTGAAGACATGTACTCTGAGGCGGAGGCATTCTTTGCTCTCTCCCCAGAAATCAAAATGAAGCATGAACACCCGGAACACAATCGTCAGCGCGGCTATGTAAGTTTTGGTACGGAGCATGCCAAGGGCTCCAATGCCGCTGACCTTAAAGAGTTCTGGCAAGTAGGTCAAACAACCATCCCAGAGGGCGCGGACCTGAACAATTATCCTCCCAATGCGCAAGTCATCGAGCGCCCGGAGCTTGCCTCACAGGCAGATACCTTGTACAAAAGCTTAGAAAATGTAGGCCGTCAAATGCTTCGGGCCATTGCCTTGCACCTTGAATTGGATGAGGACTATTTTGAAGAATATGTCCCCGGCGGCAACAGCATTCTGCGCCTCATCCACTATCCACCCATTACGGCTGCACCGGACTCGAGTGTTCGAGCAGGGCAGCATGAAGACATCAACCTCATTACTTTGCTTGTGGGAGCTTCTGCGGATGGATTGGAAGTCATGGACAAAGAAGGCGTTTGGACGGCAGTCAAAGCCTTGCCAGAACACCTTGTTGTGAATGTAGGCGACATGCTTCAACGCTTGACAAATCACGAATTGAAGTCGACGACTCACCGCGTGGTCAATCCTCCAAAAGAACTTTGGGGACAATCGCGATTCAGCATGCCTTTTTTCTGTCACCCCGTACCCAGCATGAATTTGGCTGCCTTGCCACAATGCGTGAAACACGGACAGACTGCAATGGATCCAGCGACCACCGCTGGCCAATACCTCAGCGAGCGTTTGCGGGAAATTGGTCTCAGCCAAGAAAAGTAGACAAAGCGTCAAGCAAACGCGGCGTTCAGATTTGTTGACATTTTTCGTGAGCTAAATCGAGGAAGACTTGCGTTGATTTGTGTTCCATGAAGAAGACCCATTTCATGAACACCCTATTCTTTCGCGTAGCCGCAGGTGCAGTGCTTGTGGCGGTAGGTTCCATTGGAACGCTGTTGATGCTCAAGCAAAATGGCACAGCTCCCCTTCCCGTCATCATTCCTGCGACGAATGATGCGCCTCATGCAATCTCCGTTCCCAAAAGACCAAACGCCGCGCATTCTCCAATCAATTCAGGAACTGAGGCCTTCATTTTTGCCGCGGCATCTTCTGTTGACGCCGTCGTCCACGTTCAGACCACATCCCTTGTCACTGACCAAACCAACCCATGGCTAAGCATGCTGGGGATGTCTTCAGGACACATTGCCCAAGGCTCAGGCAGCGGCGTCATGATCGATAAATCGGGAATTCTCGTGACCAACCATCACGTCATTCAAGGGGCGCGTGAAGTCCAAATCAGCACTTCAGACGGACAGGTGTTCCCCGCTCGTGTTATTGGCAGTGATCCCAGTACCGATTTGGCTGTACTCAAAATCAAAGCTGATCGACCATTCCACGTATTGGACATGGGCAACTCCGATGAAGTTCAAGTCGGCGAATGGGTCTTGGCCGTGGGAAACCCATTGAATCTAACTTCCACAGTCACTGCAGGGATTGTCAGCGCCAAAGGCCGCAACATTCGGTTGTTGCAAGCTGATGCATCGAGAGACATCTATCCAGTGGAAAGTTTTCTCCAAACCGATGCTGCTGTCAACCCAGGAAACAGCGGCGGTGCTTTGGTCAATCTGGAAGGAAAACTCATCGGCATCAATACGGCCATCGCCTCCCAGACGGGGTCTTATGCGGGTTATTCTTTTGCGATTCCCTCCGCAATTGTCGCCAAGGTCGTTCAAGACCTTCGCGAATTTGGTCGGGTCCAGCGCGCCTATCTGGGCATTCAAGTCGATCCACGCGAGACTGGTGTAGTAGTCGCTTCGGCAAGGCCTCAGGGAGGTGCCGGAGTAGCAGGAATCAAGCGCGGTGACCAAATAGTGAGCATCAACGGAATTGACGTCCGTTCTTTCCCTTCCCTGCAAGAACAACTCTCGAAACATCGGCCAGGTGATGAGGTGAGTGTGGCCGTTCAGCGAGGACGAGACAGACGCAACTTTGTGGTGACCTTGACAAGCCGCGCAGGCGAATCTTCCCTTTCCTCTGCGACAAGCCTTCCGAAAAACCAACCAAAGGCCATTTCCATGGATGAATTGCAGAAGTCTTGGGGCGTAGAATTGGAGCCTGTATCGGAAGACTTGTGCCAAGCGCTTCAAATTCAAGGTGGTGTCATCATCAAGAATCTCAAGGACGGACCTTGGTTGCGTCAAGGGCTTCGCAAAGGATTCATCGTTTTGAGGATTGATGGCGCCCCCATTCTTTTGAATGAAGACATTGAGCGCGTGGTCCAACGCGCGGCGCGACATGGAGAAGACGGTCTTTTGTTGGAAGGCATGTACGCGAATGGGGAACGAGGCTTCGCAGGCGTTGCCGTCCCTCATGTGCGGCCTCAGCCCCGCAAGTAAGGCCTTAATGACAAAACCGAGAAATGCGAGGAAAGGATATCGTAACCTCGCATCATGCCTCTCCCACTTTTGCCCTTGCGATTGCTCCCCATGCCGGGCGAAATTATTGGTCTGCACATTTTTGAACAGCGTTATCAGGCACTGTTCAATGAACTGGAAGCCATGCAAATGCATGAATTCGGCATTCCCTTCTTTCACGACTCCAAAGTTTGGCGTGTGGGAGCCACCATGCGCTTGGTGACTGTCCAAAAGAGGCACTCTGGAGGCAAGCGAGATGTCGCCGTGACGGCCACTGGCCTCTTTCGGCTGAAAAACATGGATGAGACTCCTGGTGTAGTGCCATACCCACTTGGAGAGGTCGAAGAGATTCGGGAATGGTCCGAATGGCCTTTGGGCAAAGCTTGTGCAGACGCAAGAGATGCGCTGATTCAAGACATGCGTGAACTCGACATGTATGTTGGCAATTTGGAACATCAAGGATTCCTCAAGCTCATTCAGCATCTGGACATTGATGCCATGCAACGGGCACAAATCTT
>CESW01043639.1_pt1 | contig 20825 bp, 19 predicted proteins | sample 531171 | NCBI WGS metagenome assembly CESW01 (sample SAMEA2621859, study PRJEB7988) | marine metagenome | biome: marine biome (ENVO:00000447); feature: surface water layer (ENVO:00002042); material: "saline water (ENVO:00002010), including plankton (ENVO:xxxxxxxx)" | depth 5 m
CAATTTCTTTAATTTTTTTTTACTATATCTTTGGGATGATGCCATTTGATGCTGTATCGCATAGTTTTACTACAATTTCTACTGGTGGTTTTTCTACGTATGATAACTCTTTCGCTTTTTTTAATAATGATAAAATTCTTATAGTAGCAATTATTTTTATGGTATTAGGAAGTTTACCTTTCTTGGTACTTGTTCAAACCTCTTATAAGAATTTATTTGCTATATTTAAAGATCATCAAGTTAGAGTTTTTATCTTAGTTTTATCAATGGCAATCATTTTAATATTTTATTTTGCAAATAATTATATAGATGGAAATTTTGTTAATAAAATAGTAGCAGTTTCCTTTAATACAATATCTATAATTTCAGGAACTGGTTACATAAGTGAAAATTTTGAAGATTGGGGTAATTATGCATCTGTTTTGTTTCTTATACTTATGTTTATAGGTGGTTGTGCTGGCTCTACAACTGGTGGTTTAAAAGTTTTCAGATTCCAGATTTTATTTAAATACATAAACTTACACCTTAAAAAAATGCTTAAACCTCACTCAATAATTGCAAGTCAATTTAATGGGAAAAATATAAATGAAACAACATACGAATCGGTAATGAGTTTTTTCTTTTTGTATATTTTAACTTTTTTTGCATCAGCTTTACTATTATCATTTAGTGGCCTTGATTTTTTAACATGTATATCAGCATCAGCATCTACGATATCTAACGTAGGTCCAGGACTTGGATCCATCATAGGACCGGAGGGAAATTATGGAGGATTAGATAGTTATTCTAAGATAATATTAATAGTAACAATGTTTTTGGGAAGGTTAGAACTTCTCACAATATTTGTTCTTCTTCTTCCTTCTTTTTGGAAGGACTAAAATTACATACTAGAAACTTTCTGATTTATACTTTTTAAACTTTTAAATACAATATTTTTATTGAAATTTTCTATGTCTTTAATTGAAAAACTTCCTTCAATATCACCATATTCTATTGAATTAATTTTATAAATTTTTCTTTTGTTGAGTGTCTCATTTGTTTCGATAAATTCAATAGTTAAACTTATTTCAAATCTGTAATATTCCTTTTTTTTAACTTTATCTATCTCTATGGAAGTCACATCAACACTCAAATTGCCGTCAAATCCATCAATTTTTATATTATTATTGTACCATTCATTAATTAATCTTTTTGTTATTTCTACTTCTGGGCCCTTTTGATAATTTGTAAATTTTAAATCCTTAGATACAGCATTAAATTTAATATTTTCAAAATTTATATTCTCAGATTCAATTAACTGTTCACTATTTATCTCACATCCAATTAATATAATAAATAAAAATATGGTTAAGTATTTAACCATTTTAAGATACCTTTTTGAGCAACTAGCCTATTTCTAGCTTGGGACAGCACAATTGACTTTTTTCCTTTAATAACTTCTTCAGTTACCTCTGAACCAATTTTAGCAGGTAAACAGTGCATAAATACAGATTTATCGTCAGTTAAAGACATTATATTATCATTAACTTGAAATTTACTTAATAATTTCTCTTTATCTTCTTTATCATTCATAGAAGTAAAAACATCAGTCATAATACAATCAGCACTTGAAATTATATGTTTATTAATTTCAAAGTGAAAATTTGTTTTTTCATTAAAATTAAAATTATCTTTGTTTTGTAAAAAAATATTTTCATTAGTAAATACATCCACTTTAGTGTTTTTTGTGAAATTTATTACCTCTAAAAAGCTATACAAAACATTGTTCATATCTCCCATCCACACTATATTTAAATTATCAATGGTGCCAAATTTTTCTTTTAGTGTATAGATATCTGAAATTGCCTGGCAAGGATGAGACATATCTGATAATGCATTTATTATAGGTTTATTAAAATATCTATATGCTATCTCTAATTTTTTGTGATCTGTAGTTCTAAATATTAAACAATCTAAATAGCAAGAGATAATTTCAAAAGTATCTTCAAATGACTCAAATCTATTTAGATTAAGCTCATCAAATTTAATGTCGATATAGTTTCCTTCTAGTTGTTTTATACCTACTTGAAAAGATAATCTCGTTCTAGTCGAATTTTTTTCAAATATTAAACCAATATGTTTATTTTCAAGTGTATTGTCGTTTTTTTTATCTAAGTCTGAGGAATATTTTAAAATATTTTTTAAATCAGAAGAGGTTATATCTGAGATATTTAATAACTTTTTCATATTATTTAATTAATATATTTTCCAATTAATAAAGTATACTTTAAGTTTATATTTTCCTCGGAATACATCTTAGACATAAAATATGATTTATTCCCCATAATTTGTAATTCAGGAAAATTTAATTTTATTGCCCTTTTTAATACCTTGAATATTTCATCTGAAGAATTTTTTTTTATCAAAAAACCATTAATATTATTCTTTACTAATTCCTTACAACCTGGAACATCAGTAGTAATTATTGGTCTACCTATGCTCATTGACTCGGTCAAAACTTTTGAAAGACCCTCTCTATAACTTGGTAGAACTATAAAATTAGAATCCGTTATATATTTACTTACTTTATTAGAGTTATGAATATATTTAATTTTAGACACATTAATATATCTGTTAAATGCATCGTTGAATTTTTTATTATCTTTGTATTTTGTGCCTATAATTAAAAACTTAGCTTTGTTAGGGTATACTCTGTTAAATTTAATTGCAGCATGAATAAATTCTAAGATACCCTTTTCTTTAATTATTCTACCAATGAATGTAAAGTTAAAATTAGATACTTTACTAATTTTTTTAAATTTAAAATTTAGAGAATTAACTCCTGAGCCAGGTATTAGATGGATTTTTTTACTAATATTAGGATTTAATTTAGACAATGTGTTAGCGTCATTTATGTTTTGACAAACAATTGTATCGGATTTTTTTAGTAGATGACTATAAAGAAAGAAAATTATTTTATTTTTTTTATTCTTATTTAAAAAAACATCACCTAAACCAGTTATATTTGAAATTAAATTAAATTTAAATAAATACTTTGTAAGGCAAACAAAGAAGTTCGGCTTTATTGTATATGAAATGACTAACTTTGGTCTATATATCAATAAACATTTTATTATTGATATTAATGTTACTATGTTTTTGATTAAATTATAATTTCTTGAGTCGATTTTTAAATTAATTAATTTTACTCTATCTTTGTATTTATTTATTAAAAGTTCATATCCGTCAAATTTTGCAGCAATAATCAATTTAGATTTAGGAAATTTTTTTAATATTTTTAATATTAAATCGTATCTAAAATTAGAAATGTTAAAAAACTCATTTGAAAAAATTATTATATTCAATTTAGTGATATTTATTAAACCAGATTTGGAATATTAATAAATTCCAGATTTCAACATGATTATTTTTTCCTCTATAAAAATCATTAATATTTTCTTTTATTATACTGTCATTCAATAAATCAGTGGGTAGCATTTTTGAAGAAAAATGATACTCACATAATTCTTTAAGCTCATTTTTTAGCCATTCATTTATTGGAGCCACAAAGCCCCTTTTTTTTTTACTAATTAATTTATCTGGTATGTAATCTTTTAAAATTGTTCTTAATATAGATTTATTCATATTTCCTTTAAATATGATATCACTGTCAAAGGAATATACTTTTTCAACTAAGTCTTTATTTAAGAATGGAGATCTGACTTCTAAACTATTAAACATTGATGCTCTATCTGATTTTACAAGAAGATCATTAGGTAAGTAATATGTTAGATCTTTAAACATTAAATATTTCGAATGATTTAAATTGTTATCAATGTTTATAAATTCATTTTTTATAGAAAGGTTTTTTACAATATCCTCAAAGTTTAAATGAGAAGTTAATAAGTAGTAAAATTCATCTATATTTTTTGCAAAGATTGCTTTTTTTAATCTATTAATCTTTTCTAAAGGATAAGAATATCCCAAATATTTAAGAAAAATTTCGAAAATTTTATTATTAGAAATTTTAATTAAATAATTAAAAATAAATTTATATAATTTATTTCTAGTATATCTATAAATTAATGCACCATTTAAGTGTCTATAATATCCACCAAATATTTCATCTCCTCCATCGCCTGATAATATTCCTTTTATAGATTTTGAAGAAAATTTACAAATATCATTATAAGGAATTTGAGAAGAGTCAGCAAATGGCTCAGAATAAATTTGACTTGTATTTTGAACTTTATCAATAATTGATGAGTCATCAAAATACTCTACTTGATGCTCTATTTTGAGATGGTCAGCAATTAATTTTGCATCATTAGCCTCATCAAAGTATTTGTTTCTAAAACCTAATGAAAAAGCTTTTAAATTTTTATAATGTTTTGAGGCTATAGCTGTTATTAGTGAACTATCTAAACCACTTGAGAGAAATGTACCAATAGGAACATCTGCTTCCAAATGTAAAAGAACACTTTTTTCTATTGATGATTGAATTTCATTGAAGTTAATTTTTACATTTTCTTTATGTTCTTTAGGTAAAATAAAATTATTTATTTTTGATATATTCAAATAGTTCAATTGATTATTTTTAAAACTAATATCAATTTTTGAGCCTTGCTCTAATTTAAAAATATTTTTATATATAGAAAGAGGGGCGCTTATAAAACTTTTTCTAAAATATTCTGAAAGCGCCTTTTTATCTATTTCTAAATTAAAGTTAGAATTTGACCGAATGGATCTTAAGTCACTTGAAAAAAACAGAGAGTTATTTTGTATAGAATAATACAAAGGTTTCTGAGAAAAAGGATCAGATAAAAAAGAAATAGTTTTATCAAATAAATCTATTAGAACAATCGCAAACATACCAATTGCATTTTTTAAAAAGAAATCTACGCCAAATTTTGAGATGAATTCTAATGAAACAGAAGTATCAGATTTGTTATTAGCTAAGATATTTGAATTTGATAATAGTTTGTAAAGATAAGAAAAATTATAAATTTCACCATTCATTAAGAATAAAAATCTTTTGTCTTTAGATAACATAGGTTGGTTACCTGCATCTGATAAGTCAAAAAAAGAAAGCCTATTAAAGTTAATAAAAATTTTATTATTATGATCTAAGTATTTTTTTCTTTGATCTGGACCACGAAAGGAAATCATCTCATTACATTTATCCAAAATAATTGAGTAGTCTAAATTTTTACTTGAAAAGTCAATAAATCCTGAAAAACCACACATTAATTTTTTACCATTTTAAAAATTTAAATTTTAAGTTTGTTTTTTTATACAACAAATTTTATGTATATAATTTCCCAAATAACATTTTAACGAATAAATTTGGATAATAATAATATATATGACAGATATTTATTAAAACTTTAATATTAAATTTGTAAGATTTATTTTTTTTATTTGGTAAGTAACAAAATAATAATGCATTAAATTTATTTTGAATTGGAGTTAAATTTTTTGAATCAATATTTTTAAAATATTCAGAAAGACGGCTAAAATTTCCGTAATCATCATAATATAATTTTGTTCTAAAGTTATTTTTTAGTGCTATTAAAGTAGAGTTTGCTTTTTGTGAGTCGGAATAGATTTTTGAAATCGAGTTGTGTCTTATGGAAATTTCTACTAAATAATCTCTTATATGATAATAATGATTTGAATCATCATAAATAAATTTAGACCATAATTCAAAGTCTTGTGAGACTTTAAGAGTTTCATTATAACCTCCTAATTTTTTAAATAATTTAGCTTCAAAGCAAGTAGTAGAATGTGCAATTGGGTTTTTAAATTTTAATATTTTACTAATATTTCTTATAGATATATTTAATTTCCTTTTTTTTAAAAATAGACCATTATTTAAAATATAATTTGATGAAATAAATTTTACATTTTTATTATTCTTGATAATTCTATCTATCGTAGTAATTCTATTTATAGCGGAAAAATCATCTTCATCGTTTCTAATTATGAATTTTCCTTTAGCAGACATTATTGCTTTATTTAAACTTTTAGTTAATCCTATATTCTTTTTATTTTGAATAATTCTGATAAATTTAGATTTTACATCTTTCCTAAAAAGATTATTTATTCCTTGAGCTATTGGAATACTCGTATTGTCAATAATTACAATTATTTCAAATTTATTTTTATAATCTTGCTTTACAATTCTATCCAATGCAGTAATAAACCTATTACCTATTGTTACAGTTGGTATGATGACTGAATATTTAATCATAATTGTATATTTTTTTCATATATTCTAAAATTACATATAAACATTTGACTCAATGTTTACTATTGTTTTAAAGCTATGGTTTTTAATTATAAAATTTCTAGAGTTTTTTTTAATAAGATCTAAAAGATACTTATTTTCTAGCAGTGAAAATAAATTAAACTTTTCATTGTTATTTTTATCTATTAAAAAACCATTTTTTTTATGCTCTATGATGTTATTAATACCTGGTGCATTGTTAGCTATACAAACTAATTCTGATGACATGGCTTCTAGTAACACTTTTGGATTGCCCTCAAAATGAGAGTTTAAAATAAAAAAATTATATTTGTTCATAATAAATGGAAGTTTTTCATTTTTTACAGGTTTTTTGATATTTAACTTGCAATTATTAATCTTGGAATACAATAATAAATCATTTTTCTGATATCCGTCTCCAATAAAATCTAACTCATATTTTGTATTTGAGAAAATCTCTATAATATTAAAAAGATTTTTTTGATCAATAAATCTACCTACAAATAGTATTTTATTCTTTAGTTTTCTGGATTTTCTAATCTTAAATAGATCAATGTCAATATAATTGGGTAATATAGTAACTTTTTTTTTTTTTAAATTAAATTTTTTAATAATAAAGTCATAATAAAAATTTGAAGGTACAAAAATTTTATCTGCAACTTTATAAACCATAAAACAAATGAAATATGATAAAATTTTATTCAAAAGATTTTTTTCAAGAGATTTAAAATGATACAAATCATAACCGCCTCTAGAAATTAACGATGTATTTGGGTTTAAGATTTTAAGGATTACACCAATCCAACTACCATGGTTTTGATTAGTTTTAATAAATTGAAAACTTTTGAATAGTTTAAAATTTAATAATAGAAAAATTATAGAATAGAAAAAATTATAGTAATTGTGAAAGTTTCTTTTTTTTTTGTGAATATTAATAACTTCAAAGTTTTTATAGTCTCTTATGAAGAGTTTATCACTCTCATCTCCATATGAAAAAAATGATATCTTAAGTTTTGTAATATTAGATAGTTTTTTATAATACTTTAACTCTCTATTCAATGTACCCTCTTTATACCAATCTTTTAATGATTTATTAAATGTTAGAGTGACAAGTAATTTCATTTAGTTTAGCCATAATTTTTGATATTTATTTAAGATTGAATCCAAGTTAAATTTTGTAGAAACAACTTTCTGTGCAATTTTATTTAATTTGATGTATTTTGACTCATTGCGTCTTAAATTATCTAGTTCATTTATTTTTTGAATAAAACTATCATCCAAAATATCTGGGATTAACAATATTTTATTTTTAAATATATCTGAAACGTCTCCAACATCTGAACAAATAAATGGTGTATTAGAAAATAAAGACTCAAAAATAGAGACTGGAAAAGACTCAGTATGACTTACTAAAAATTTAAAGTCGTATTTGTGATATAAATTTCTTGTATCTATAAAATCATTTAAAAATACACATTTACTTAAATAATATTTATGTATTAACTTTATAAGGTTTTTATTATTTTTAATTCCTTTACCATAAATATCTATAGTAAATTGATATTTATAGATTTTAGTCAAAATAATAAATAGTTTTTTAAAATCCTTAGCTTTTGTGTAATTTGCAACCATTACAAATTTTAAATTATTTTTATATTTAAAATCTTTTTTTACTTTAAAGTCTTTATTAAAAATAGGATTATAAATTAATTGCATTTTTTTTTTACTAAAGAAAAAACTTTTATGACATTGAATCGCTTTTTTGGAGCAAAAAATAATATCGTTAGGTATAAAATAAGAAAATAAAGAATTAAGAATCACAATTAAAAAATTTCTTATTCCTAAAACTTTTATATTAATATCTGAATTATGAATATGCCAAATTATTCGCGTTTTTCTAAATAAAAAAAATATTGAAAAAAAGATAGAAGGATGAAGCCAAAAATTACAAATATCATATTTACGATTAGTAATATTAGATAAAAATAAAAATATATTATTATAGTTATATGTAATATTTACATTTTTAGGTAATTTTATGTCATTGATATTAGGCTTACCATAAACTTGAAATTCATGTTTTTCATAATGACTTAAAGTAAATAAAGTTTCTATTACTCTTTCAACACCACCAGTCTCTAGACTTCCAATTACATGAAGATTGTTACTCATTTATTCTTTATTTTCATGAAATGATTATAATCTCTATAAAATAATTCATTTAGTTTTTTTTTATTAATTTCTGAAATAGGATCAAATTTTTCAGTTCTAAAATATCTAAAAATTAAGTATTTAATTTTAGGAGTAATAAAAAATTTAGGAATTAATTTTTTTAAAATAGCATAAATATTTAATAATTTATAATTTTTAAGTTTTAGTGTACTATTTTGAAATGGAATTGAATTTATCATTTTTAAACATAAAAATTTTTCTACTCTCTCTGTACCATTATTTGTATTAAATAATTCATCATAACTTAAAACTAAAAAGTTTGAACGGTCAAAAAATTTTAACCAATTTTTAAAAAATTTTGCAAATTTAGACATTTCTAAATATCCAAGATCACTTCCAGCTATTTTATCTTCTACAATTTCTTTTTTAATTGATTTGTTTATATCCAATTTGTTATGTCCGTTTAACAAATCCATATAATAATGTGATTTTAATCTAGATATGGGCTCTCTATAAATTATTATAAATTTAGATCTTGGATTATATTTATATATTTTTTCTGGTGCTAATTTTGAGTAAAAGTGATTTACAGAAGCTTCAAGTAAATAAGCTGAGTTTTTTTTTATATTCAAATAACCTTTATAGTTTTTAAGATTTATTTTGAACGAGGAATGAGTATTGTGGTTTTTATTAGTAAAATTACTGTCACTGAATAAATTAGTTTCTTTAATTTTTGTGTAAGATATTTTTTGATGATTTTTTAAATAATTAAATAGACTAGTTGTTCCACATCTCTGCATACCTAATATAAATAAATTAATTTTCATCTAAAAATAAAAGATACTAATTTTATATCTTTTATAAATTGTTATAAAAATAATTAAATTAATTGAAATTTGATACGAAAGAAAAAATAAAGAACAATTAATAGCTGAAAATTGAAAAAAAAATAAAAAAATAAAACACAAGATAGACAATACAGTTAAATTTATTAAGGATAATAATTTGCTTTTACTTTTAACTATAAGATAAATTTGGTTAGGTCCAAATATTGAGTTTATTAAAATTGCTATAGAAATAATAATAAATATTGCTTTGTAATTATCAAAATTATTGTTAAAAATTAAATCACTAAAAATTGACAGTGTAATATATGTAATAATAAATAAAATTATTGAGAGATTTGATGATTTGAAGGCCATTTTTTTAGCAAATTTTTGAATTGAAATATCATCTTTTTTATCAACTAACAAAGATAATTGCCTTGCAAAATTGATGTTTAAGAAGAATAGAGGCAAGCCAATAAATGATGCAAATAAAAATGCTAAATTATAATTTATTACATCGTTACTAGTTCCCTCGTAGTATAGAACAATTGTGAAAATATAGGTGATTAATATATGAGAGAATGAATTAAATGTATTGAAGAAGTTTTTTTTATAATATTTAATTATTTTTTTTAAATTAAGTAATTCAAATTTAATTAATAAGTTTTTTTTTAAAAAAGTATTAATTAAAAATATAAGACTTATAAAAGACGAAATTATAAATACTAGAACAAAAGTTAAATCACTTAGTTTTAAATATTTATTAAATAAAATTATTAACAATAGATTAAATAATACTAAAATATTATATATTGCTATTTGACCTATATAGGGTTTGTTTAAAGCTCTAAGAGTATCCGAAAGAAAAAAAACTATCGAAAAAATCACTAAACAAAAAAATAATATAAATGATAGATAAAAGTTTTTTGTTAAAGATAAATATACAAAAATAAAAAGAAATGAGTTAATAATAATTATATTTAAATGAGTTATTAAAACTGAATTTAAATCATTAGTTAATTTATTGTAAAAAATTTTTGGTATTAAGTCTTGAGAAGAATGTGAAAATCCATAATTTATAAAAATTACAGAGAGATTAATCAAATTATATATATAAAAATATGTGGATAGATTATTCTTATCATCATTATGTGATAAAAAAGAAATAATTGATAATATTATTAAATAATTAAAAAATTTAATAATACTGTGTTTAAAAATAGCAGTATTCATAATCTAAAAATATTCAAAAAAAATTCAATATTAAGTTTATCAAAATATTATCGTAATTTTTCCAATAAATGTATGCATTTCCAAAATTTGACCATAAAAAAAAGTATAATAGATTTAGAACTAAAAAAATTAATAATATAGAGTTCAAATTTAGATATCTAATTAATGGAAAATTATTGTGATATGTAATGATTAAATTTGTATAAAGAGGGTATAAAATTAACATATATAAATTGAATCTATCTAAAAAGGTTGAAGCCTCTTGAATGATTAAAATAAAAATTAATGTAAATATTATAAATAAACCATTGGAAATAAATAAAAAAGACTCTTGATAACTTAATTTATTTTTCAAAAATAAATAAAAAATTGGAATTAAATATAAAATATTTGTGATAATTCTAAAGTAAAATCCATCTGACTGTTTTTGAGGATTTATCAAATATGGAAAAACAATATTATAAATATCTTTATAAAAAAAAACTAAAAAAATTATTGTAATTAACAATAAATATTTAAAATATTTGAAATTTATTGTTATTACGAAAAAGATTATTGAACTAATATGTGAGAAAATTGACAAAAATAAATAAGTGATCACGTTTCTATTTTTTTTATTTTCTAAGAATTTTAGAATAACAAGAAATAAAAAAGATATAGCTAAAGACTGTTTAACATATCCCGTAGAAACAATATTAGTTAAATATGGCATTGTAGATAATAAAGCCATCCATTTATACTTAAAAAAACTACAATATAAATAAAGAGTAAATAAATAAAAAAAACTTAATAGAAAATATAATATATTTATATTTAAGTTTATTTTATTAAATATAAATATTAAGACATAGAAAATATTAATAAATTTTATGTTATAATTAAATGTTGTAAAATTTTCAAAATTAATTAAATATGAATTCCAATCTCCACCAATATTATTCCTAAAACCAATCAAAAATAAAAAAATAAAAAAAGAAAATAACCAGAAAAATTTAATTTTTTTGAAAAATATTTTTTTTTCAAAGATATAAAAAATATAAGGTATAAGTATTAATAAGTAATAAATCAAACTAATTTTTTTCTTTTACTAAAGAAAAATATGCATAAATAAGGATACCTAGAGTTAAAAAAAGGGGGATATTTGTCCAACCATTATAAAAATTATGCGATGGTGTTAGTGGAAAGTAAATTGTAATGATTGATATCGATGAGCCGTAGAAAAGAATTTTACTCTCAGACATGATTTTATACTTAAACTTAAATAGTAAATATATTAAAAAACTATACAAAAATGTTAAAATTATAAAAGCAAATGCACCTCCTTCAGCAAATATTTGCAAGAAATAGTGATGTGGATGCGAAGAACAGGAGTTTGCCTCTTTGTATCCTTTACCACCTGTGTCAATCCAAGAACTGAAAATATACTCATACTTATCATTACTACACTTATTTCTAAATTGATTTGGTCCTATTCCAAAAAACAGATTTTCATTTATCATTTTCGAGGCTGTAATGTAATGACCTTGATAGTGAGGTGTATAAATATAAATTTTATTACCTTGAATAATTTCAGAAGTGAATTTTTCAGAAAATAAATTTTTATTATTTGCAAAATTATATACTTCTAGTGATAGGAAAGTTGTTATTAATATAGCAAACATAGAAACTAAAAAATTTCTAAGAGATCGAAAGAAAAAGAAAAAAAGAGTATTTATTAAGAAAAAGTCAATAATCATTATCCTTTGAAAACTTAAAATGACTAAAATCAATGATGAAATAAATAAAAATATAAAAATTAAGTTATTATACTTTTTGAAAATTAGTGATAAAGCAACTAATAAGGGATAAAAACGCATAGCATATGTGCCCATAATCTCGTTTTCAAATAAATATCTGTGTAAAACTTTTATACTTGTGTCAGATACAAAATAATCAAAATAAAAAAATATATCAAAACATACAATTAGAAAAATAAATATAAAAGATACTAAGCACACAATATAAAGTTTTTTTAAAATGAAGTGCTTATAATTATTTAAATTTTGATAGACACCTATTATAAAAAATATAGCAAGGAAAATAGACACATTGGCTATTAAAGAAATATCAAAATTTTTGTCAAAATTTAAGATAGTTGATATTGTTAAAATTATTGCAAATAGAAATAGTAATAAAACACACTTTATTCTAAAAATTATACTCAGTCTTTCTTTATCTAGTAAAACAAGAGAAATGATTACATATATCGAGTAAATGATTGCAAGAGAATTTGTGATAAATTGACCCAATAACATAAAAGCAGGTAAACAAACTAAAATTAAATTAAAATATTTACCTAAATTTATATTTGTCAAATTTTAGACCTTTGATTTAGCCTTTAATATAAAAAGAGACATACCAATCAATAAAATTTCTTATTCCCTTATCTATATTTGTTTTTGGTTTGTAGCCTAAATATTTCTTAGCTAATCTAATGTCACCTAAAGATCTGCGTACATCGCCCTTTTGCATTTTTAAATTATTAATTTTTAATTTTTTATTACTATATTTTTCTATACATCTCAAAAAATCAATTAGTTTAACTTCTTTTCCTGAGCTTAAATTAAAAATTATATTTTGTTTTTTTTCTCTATATTTTTTTGTATCAAATTTAAAGGCACTGTAGATACCATCAACAATATCATCAATGTAAGTAAAGTCTCTTGACAAATTACCACTATTGAATAGTTCTATTGGTTTATTTTGAAAAATAGATTTAGTAAATTTAAATAAAGCCATGTCTGGCCTTCCAAATGGTCCATAAACAGTAAAAAATCTTAGACCTATTAAATTCATTTTATATAAAGATTTCCATGTTTGTGCCATTAATTCGTTTGTGACTTTTGTAGTTGCATAAAACTGAATTGGAGATGGTGTTAACTTTTCACTTGAAGGATATGTATTATTATCTCCATAGATTGAGCTAGTTGAAGCATAAAGAATTTTATTTACTTTAAATTCATTTGATAGTTCTAATAGATTAAGAAAACCTATTATATTACTATCAAGATATTTTCTTGGATTGTTGATGGACTCTCTTACTCCTGCAATGGCTGCAAGATTAATAACTTTTTGTATATTAAACTTAATAAACAATTTTCGAAAATGAGATTTATAAGATATATCGATCTTTTTAAAATAGAAATTGTGTTTTTTTTTATGACTTTTTAATAGTTTTAATCTTTGCAATTTTAAATCTGTGTCGTACTCACTATTAATATTATCAATACCAATTACACTATGGTTATTTGAAAGAAGCTTATTAACTGTATGAAAGCCAATAAATCCAGAACACCCTGTGACTAAGACAAATTTTTTCATAAATTGTTAAAATTAAATTATTAGCGTATATGGTTAATCACAAAAAACTATCAAATTTTTTTAATTTCATCGATAAATTTGTTAACCCATATTTCTTTATCATAAGCTTTTTCAAAATTTTTTTGTGCACTCTCAGAAATTTTTTGCCTTAACAAAGGGTTAATGATCAGTTTTTCTAGAGATTGATACCACCCCTCAAAACTATGGGCAATAAATCCATTGCTGTCATTCCCTAAAATTTCAAAATGACTAGGCCAAAAATCTGCAACAACAGGTATGCCTAATTGATGAAAAACAAAAGCTCTACCAGCATTGGAAGTAACCTTAAATCTTATAATATAATCATTATCATTTCCGTTCCTACCTTTAAACAAAGTTTTCAAAATAGTATTTTGAAATTTTTTTATATTTGAGTCTAATATAAAATTATTTGTAGATGGTATAATTCCTATATCAGATTGTGTAATATATTTTATTAAATTTTCTAAACTCCAGTCTATATCTTCTATATCAATATTTGGTCTACCAAATTTCCATTCCCCAAGAGATTTGTCATAGACTGCATAAAGTTTAATTTTGTAGTTTTTTGACAATTTTTCTAAAACGCTTTTTAATACTCTATCCATTTCCTCTAAGTGTTGAAGATTACCGTGGTATGCAATTTTAATTATATCAGTGTTTTTATGAACCTTTTTGTAATTTGGTATCTCTTCAATTTGTGGAAATCTAATAATATTAGAGTTGTACTTTAAGTAATAGTCTTTTTCCTCTAATGATCCAACAATATAAAAATCTACTTTATTTAAAATTGATCTATTTTTAAAAGTTTGATCGCTTGGGTGAATAAGACCAATTTTTGATTGTTTAGAAAAACTTCTTATTTTATTTACATCTTCAATATCAGAATATTTACTTAGCACATAGTGTGAAAAATTAGGCTCTAAAATATTTGATACTTTCGTAGAAATTTTTTTTTCATTTATCCATCTGCTTAAATTATCTATATATATTCGATTTGAGCCAATATTTTTTTTCCCCCTATGTAAAAAAAAAATATTCATCATTTTTTTATTAAATCAATAATAATTTTCTCATAGTCTCTACCCATGCGAGTATAACTAAAATATTCTGATAATTTTAAAGCATCTTTTCTAAATTTTGAGTAATATTTAGTAATGTGTAATAATGAACTCACAGGATTTTTATCATCGAGAAATAGACCTGCACATAATTTATCTTTAATTATTAAATCTTTAATACCACCAGAATTTATAGTAAGAATTGGAAGACCTAATGAAATAGCCTCTAAGATAACATTAGGTGAGCAATCATCCTCTGATGGGAAAATAAATATATCACAGGATCTATAGTATGATGATATTTTATCTCTATCATAAATCGTACTTAAAAAGGTAATATTATTATACTCACTAATATATTTACCGAATAATGGGTCATTTATTTGATTACCTATTAGATAAAATTGAAAATCAGGATTATTTTTAAGAGAATGTGCTAATTCTAAAATTTTATATAAGCCTTTTTTTGGTGAGGGACTAGCCGAAATATTTAAAATTTTCCATTTTCCTCTTAACTTAATTTTTTTTGTGTTTAATTTAAAAATATCCTTGTCAACTCCATTATCTATTATTACGGACTTAACTGGATTTATCATTCTAGTAATACCAAAAATTGTTTTAACGCCACTCTCCCAAGCGTTTTTAGAGTACAGAGATTGATATACAGTGACATCTGCATTCTTGTTAATACTTTGGACTGTGTAATCATATCCATAATTTTTACAAATAACCTGATATATACCATCAAGCCTATGTATAATTTTTACATTAGGATTTTTAGAAATTAAATTTTCTAAATGTTTTTCATATGATTTATTTTCAAATAGAAATCTCTTAAAAATTAAATTAATATTTTTTTTGAAAAAATAAAAAAAAATAAAATAATAATTTTTAAATTTGGGAAATGTCCAAATCAATAATTGCTTAAAATCAAAGTTATTTACCTTAAAATCTTTATATGTCCAATGGGAACCACCATTAATTATTATGCATATATCAATTTTCGGTAATTTTTTATCAAGAAGTGAATATACATTATAATTTTTTTTTGATTTAAAATATTTGTATATTAAAGGAGGAAAGGAGTTACCAAGATATTTTTTTGCAGAGTTAACTTTATAATCGATATAAATATTAATAGATTTTTTATTATTTATCATATTTAAAAAATAGTATTTGTGAAAAAATATTATTGTTAATTCTAATTTTTCTTTTTATCTTTTTTTCATTAAAATTAAGTTTTCTATATATATTTAATGCTGGCTTATTTTCAACTATGCATTCGAACTCCATTTTTTTAAAATTTAAAAATTTAAATATGAAATTTTCAGCTAATTTTGTAGCCTCTTGGGCTAAACCTAAACCATGATACTTTTTATTTCCAATCATAATTCCATATTTTGATGATAGATTTTTATAATCTAAAGGCCCAATCCTTAGATTTCCTATATGATTATTATTATATTTTATTTTGAAAAAAAAGTTTCTTGATGTACTCATTTCTTTTAAAAATTCTATTACATCTTTTTTTTTATTTTTTGAGGATTTTACAATATACTTTGTTATTTCCTTATCATTTAGCCACTTTAAATACTGTTTTGATGGTTTAAGCGAATTAAAGTGGACTAAAGTTAATCTTTTTGATTTCAATGATATATTCATTACTACCAAACAACTCTTCCACCATCTATTACAAGTGTTGCTCCATTCATATAAGATGAGGCGTCTGAGCATAAAAATTGAATAGCAGATTTATACTCATTAGAGTCGGCCATCCTATTTAAAGGAATTAACTTTTCTACTTTCTTTACAAAAGATTTTGGTTGATTATTGAAAACTCCTCCTGGGCATAGTGTATTTGAACGAACACCTGAATTTGCCCAATATGTTGATAGATATTTTGTTAAGCCGATTATTCCATGTTTCACTACAGAGTAAGTTATTGGCTTTACAAAACCCAAGCCCTCATAAACTCTCTGGTCAGGCGCAATCAAACCTAAATCAGAAGATATATTAATTATAATACCAGATTTTTTTTTAGACATAACCTTACCAATGACTTTAGAACAAATAAATGCTCCCGTGAGGCCAACATTTATCTGCTTTTCCCAAACTTTCAAAGAAAAGTTTTCTAAATTGAATTCATTTTTTTTTGACTTAGAGGTAAATTTAGGATTTTCAGATGCATTATTTATTAGAATATCAATTTTTTTAAATTTTTTTAAAATCTTTTGAGTTGCTTTCATTACATCTGACTCTTTTGTAATATCAGCTCTCAATGCAATAAAATCGTTTTGATAATTGCTTTTTAAAAATTTTACATTTTTTGCAGCTTTATTATAGTCTATGTCCAGAAGTATAACTTTTGACCCTATCTCAGCTAAAGCTTCTGCATGTTTTAAACCAAGCAATCCACCTCCACCTGTTACTAGAGAAACTCTATCCTTTATATAAAACTTATTTAAAGTCATTTAAAATTTTTTCTTACTTTAATCAGTTGCATTAAAACACGGTGTGTTAAATGATTAATTTTTGTAAAATATTTATATTCTTTTGTATTCTTATTATATATATCGTCGAAAATGAAATCAATTTGATTTGAAAATAAAATGTTCCTATTAAAGTTTCTTATGATATTTTTTTTCAAATTAAATTTATTATTATCATAAAACTCAATTTTAGACTTATTTATATCCCATAGTATACAGGCATCGCTACCAAAGATTTCTATAGTTCTAGAATTATTTTTTTGAACAAATGACATTTGAATATTACATATAAATTTTTTTCTATTATGTGTGTAAGAAATTAATATTGCAGATGTATCCTCTGCATCTAAATCAAAGCTGCTTAATTTACTTGCATAGCAGTTTAAGACTTTTGGATTTGAAAAAATATTGTTCATTAAATCAATCTCGTGGCACTCAGTTAATATTACTCCTCCACCCATTTTTTTTTTACTAGCATATAAATTTTTATGAAGTTCATATTTATGCCAACTTGGCATAAAAGAATTTACATTTATATTTACATTAAAAATATCTCCTAAATTACCAGAGTCTACATATCTTTTAAGTATTTTAAGTTGAGGGTGGAATCTCAGCATGTATCCAACATAGAATTTTTTATTGAATTTAACTAAATCATCAAAAATCCTTTTATAATTTTTTTCATTATTTGAGAAAGGCTTTTCTACGAAAAAAGATATTTTATTTGCAGATAAAAATTTTGCGAATTTGCTATGTAAAAAAGTGGGGTTAGTTATAAATGCGATATCAGGCTTTATTTCTCGTACCTCTTTTAGTGAATATAATTGTTTTACGGAATATTTTTTTAGAATATTCGAATTTGTAATTTTATTAAGATTATCATCTATCTCAAAATTTCTTGTTTTGCTTTTTAGACAAAAAATTTCATAAGTTGGAAATTTTTTTTTTATTATTCTTAAATGTCTTTGTCCGATGCCTCCTAAGCCAAAAAATACTACTTTCATAAATCTAAATTTTTTAAGAATCTTAAATATTTTAAAATAGTTTCAATAAAATTTGTTTTATCATCATTAATATCCTCTCTTGCTCCTTGAATAATAAAGTCTCCATTATAATTATATTTATTTAGAAGGTAGAAAATATTTTTAAAATCTGTGTCTCCAGTGCCCAAGGGACAAGTGCTACCTTTATTTTTTTTTCTATCTTTTATATGAATATTTTTAATAAAACTATGCAATAATGGTATTTCGTCAAAAGGTGAAATATTGTTACTAGTACTGTTTCCCATATCGTAGTTAATAAATAAGCTTTTAGGTTTAAAAGAATTTATCAATGTGAGAAAATCTATTGGTTTTAAATCTGTTTCTAGACTTAAATATAAATTAAATTTTTTAGCCTCTGTTATTATAGATGTTAGATTTTTAAAAAATTTATCTTTATCATAAATATTATGTAAAGATGAATTATCAACAAATGGTATCTCAATTATTTTGATTCCAGCTTTTTGACATTGACTCAATATATATTTTAAATGCTCAACATTTTTATTTATAACATTCTCATCCTCATTAAAAATTTTTTCTTCCATAAAATAATCTAAGATTACTGAATTAACATGAATATTTGTTTCTTTTGATATTTTTTGAATACTCAATGGATCGCTATAGAGTGGATTGAGTTTGTAATTATTTTTTTCATAAACCCATTGGATATTAAAAAGATTTAATTCTTTTAAAATAAAAAATTCTTTTTCCCAGTTATCAACAGGAAAATGTTGAATATTATTATTTTTGGGAGGTGAGAGTCTGCCCTGCATAATACCTAATTTTTGAAAGTCCATTTGATAAAAAATTTAATTAAGAGTTGATTGATATAAATTGAACAGATTTTTGTAATCAAAAATAATACAATCTTTTTTCGAGGAAATATTTTTAATTTTCTTTATACCAATATCTTTAAAAATTTTATGATTTTGAGCTAATACGATTAAATCAAAATCAAATTTTTCAGGACAGTCATAAAGAAAATTAAATGAAAGCTTTGATGCTTCATCTTTACTAATCCATGGATCATATATTACAAAATTATTGAATTTTTTATGTAAAGATTTGCAGGACTCAAGAATCTTTGAATTTCTTGTGTCTGGACAATTCTCTTTAAATGTACACCCTAGAATAATAATTTTAGGATTATCAATATTTTTGACTAATGAAATTATTTTTTCTGAGAAACGAGTAGTTGCTTGTTCATTTATTTTTCTGCTTGAGAGAGTTAAAATTGGATTTATTCCAAGTCCATTTGCATATTTCAAGAGATAATAAGGGTCTACACCAATACAATGTCCCCCAACTAATCCAGGTTTAAAATTTAAAAAGTTCCATTTAGAATTAGCCAATTTAAGGACTTCATATATATTTATGCCATCATTATCAAAGATATACTTTAGTTCATTTATAAAGGAAATATTTATATCTCTCTGGCAGTTTTCAATAACTTTTGCTGCTTCTGCATCTTTAATAGATTTAGCAACAACTAATTTTTGTTTTACTATACTTCCATAGATTTTTTTTAATTTATCAAGAGATACTTCGTCAGAGGCTGAGATTATTTTTTTTATTTTATTAATTGTTCTTTTTTTATCACCAGGATTTACTCTTTCTGGACTGTATCCAAGTGCAAAATCTTTTTTAAATTTAAGTTTACTTGTTTTTTCAATAATTTTTTTACAATAATTTTCGGTTAAACCTGGATATACAGTAGACTCAAATATTACAATACTCCCTTTGGTTAGAACCTTACCAATTAATGTACAAGCATTTTTTAAATTTTTTAAATTTGGTTTTTTATTTTTATTAATAGGGGTTGGAACAGTTACAATAAATGTTTTTATTCCCTCTAAATCCCTCTTGTTACTTGTAAATTTAGCTCTATTAGTCAGTATTTTAACTTGATGCTCTGTTAATTCTTTGTTTTCATCATACCCGTTAAATAGACCTTTAAGTCTTTTTTGATTTATATCATATGCAATGACTTTATAATTTTTACTTAGATAAAATGACAATGGAAGGCCTACATAACCAATTCCAATAACAGCAATTTTATGTATATTATTTGACAAGTTAGATTTTTTTAATTGTGACCTTATATTATTATGTAATTATATGTTAATAAAAAATGTTAAATCTCTGTTAGAATATCTATCATCTTTAAATAATGATAAAATATTGATAAAGGATTTTCAAAAGTTTTCAAAAATAATTTCAAATAAATTAAGAAAAAGTGGTAAAATTATAATATGCGGTAATGGTGGTTCATTTGCTGAAGCACAACACTTTACTGCAGAGCTCATTGTTAGATTAAAAAAAAATAATATTAGAGGACCAATACCGTCTATAACTCTAGGCTCTGAGGGGAGTAC
>CESW01026423.1_pt1 | contig 20824 bp, 16 predicted proteins | sample 531171 | NCBI WGS metagenome assembly CESW01 (sample SAMEA2621859, study PRJEB7988) | marine metagenome | biome: marine biome (ENVO:00000447); feature: surface water layer (ENVO:00002042); material: "saline water (ENVO:00002010), including plankton (ENVO:xxxxxxxx)" | depth 5 m
TTTTTTAATTTCTAAAATTATAGATGATGTATGAGCCAAGAGGATAAAAATTCTAAGTTGGTCTGGTTCGAGCAATTACAAAAACCGCTTTTATCTTATGCCCATGGAATTCTCAAGGATGTGGAGGAGTCCAAGGAAATTGTGCAGGAGTCTTTTCTTCGTTTCTTTAAAGAATCAGCATCGATTAGCTTCCCTAAGGCTTGGTTGTACACGACGACAAGAAATCTTAGTATTTCAAGGTTGAGAAAAAAGCATAGATTGATAACCACTGGGAAAGATGATCGGCAACTTGATTTTTTTTCAGATTCGGGTGGAAAGGATCAGGAGCATCCTAGGGAAAAAATGGAGAAGGAAGAAAAGATTTTTCGGGTTAAACATGCAGTTTCTCTTTTGCCGCAAGATATTCAGGATTTAATAAAAATGAAATTTGAACAAAGAATGAGCTACCTTGAAATGGCGGAGAAGCTTGGAATAAGTGTTGGAAATGTTGGCTTCAAATTACACAAGGTAATTTACCAACTGTCGATCGAACTAAAAGAGGAGAACATATTGGAATGAGTGAGCAATCCGATGATATTGAAACACATAGGGATAGGCTGATCAAATATCTTCTGGATGAGATGGAACCGGAAGAAAAATTTGAAATCGAAAAGCTTTGTAACTTGGATGCAGATTGGAGAGCAGAGAAGAAGTTAGTACAGCAAAGCCTGTCACTTTTTCAAGAAGCTGGTATCGATGGGTTTCGATTAGGTAGTGGCATGAGTGAGGAGCTTTCCTTTAGCCAGGAGGAGAAAACTCAATTATTGGAAAAGCTCAAAAATATGGAGCCGCAAGGAAAAGCAGATGACCAGGGGCCTAGCTCTAAAGGGAAATTGCATTTTTGGGCACCCTTGGCTGTCGCGGCCGCCGCCTCAGTGATCGCTTATTTTGGTACTCTGGAAAGAAAAAATAAGGAAGAACCAATGATGGCGAAAGCAGATGCCGCGAAAGAACAATTAAAGGAATGGGATGCTGCAAATCAGTCAGAACAATCTACCTCACAAGAGAGTGATGAAAAAAAGCAAGATTCATTTCTTTTGGAAGATTCTCAAAGCTTGGAGCTTGCTTCGGAGGCAAAACTTTCAATAGCAGAAGATAAACAAGCAAATACCATTAAACAAGTTCCGCAAGGGGAAAGCATTGAACCAATCGGGGAAGAAATCCTTTCGCCTTCGGTACCTGAAATCAAACCGACTTCTCCACTTTTAAAAGTCCAAAAATTGAACAGTCCATCAAAAGTAGAATCCGTGAAGTGGTCCTCCATACTTGGCTCTCCGAGAGCTGCCTTTCTGCACCTAGAAAATGGAGACGCTTTGGGCCGAGTTAAGCTAACGGGTTTTTCCTCAGATGCCTTAGAGTTTCAAAGAGCGGACTGGCCGATACAGGAAAGAAGTTTTGCTCTAAGTCGGGGAAAGTATCAGATGAGAATCACTGATAATTCCGGAGAAATTTACCTTCTGGTAGGTAAGGTGCAGAAGCTGTCCAGTGCTTCCCGCTCAGTTTCAGAGCTAGAGCAAAAGGCAGTCGCTTATGAAATGCTGGTGGATAGGGCTTGGCGTCTTGCCGATGATGAAAAGCGGCTGGAGGTAAATTTTTAAATTTCCGGAAGGGAATTAGAGGCTGTGTAAACCTCTCCCATCTACAGAGAGTGCTGCTTCTTTGATCGACTCCGATAGGGTGGGGTGTGCATGTATTGTACGGGCTAAGTCTTCTGCAGAGCCTCCATATTCCATATGTGCCACAACCGAGGCAATGAGCTCAGAAGCACTATGAGCTACGATTTGAGCCCCTAAAATTCGATCGGTTTTTGCATCAGCAACGAGTTTTACCACCCCATCGGTTGAGCAGGTTGCAATCGCACGACCATTTCCAGCCATGGGAAAAGCTCCACATTTGGTAAGAAAACCTTCTTTCTTCGCCTGGCTTTCACTCATTCCAATGTTTGCAACTTCTGGATCTGAATAAATTACTCCGGGTACAAGGGAATAATCAACATGTCCGGCTTGGCCGGCCAAAATTTCAGCACAGGCTACTCCATCCTCTTCGGCTTTGTGAGCAAGCATAGGACCATGAATTAGATCTCCAATTGCACGGATACCATCAAGACTGGTTGAGAAGTCTTGGTTTACTTTAACCCGACCTTTTTCATCCTTTGCTAAGTTGAGTCTTTCGATGCCTAATCCTTTTGCAAAGGGTTCTCTCCCCACAGCGACTAAGACACAATCAGCGGAAATATTTGAATTTTGGTTATCTTTTGTGATCGATAATGAGACTTCTTTTTTGGTGACTTTTGCGGTTTCTACCTTGGTGGAGAGTTGAAAGGTGATTCCTTGTTTTTCAAAAATCTTTCGGGTCGCTTTGGCAATTTCGGGGTCGAGCTGTGTGCAAATCTCAGGGAGGAATTCAAGGATCGTTACTTCACTACCAAGCCTAGACCAAACGCAGCCCAATTCCAGTCCAATGGCACCAGCCCCAACCACAACAAGCCTTTCAGGTATTTTATCCAGTGCAATAGCTTGATCGCTACTTATAATCTTCTTTCCATCGAAGGGAAGGTTGGGGAGCTCAATCGGTCTGGAACCAGTTGCTAAAACAATTTCTTTGGCTTCCAATTCAAATATTTCGGTCCCATTTGAGACTTGCACTTTTCGGTTGTCTAGGAGTTCGGCGGTTCCCTCGAAAATCTTAACCCCTTTTTTGGAGACGAGGGACTGGACGCCTTTCCCAAGTTGGCTGACCACTTTGTCCTTTCGATTCATCATGGTTGCCAGGTCAAGGCTAACTTTTTCGCATTCAACCCCATGCGTTTGGGCATCGACTTTTATTTGATGATAGACTTCGGTTGAATGAAGAAGTGCTTTACTGGGAATACATCCAACATTAAGGCAGGTACCACCTAGTCTTTTATTTTTTTCAATGATACCCACTTTCAAGCCGAGTTGTGCAGCCCTGATCGCACAGACATAACCACCGGGGCCAGCCCCGATCACGAGGAGATCAAAAATATTTTCCGATTTCATTTTTAGTTAAATTCCAAGTGCTAAACGAGCGGGTTCCTCAATGGCCTCTTTAATCTTGACCAGAAAGGTAACCGCTTCCTTACCGTCCACCACCCGATGGTCATAGGATAAGGCAAGGTACATCATTGGTTTAATGATTATTTCTCCGTTTCGTACCACGGGCCTTTCCTGAATCGCATGCATTCCTAAGATACCACTTTGGGGCGGATTGATGATCGGAGTTGAAAGCATAGAGCCGTAAATACCACCGTTGGTAATCGTAAAGCATCCTCCCTGCATATCTTCAAGGGAAATGGTACCAGCTTTTGCTTTTTCAGCATAATGAATGATTGCTTTCTCAATATCGGCAAAAGACATCTTGTCACAATCTCTTAATACGGGAACAACCAAGCCCTTTTCAGTTCCAACCGCAACACTCACATCATAGTAATGGTTCTCGACTAGCTCATTTCCTTCAATTCTAACATTTAAAGCAGGTACAGCTTTGAGACCATGAACAACTGCTTTTACGAAAAATGACATAAAACCAAGTTTTATTCCGTGCTCTTTGACAAAAGAATCTTGATGAGCTTTCCGCAAGGCAATAACCGCAGAAAGATCAACTTCGTTGAAAGTCGAAAGAATGGCTGCGGTTTGTTGAGCTTCGACTAGTCTTTGAGCGATTCGTTTGCGGATCGGCGAAAAGGGACGTCTTGTGGATCGATTTGCAGAATCCAGAAGCTTTGATTCTCCAAGATTTTTTTCTTCGGATTTTGGTGTAGCAGGCTTCTTCAACTCTCTGGAACTTGCCTCAAGGACATCTGCTTTGGTAATTCTTCCGTCTTTCCCGGATCCACTAACTGATTCTGGATCAATTCCGGTTTCGGCTAAAAGTTTGGTAACTGCAGGAGACTGCTTTCTGCCCATTACCTTATCTTTTTCATCGGGGGGAGAAACTTCATCTTTGACAATAGCAGGGGATTCTAATTCCGTGCTTTTAGCATCGATGGAAGGGTCCACCTCTTCAGGCTGTTTTACTTCCGCTGATTCGGTTGCGGAAGTAGTATCCTCGGCTTCTTCTGAACTTGGGGCTTCAGATTCTGAAGGTTTTTCTGTGGATTCATCAATTTGAGCTATGCTGGAACCAATTTCCACTTCATCCCCTTCTTTGGCTAAGAAGGATATGATTCCGGCAATTTCAGCAAGCCCTTCTTGAGTGATCTTATCGGTTTCAAGTTCATAGATCGGTTGATCGATTTCGACAAAAGATCCTTCTTTTACTTTCCAGGCGGAAAGGATACCGGAAGCTATGGACTCGCCGAGTGCAGGGATAATGACGTCTTTTGGCATTTTAAATAAAGCGGATTTTAAATTATTTGTCGGTGATTGAAAGGGACTGACCTAGAGCATTTGCTATTAATTCAACTTGTTCTTTTTTGTGAAGCGTCAAAGATCCAGTTGCTGGACTTGCCGTCGAAGTACGACCTACATACTCGACTTTTTTGTCTAATAATTCCTCAAAGATGGGAGAAAGAAAGCTCCAAGCCCCCATGTTTTGAGGTTCTTCCTGGCACCAGACAATTCTTTTAGCATGAGTAAATGGCTCGATGGTATTGAGAAATTGGGACTGGTTGAATGGGTAAAACTGTTCAATCCGGATAATAGTTGCTTTGGGAGTCCTGATCGATTCGCGAGCTTCAATAAGGTCGTAATAGACCTTTCCAGAACAGAGAACCAGAGTCTCGGTTTTTTTTGCTGGGGTGGGATCAGGCAAGAAGTCTTGAAATTCACCATGAGTAAAGTCCTTAAGCATGGAAACACAGGACTTATGACGAAGTAAACTTTTAGGAGACATTAGAACAAGAGGTTTAGCATATTCTTTTTTCTTTTGTCTGCGAAGTGCATGAAAATACTGAGCTGGAGTACTCAAGTTTCCTACCACAATGTTGTCTTCCGCACAGCCCTGAAGAAATCTTTCAAGACGAGCGGAGCTGTGCTCGGGGCCCTGTCCTTCAAAGCCATGGGGTAGAAGAAGTACAAGATCAGAGACGGCTCCCCATTTGTCTTCAGCACTCATAATAAATTGATCAATAATGACTTGTGCACCATTTGCAAAATCTCCAAACTGAGCCTCCCAAATTGCAAGCATACTTGGGTAGTCCAGGGAATAGCCGTAATCAAAGGCAAGGACGGCAGCCTCCGAGAGCAAAGAGTTGTATACGCAAAATTGTCCCTGCCTGTCCTCCATGTTTAGTAGAGGTACATACCTATTCCTGTCCTTGGAGTCATACCAGACCGCATGGCGATGACTGAAAGTTCCTCGTTCGCTGTCCTGCCCAGAAAGTCTAACTGGTGTTCCTTCCAGCATCAATGACCCAAAAGCAAGTTGTTCAGCCAATCCCCAATCGATGCCGTGCTTGGATTTGAAGTTCTTTTTTTTGTTCTCCACTTGTCTTTTAATTTTCGAATTTAGGTTGAAATCTTCAGGCCAAGTAGAGAGCGCTCGCATTACCTTTTCTAATTCAGCCAGTGGCACCGCAGTCTCAACCGCGGAAAAATCATATGGAATTTGCCTGATCGCCATCGATCCATCAAAAGTACTGGATTTCTTGACCGTTCTAACTTTTTCTAAAGAAGCATCCAGCTGACGACGGAGTCTTTGGTGAATTTCTTGGCTCTCTTCATCTTTTAATTCACCATTTGCAACCAATTGATCAGAAAGAACCGAGGAAATTGATGGCATAGACTTTATTTTTTGATAAAGTAAGGGTTGAGTGAATGCAGGATCATCCGCTTCGTTGTGACCGTGCTTACGATAGCAATTTACATCAATGACAACATCTTCACCAAAATTTTGTCTGTAAGCGAGGGCAAGCTCAGCAACCATTGCTACTGCAAGGGGATCATTTCCATTAACGTGGAAGATAGGAGCTTCAATTGCTTTTGCCACATCGGTACAATACAGGCTGGAGCGGGCGTCGGTCGGATCCGTGGTGAAACCGATTTGGTTGTTCACCACGACATGAACCGTTCCTCCAGTGCGATAACCAGGCAGTTTTGAGAAATTAAAGACCTCGGCGACTACGCCTTGCCCAGCCATTGCCGCATCTCCATGAATCAAAATCGGCAATACCCGTTTTCTTTGTGTATCACCCCGTAGCCTTTGTCGGGCCCGGGCCTTACCTTCGACTACTCCATTGACGGCTTCCAGATGACTGGGGTTTGGAGATAGGTGGATGACAACTTGCTGCCCGCTAGAAGTCGTTCGAACCGACTCATATCCCAAGTGATATTTAACATCGCCACTTCCATGAGCACCATCGGGAACAAAGTTTTCAGAAAACTCTCGAAAGATAAATTCATGAGATTTACCCATTACATTCGCCAAAACATTGAGGCGGCCCCGGTGTGCCATTCCCATTACGATTTCCTCAACTCCTTCATCGGGACACTTTTGAAAAATGGAATCCAAAGCCGTGATAAGAGTTTCTCCACCTTCCAAAGAAAATCTCTTTTGTCCAACATATCTAGTATGTAAGAAATTTTCGAATTCTTCTGCTTGAATGATTTTACGTAAGATTCGAAGCTTTTCTTCGTGTGCGAATGAAGGTTGATTAAGATTGGGTTCGATCTTGGACTGAATCCAACGACGTTTTTCAGTAGCCTGAATGTGGAGGTACTCGACTCCAATGTTTCCGCAATAAGTCTTTTTTAAACGATCGAAAATTTCACCGATCGACATCCGGCATCCCTCTAGGTAATTTCCAGTAAAATGAATTTCAGAAAGATCTTCCTTCGTGAATCCAAGTCTGTCCAAGGAGAGCCGCGGGTTTTCATCAATCTTGTCGCGCAGGGGATCAAAGGTGCCTTGGGTATGGCCAATATCTCGAAAAGCATAAATTGCACCGTATAGGCGGGCATGTTTCTCAATGGATTCATCATCGGGCGATTCACTGGAAACCGTTTTAGGTCCAGGTATCTGCCCCGAACTACCATTGGAATCATTCGCTAAATGGAAGCCTTCAAAGAAGTACTGCCATTTGGTTTCTACGGACGAGCGGTTCTCAAGCCACTGAAGGTAATTTGAGTCTATTTCGTCTAAGTTCCAACGAGTCGCAAAAGTAGGGTTTTCCATAGATGTTTTTTGTGTAAAAGATCAGCTGTATTGCCAAAATTGAAGAATAACAAGGAAAACTGCCAAAAATTTGAAATTTTAAGGCTTTTCAGAATGATCGGTGAATAAAATATACTCCGAATCTGCATGAATGATAATTTTACTCCCATAGGAAACTGATTTTAAGTAAGGGGCCAAAATTTCTAAAACACCTTCCTTTTGGTGAAACCCTGGCTTTGTCGATGGGTGGGGGTAATATATCAAACTTGAAACTCTGGAATTTTGATCCGGTAAAGAAATTTTGCACGGATAAAAAGAAAAGGTTTCGGGAGGTAAATCATTAGACCATCTTATTCTTTTAAAACAGCAGGAAGATTTGATGAATTTACAGCAAGAGGGAGTGATATCAATATTTAGGGTTCCGAGGTGAAAGCTCGATAAGTCAAGTCCTCTATCTTCCATGAAAGGTTGTTGCATGGCGATGGTTCCTTTGGGGAACCGAGCATCGAAGTTTTTTCCTGAAGCGATTCCATAGCCCCTTACCACTTCAGCCATCACCTTATTTTCTTTCAAGAATTTTCTTTAAAGATTCGAATCAAGGACAGAAGCATTTAAAAAATCGATTGCCAGTACCTTCAGCTCCAATTTTCACCCGTACAGGATGCATACAGCGAGGACAGTGCCCGACATAGGCATTTCTTTCTTTATTTCTATATATACGACCATATGTCCCGCACTTTACATAATGAATTCCCAAGAATGGTCTTTTGTGTTGATTGGGGAATTCAGAGCCTTGCGGAGAGGATGGTTTCATACTTCATAAATCTTTATCTTCCAGTTGTTCGATCAGTCCATCCACTTTTTGACTGACGATATTGGCTTGCACGCTGATGCCATCTTGGCCATCAATAACCTCTGAAACCCAGCTCTTTACTCTTTCTTCAATGAACTGAAGTTTTTTATCCGAATCAGGGTCGCTGGCTAAGGCAATAAAACTCGTCTTTAGATCCGATTGAATGGCATCGGTTTGACCCAGCATTTCCTGCAGAGCTTGGTAGGATTCCTTTACCGATTTGGATTCCATGGATTCACTTTGTCTCTGCACAGCCTTAAGGTAATGAGGAGCAGCGGGTTGCCTAATCGTCGGAGCATTCGGACTCGCATTCTTAAATAGTTTGAATGCTTGATCAGTATCTATTTTACTGAAAAGGTCACGATCATTGAAGGCAAGATTAGTAATCGACTTGAGTTCTTTTTTAAGTTCTCTGAATTTTCTTCTCGATTGAGTTTCATCCTCTTTAGAAATCTTGCGGATCACATCCGCTTTGAGCTTCGGAGTGAGCAGAAGGATTTCCTCAAGAATCTCCAGTGACCTTTGAAGAGCAACCTCTTGAGTTTGAAGAAAAGAAATAGCTGATTGAAGGGACAACTCTAGGTTTTCTTTTGTTTTAAGGGGAACCTTTTCATCGTCAATAGGTAGTTTCTTTCGAGTTTTTTTGGTTAGTCGTAGACGCATAGCAGGAGAAGTAATTACCTTTATTTTATGATCCGAATCAAGCGGAAAGCATAGCTCGACCCAGTTCTGAGTGTGAATAAATTCCAGAACCAATCAAACGTTCCCCATCGTAGATTGCTAAAATTTGACCAGGGGTAAGAGCCCTTTGAGGAAATTTAAAAAGTATTTCGGCTTTTTGGTCTTCTTGGGGTTGGAAAAAAATCGGGGTACTTGGATCCCGATATCTCGTTTTTCCAAGAAGTTCGATTCTCTTGGTTGGAAAGTCGTTGGTAAAAAAGAAAACGGATTCAATACGGTAGTTTAAACCCCATAGAGTTAATTCTTTGGGGTCTTCAAATGCGACTACTAGCTGATTCATTTCTTGGTTCTTGCCGGTAACTACAAAATTTTCAAAGTCGGTGTTGGAAGGTACTCCAATCCCTTTTCGTTGACCAAGTGTGTAGCGATGTAGACCTTGATGCCTACCCACTACTTTTCCTTGAGTAGTAATAATCTCTCCGGGTTCATCATCGATGAAATTAGACAGAAATTGAGGAATTTTTACTTTTCCTAAAAAGCAAATACCTTGGCTGTCTTTCTTTTTTGCCACGGGTAGTCGAATTTTTTCGGCTAATTTTCGAACATCTTCCTTGTGCATTTCACCCAATGGAAAAAGAGCATAGTTAAGTTGTTCCTGAGAGATCTGGGCTAAAAAATAAGACTGATCCTTATTTTTGTCGATACCTTCCAATAACTGGGCGTGTCCATCTTTCCCCAAAATTTTACGGCAATAATGCCCGGTTGCAAGGGCCTCAAAGTCATGATTTTTCGCATATTTCATTAAGGCACCAAACTTCATTTTTCGGTTGCAAAGAATATCTGGATTTGGAGTAATTCCGTCTGCATATCCTTGAATCATAGGACGAACGATTTCCTGATGGTAGAAATCGATAAAATTTACCACATGAAAAGGAATCTCTAAAAATTTTGCCACTTCTCTTGCGTCTGCGAGGTCTTTTGCCCCGGGACAATTACCGAGGGCATCCTTTTCATTTTCCCATGTTCTTACATAGACAGCTTCAACCTGATAACCTTTCTCTTTCAGTAAGTAGCATGCAATCGAGCTATCCACACCACCAGAAAGTGCGATCAAAATACGTTCGGGAGTAGAATTCATGAATATTCTTTTTACCTCATGAGTTCAAGAGTAGCAAAATTTTTCGATTGGCTAAAATGAATCTGTAAGGTTTTGTTTTAGGTCGTGTACAAAGCGGGCGGAAAAGTTTTTGTTTCCAATGAGAATCGTGGTTGGGTTTATCTTGAAAAAGATTGGGATGGCGGGCGTCTACATCTTGATCTTGTCGAACAAGCTGGTTTACTTGGGGGCTCATTTAGTCTTTTGGATATAATCCAAAGAGCAGGTCTTGGAGGCTATGCAAAAGATGGGCAAGAAGCATTATTTTTGCTTGAAGAAAATCAATTCCCCGGAGTTTTAAATCAACAAAGTGAAGTCTTCCTAGCTTCGAGCCTAAATGATTGGAGCCCAAAAAACAGACCGGATAAGTGGAAGATGAATCGGAACGAACTTGGGTGGGAGTTACGACTTCCATGGCATGAACTTTCAATACAACCTCCCTTTTGCTTCAAATTCATCACGGAAGATGGAGTTTGGCTGGAGCCATTTCATGAATTTGGCTCGGTTTTAACAACTTCTGAGGGTGTAAAGAACTACCAGTTTGATTCCCGCAGAAGTGGTAGAGATGTATTTAGTTTCGAAGTTGTCGATAAAGAGAGAAATGAAGAATTAGATCGTTGGCTAAAGTATAGGCCTGAAGGTAAATTTGGTTATTTTAAGGATAATGATGAAATTGAATGGTTTCGAGTTTTTGCTCCCCGAGCTAAGCAAGTGGATTTGTTAATTTACCAAAGTTCCGAGGGTAGGTCATCTGAAAGAGTACCAATGCAATTGCAAGAGGATGGGAGTTGGTCCACCAAAGCAAAGGAAGAATGGGAAAACACCTTCTACATGCTTTCCATCCTTCAAAAGTACGAGGATGGAGAAAGTGCTTGTTTTGAAAAAATAGTTTTAGATCCATATGCCCGTGCGACCATCGGGAGAAATGGTCCAGGGCTTATCTTGCCGGAGCCAAGAAAAATAGAGCAGGAATCGAGGTTTCAAATACCTCCTTTACGGGATTTGGTCATCGCTGAGGCTCATATTCGAGATCTCTTAGAAAAAGCAGATTTGGGAACTGCATCAAAGGGAAAATCTTGGTTTGAGCGGCTTAAGATCTGGATTTCTTCAGAGGATTGTTACTTAAGGGAACTTGGGGTAAATGCAGTGGAGTTTCAACCTTTGCAAGAATTCGATTCTAGAAACGAAGATGAATATCACTGGGGCTACATGCCAGTTAATTTCTTTTCCCCTGAGTCATCCTACAGCAGTTCGCCGCAAAGAGGCACCGCAGTCGAAGAATTCAAGATGGCTGTGGAAGCTTTTCACGAAGCTGGGATTGCAGTAATTTTGGATGTGGTTTACAACCATGTCGGTATCCCTGGACATCTTTTGAATCTGGATCGTGAGCTTTATTTTAGGATCGACGAGTTTGGCAGGTTACAAAACTTCAGTGGTTGTGGGAATGATTTAAACTGCGAATCAGAACCAGTTCGAAAGCTTGTGATCGACAGTTTGACTTATTTGGTTGAAACCTTCGACCTTGATGGCTTTCGTTTTGATTTGGCAGAACTTTTAGGCACCGACCTTCTTCAAGAAATTGAGGTTAAAATGAAGAGTATTAAAGGAAATTTCATTCTTATCGCTGAGCCTTGGAGTTTTCGAGGACGACTACCGAATACGATGAATGAAACAACTTATGCCCTCTGGAGTGACCAGTGTAGGGAGCAAGTTCTATCTCTGGTAAAAGAGGGAAGGGGGCATGAGGAAATTATTCAATTATTGACTGGCAAACTGGATTCCCATGCTCAACCTTGGCAGTCGATTAATTACATTGAATCCCACGATGATTATTCATTTGTGGATCGAATTTTTAATGGTGAAAAGGAAGAACAAGAGAAATTTCCTGATAATCTAATCAAAATGAACCGCTTGGCCATTTTCATAATTCTATTCTCTCCCGGGGTTCCCATGCTTTCTGCAGGACAAGATTTCATGAGAAATAAAGACGGTGTCAGAAATACTTACAAGCGTGGGGATCTTAATGTATTAAAATATGAAGATTTAAATTATTATTTGGAACTCAATCTTGGTGTTAGACAAATGATAAAGTTTAGACTGTCTGAAGAAGGAACTTTCTTACGACCTCAAAAAATGGGTGATTGTTCATATCATGTTTGTGAGGGTTTTCCCGAAGGTTCAATAGGTTTGGAGATAAAAGATAAGCGTAAGCATAAGAGCTTCCTTTTGGTAATTAATTTTGTCGGTCAAGATAGAACCGTTCTTTATCCAAGGAAATGGATTGGTTCTCGTTGCTTTTTATCCGAGATACAGGCTAGCTCGAATGCAGTATTCCCGTCGTATTCCTACGCGGTCTTTGGCTTGAAAGAGTAAATCTAATCCATAATTTCCGGATTTGCGGCGATGCCAAACCGCAAGTTGTGAAAAGAGTGGGTGAGTTCATCAATTTCCATAAAATTCATAATTTCTAGAATGGTGATTAAGGCTGAAGGAATAATATCCAACCTGTCTTCAGGTAGGAAATGGAATGCTTTGCCTCTTTCCAAAATATTTAGGGAGCAGATCGTTTTAGTAATGTCTTCAATGAAAGACTTTTTAAAAGTGAAAGCATGCGTGGTACCGTCCGATACCAATGGGTTACAAAACTCATGCAATTTTCGCAAGTATACTACGGACCCACCTGTCCCAATTAAAATCTCACATGGGTTTTCACGGGTAATATTCTCCTTCAAACACTGGGAAATATACTGAGAAATTGAAGAAGTTTTTTCTTCATTTAAGGAGAGTTTGGGATTTGAAATAAATTGGTTGGTCAAAGTCACTGCACCAAGAGGCAAACTCTCTGTAATTCTTAAATTGCTTTTGCTGAACTCAATAATTTCCATACTGCCCCCTCCAAGATCAAAAGCATGAAATTCATCAACATTTTTGAGTTTAGGATCAGAGCTAATTCCAAATGCGATTCCGGTCGCTTCTTCTTTTCCAGTAAGTATTTTCAGTCTTAGGCCGGTTTTTTCGAATATCTTTTGCCTAACCACAGCTGAGTTTTTAGCGTTTCTTAAAGCTTCAGTTCCGACGATAAAGAAGCGGGCAGGATTAAATCTTACCGCTTCGAAATGAAGTTTGCTTACCGTCTTAATAATCCTATCAAGACTAGGTTCGGAAAGGTGATCATTTAGATCCAATAAAATTCTACAAGGCAGGCTCTTTTGAAAAATAGCTTCTACTTTTTCACCTTCCGAGCGATTGGCGACCAAGAGTTTTGAGGTGTTCGAACCCAGATCAAGAATGGCAACTTTATATTTCGCTGTATTCAAAAGAATAACCTTTAGGAGCTATAATAATAGTGAATTCTCCTTTTGCACTCCCAGAGTTCAATCGATCAATAACTTCTACCAAGGGTCCACTAAGAATGGATTCGTGAACCTTCGTAAGTTCTCTAGCAATGCAAACATATCTTTCCTCTTCAAATAAATCTTGAAAAATGCCGATGGTGCGAATGATTTTATACCTTGATTCGTATAAGATAATCGATCCAGAGAAGTCACTCCATTTTTGCAAAAGCTTGCTCGCCGCCACTTTTTTCTTTGGAAGAAATCCGAGAAATAAAAATTGATGCGTAGGTAGACCTGATGCAATTAGTGCAGTGATTGCAGCATTGGGACCTGGTATCGGAACGACATCAATACCGGATAAGTGGCATTCTCGAACAAGACGAAAACCTGGGTCACTAATCGTTGGCAAGCCTGCGTCTGAAAGGAGAGCAATGTTCTTTCCCTTTTTGATTTGATTCGTAAGAATAGAAGCCTGTTTTTTTTCGTTCTCTTCACGATATGAAACCAATGGCTTTTTAATCGAATATCGAGAGAGTAGCTTAGAGGAGACTCTGGTATCCTCACAAGCTATGAGGTCGCAATGATTGAGAGTAACTTCAGCTCGATGTGAAAAGTCTTCGAGATTACCAATTGGAGTTGCTACCAAAAACAATTTTGCTGGTGAGCAATCAGAAGGCATCGCCTAGAGAAGATCTAGCTTCGTAGCAGTGGTTTATCGAAGGCCACCACGATCAAAACCTCCTGGGAGGCTATATTCCCAGCTTGCAGGGCGACCTTGGGGCATGCGGTCATCATCGGGTGATGCAGTAAAACAACCTGTAATTGCCAAAGGAATCAACAATAGCGTGAACTTTAGAATCATTTTAAAAAGAAGCGATTTCATACCCAATTACAATTTTTCTTCGTCTGGAACCACATGAATATTGTCTCCTGGCCTTAATTTATCCGGAGTACCAAAGTGGGGTAAAATGTAAGCGAGTAAAAAACCATCCCTTGCACTTTGTACCTTAATTCTAGCGGCTTTTCGTTGGTCCTTCCATAGGGTGAATACATTACCCTGCTCAACCCCTCTTTCAATCCCGAGGGGAAGGAGGATCATTCCAGTTCTATTATCGATTCTCGAGATGGTTGAAGGTGCACCAATTTCAGAAATTTCTTTTGACTGATTGACCGCAATAATTTCGGCTTGAGAGAGTACCGGTGGAGCATCAGATTTTACAATGAATGGGTTCGCTTTTTCTCTTTTATTTTCATCCACGACTTCTCCGCCGGATTGTTTTGCAAGCATCTCTTGGGTCGCTTCTTCCCGACCACGATTGTATTCCTTAACTAATTGGGCATTCGCCTTGCTCAGCTCTCTTTTGTGATCTTCATTATTTTGCTGCAAGGTAACTTCGTGTTGCTTTTGGTCATCTTGCATTTTTTGTTGTAAACTGGAAACTTGATCCTCGAGTACTCCCATTTGAGTTGTACTCGCTTCTTTGAAAGCTGCAGCCTCTTTTTTTTCGTTATCCAAGTCTGCTTCCAAACCCTTGACTTGCACAGTTAAATCAGAAACTTCGTCTTCAAATTTCTTTCTTTCTTCCTGTTCACGGGCAAACAAATTTTGAAATTCTCGAAGTTCAATATCACGATTAACCAGCATTGTTCTGAGTTTATTAATTTCAGAAAATTTATCATGGCGATCTTTATAAAACATCCCAATAACAGTTCTAAGTCTATTCTGCCGTGAAACTCCCTTTGTGATGGTGCCATCATCATTCTTAATATCATTCTTTGGGAATTTTGTTTCATCTTCAAAAGGATCCTTGTAGCCAGCAGGGGCTTCCAATTTTACACTTGGATTGCTGATCCATCTATTGGAGTCTCTATTCCATAGCAAGGCTTCTGAACCAAATTCTTTAGTCAGTAATTCTAAACTATCTCGGTAGTCAGGGTTACGGAGTAATGCATCTTCAGAAGTCCTCAGGTCTGAAATAGCTTGTTCGAGAGGATTGTCCGCTCCTTGATCAATTTGTTCATTTGCATCAAAGACATCACTTACGATACTTTTTTTCGAAGAAACATCCTTCCATTGTGCTTCCTTAGAAGACTGAAGAATGGTGTATGCATCATCAACAGTCTCGTCTAAAAAAGAATGAGACTGGTTTTTCAAAGTATCCAATTTCAACCAGAGCACCCCGGCAAGAGCAATAAGGCCAAGCAAGCTGAGTAATCTAAAGAGGACGGAAAGGGCTTTCATAGGTTATTTATAATTTGTAAAAATTCAGTTCATGCAAGGATTATCCGCTCAATATTTTGAAGATTCTGATAAGATTATGCTTAAAAGACGCGAACTTGAAAAATTTGTGCTCTTTCAATGCCATTCGTTGAAAGAATTTCAATTTCAATAGAGGCGGTTTCTATTTTTTCAAATTCATGGATAACTAAAGGTTTTTGGTTATTCCTGACTTCAAGAATTTTTTGTCCATGTCCATTATTATCTGTGAAAAAGAGATTGTAATCTTTGACGATTGAGCGAATAGCATTGCTCGAACTAGACTTGGGAAAATTTGAATAATAAAAATTAAATGCAGCGTCGAAACTGATCTCTACACAAGAAATCGAAATTTTTTGTGCCCAAGTTAACTCGATAAATTCTGCATATTTAAAGTCAGTATTTTGGGAAACCCAAAGATTTGGAACCTCTGTAGGTCTAAAAAAAGGGTTAATCACATTCGAGGATGAAAAAGCAGACTGCAGGGGGAATGCTCGAAGATTTGGACCTATTGGCTCACTTTCTTCCTTGGTTTGAATCGGTTCGAAATCTGAAAAGGGGTTTTTGGATTTTTGACTGTTTTTAAAAGTGGGTTGTAGGAAACTGACTCCTGGAGGAGGATCATTTTGAGAATGGATACCAAATTTGTGCGCGGACTTAAGTTCTATAAAATGCCAGCCTGGTTTTTCAATTGATTTATTAAGTTGGATAATTACCCATTGGAGGCTGTTTTTTGGCAACAAAATGGTATCGGTAAAAAGACATTTCCCAGGAAAAGCAGAATAGTTTGATGAGCCTTGATGCAATTTGAATTCGATTTTACTTTCACGGGGAATATCGAGCAGTATTTCTAGTTTTTGGATTTTCGAACTAACAATCGGGAATTGGAGCAAACAATTATTGAAATACTGAATCGGGCCCGTTCTTTTATCTTTTTCATCAGAGAAATGTTGGAGTGTAGAGGATGCAAATGTCTTTGCATCTTTTGCTTTATTTTTGAAATCAGTAATAAAGGTTATTCCCACTTGTTGATTTGTTCTCGTCAGAGCACTCCGAACTTTTTTGTAAAAAGAAGCGTGTTTGTATGAAGATTCAGACTTAGCAAGCAGGGCAGTTGAGACTCCTCCTGCACATCCCATCTGGGCAAGTGTTGGAGTATGTCCCAAAAAAATACTTTCGTCGGATGGAGATAGTATGTTGTCTCCAATCCAAAATAAATTGCTAACTTTTTGAGAAATAAGGCTTTGTAAGGGAATTTCAAAAGGGTGAGGGAGGCTAATTTTTCCTCTACTGGAAAAGGTTAAAGTCTCTTTTCCTGGGATGGGTATTCTGGCAACGGCAATGGAGTCTTGGAATACCGCACCGGACATGATGTTTTTCAAGCTTAAGTCTTTCAAGCTTTTCCCACGATGGAAATCTTTCGAAATTGGATATTCTGAAATATTTTCGACGAAAAAAGGTCCGAGTATTCTGGAAATTGATGATCGGTTTTTTAAGTAATCCCACACACACCATGCGAGAGCGCTAGAACTAATCATGGATTTACTAATAGGACCTTTCCATTCGACGAGGTGATCCCCTTCGATGGATCGATTAAGAGATTCCATAATCTCAAGTTTTGCCAAAATTGAATTTTCTTCCCACTTTAGGGGGATCCATGCTGGAGGTTCAAAAGTGGTGTCTTCGGGACCTTTTTTCAAGGTAATGATGATGGAGGCATTATCTCTTTCGCTTTCAAATTCAGGAGTTTGCTTATCATTTGAAGTTTGCTTAGCCAAGGGTTCCAAAGCGTTGACCAACCTGCTCACTTGCGAAGATTCAGTGCAATCAATAAAATATTTTCCCTTTGCAAGTTTTGAATCTTTTAGGTCATGATTTGTGAAAAGAAGTGACTTGATCAGATTTTCATCTGTATTCATGATTGCCTCGGTGAGATTATGATTGAATAGAAGCAATATTCTTTTTTCATTTTTCACAAGATCGTAAAGCACTCGAGACAATCCAAGATGACTTCTCTCTTGGTTGCGACGGGATACTTCAAGGCATATCTCGTCTAAAAGCCCACTTTCTCTACCATTAGGAAATGAGGTTGGAAACTCCTGATCGAATGGAAAGCGAAAGTTTTGAGTATGCCTTCCACCGAGTTGACCATCTTTTTCAATTAAACAAACATTTGCACCTTGTCTTGCTGCTGAAATTGCGGCACAGACACCAGGAATTCCTCCTCCAACCACGACAACGTCGCCTCTTATTGATGAAACTTTCAAATTTTTTTGTATAAATTTTTTGGTTTCATTAATCAAACAAACTCGTTTTGTGAACTCCAACTAATAATTTTTATTAAGTTTTATTAATAGTAGGTGTTTAGCTTTTTTAATATTGTGACAATTATCCTAATTTCGTATGATAATAATGTGCCTGCTTTTATAGTTATTAACATTCTTTTAGTGGTTGTCTTTCTTGGTGAATGGGTTCTCCAAAAGTACTGCTTTCTTTATTGCTTTGAACGGTAAGTTGTAATCTTAGTATGAAGAATATCTTTCCAAGATGGATTAATACTGTACCGATCAAACTGATCCTTTCGTTTGGTCTTCTCGGAGGTGGTATCGTTGCTGGAATCACATATTACGCAACACCCAAATACACAAGGGTTGGTTACCAACCTACTCAACCGGTTCCCTACGATCATAGTTTTCATGCTGGGCAACTTGGACTTGATTGCCGCTATTGTCATCATGGTGTTGAGAAGTCATCTCATTCCAACATCCCATCCGCTAATGTGTGTATGTCTTGCCACAAAAATGTAAAGGCCAACTCGCCATTGCTGGAAGTTGTTAGGCAATCTTACTATGGCGAAGATAAGGATAGGGATGGCCAACTTTCAGAAAATGAAGACCTCAATGGTGATGGAGTTATTACCGCAGGTCCATCAGTTCCCTGGGTGCGAATACACAAAGCACCTGACTATGTTTATTTTAACCACGCAATCCATGTGAACCGAGGAATTAGTTGCGTTGAATGCCATGGACGCATTGATCAAATGGAAGTTGTTCATCATGCGAAACACTTGAGCATGTCTTTTTGTCTTGAATGCCACCGAAATCCCGAAAAAGCACTCAGACCCAACTCAGAAGTTACAAATTTAGCTTGGACTATTGCTTCCGGTAGTCATTCTGTTAGTCAATCCGAAGTCGATCTGGAACAGATTCATGCAGGTCTCGAAATCAAAGAAAACTGGGGGATCAATCCACCTCTAAGTTGCACTGGTTGCCACCGATGATCCAAGAAAATAAAGACACAACTGCTGATTCAGGAAAAATGTACTGGAAAAGCCTCAACGATTATGCTGAATCTCCTCAATTTAGAACTTGGGTAGAAAACGAATTTCCGAATGGAGCAAGTCTTTTTGAGGATACACAAAGGCGTAGTTTCATGAAATTAATGGCTGCATCTTTCGGACTAGCGGGCCTTGGTTTTTCTGGTTGTCGCAGACCTGAACATGAAATTTTGCCGTACGGTAAGAGCCCCGAGGAACTCATTCCTGGGGTTCCAAATTACTACGCTACAGCCATGCCCACATCGGCTGGATATTTACCTCTTATTGTCGAGTCCCATGAAGGACGCCCAACCAAAATTGAAGGAAATCCAAGTTATGTTCCCTTTGGTGGAAGCACTGATATATACGCACAGGCTTCTGTTTTGAATTTATATGACCCCGATCGAGCACAAGGTTCTTTTCAAAAAGAACAAAAAACTTTAGCTGGTAAAACTTCAACGAGATGGAAAAAAATTCAGTCCGATTTAATTCTCTCCAAGCTAGTTGACTGGAGTGGCTCTGGAAAGGTCGCAATTTTAGCAGATTCAAGCTATTCACTGGCTCGACAAGAACTGGTTAGCGAATTAAAGTCAAAGGGAGTTATATGGGCTGAATTCGATTCTGTAGACTCTATTTCATTTGAATCTGAACTTGCAGCTAAATTAGATTCTAAAAAGCCTGTGAGAGCTATACCTAAGCTCAAAAATGCTTCTAGAGTTTTATCATTGGATTGCGATTTCATGGGTAACCGGGAGCCTTACTCCCTCGCTAATTCTAGAAATTTTATGTCTGGGCGGAAGGTTAATAAACCAAAGGACGCTCTCAAGATGAATAGGTTGTATTCGGTTGAAGCGGACATGACCATTACCGGTGGAGTAGCAGACCACAGACTTCGCCTTGAGTCTTCCCGGATGAAATCATTTCTCTGTCTTTTGGGTGCTGAAATTTTAAAAACGAAAACAAAAAACGATACTGCCCTCATCGATAAGTTTAGCGACATAGGAAAAGACACTTCTGAGCATTTAAATTGGGCGAGGATTTGTGCGAAGGATTTGCTTTACACGAATGGTAAATCCTTAATCCTAGCGGGAAACCATTTGGATGCAGAAACTCACTTAATTGTGTATTTTCTGAACGGTTTACTCGGATCACTTGACAAAACCGTTTCCTATGTAACCCAGCCTTTCAGTTCCAACACCGGAATACAAGACCTAGTTTCTTCAATAAATGACGGAAAAGTCGATACATTGGTCATGCTTGGAGGTAATCCAGTTCATGCAACCAGTGGATTTTTAGACTGGGAAGATATCTCACAGAAAGTTGAAAATACCATCAGAATTGGGTTTTCGATCGATGAATCCTCCCAATTCTGTGATTATCATCTGGGTTGTTCACATTATCTTGAATCTTGGGATTTAGGTCTCACTTGGGACTGTACATCAATCATACCTATACAACCCTTAATTGCTCCTCTTTTTGATACTAAATCAGATATCGAATGCTTGCTTTCCCTACTATCTGATTCCAGAAGTTCTCACGATTATGTTCAATCTCTTTTCGACAAATGTGAGGCAAGTATTATTTTTAAAGATTTTCTCCGATTAGGGGTTCTCAAAAAAGATTACACCAATAAACTTAAAGTAGATGATTTAAAGAGCATTCTTCATGAAAATTTAAAGCCATCAGTTTTGGAAGCTAATTCAAAATCTGAAGTTTTACTAGTTCCTGACTTTCACGCTCTGGATGGAAGTTTTATCAATAATGGATGGATGCAGGAATGTCCGCACCCCATCACTAAATTAACTTGGGATAATGCTCTTTTGATCAGCCCCAAAATGGCAAAGGAACTAGAATCTAAATTCCCTGATATAGGATTGCTTCCAAAACCCACCTTGCTAAACCAAACGGGCGAAATTGCTCCGGATAATGCAGTTTTCGACAATGGTTATCAGAAGTCACCAGTTGTCGAGCTCTCGGTCGCAGGTGGAAAAAAGATCGCTGCACCTTTGTATGTTCAGCCTGGTCTGGCAGATAAAACCGTGGTGGCTTCCCTAGGAATGGGAAGAAAAAATAC
>CESW01141490.1_pt1 | contig 20641 bp, 13 predicted proteins | sample 531171 | NCBI WGS metagenome assembly CESW01 (sample SAMEA2621859, study PRJEB7988) | marine metagenome | biome: marine biome (ENVO:00000447); feature: surface water layer (ENVO:00002042); material: "saline water (ENVO:00002010), including plankton (ENVO:xxxxxxxx)" | depth 5 m
CTATGTCATCTGAAAAACCAAATATTATTTATGCAAGCATAGGTAACTCAGACGGTAGCCTAAATTATGAAGATGAAGATATCAAAACATGGGTAATGAAAACCGAGGATTTTGGCGAAACTTGGAATTTGGTCTTTAGTAGTAATGACATTTATGCACGTGTTCAAGGTTGGTATGCACATGCTATTGCAGTTCACCCGCGCAATGAAAATATAGTTTGGGCTGCTGGTCAACCATTTTCTGTATTCAAATCAACGGACGGTGGTGTAGATTTCATGGAAACCGGAATGGCAAACACTGCTGGTACTATAGATGACAGAGAAAATGATGTATATCCATATTTGAGTGACTGGGCCGATCACCATGACATAATATTTCATCCGACTATGCATGATACTATCTATTTCATCAATGATGGTGGAATATTTAAAACAACGGATGGTGGTATAACTATTGAAAACTGTAATTCTGGTTATCAAACAGTTCAATTTTACAATGGTGTTTCTAACTCAAATACTAACGAGAATTTATTTTTAGGTGGACTACAAGACAATTCAAGTATTATTTATGAAGGAAAGATGAATTGGAGAAGAGAATGGGGTGGTGATGGAGCCTGGACTGCTTTAAATCAAGACGATAATAATATTGCTTATTTATCAGCTCAATTTGGTCAGGCTGTTGTAAGTTACGATTTATTCAGAGGCGGACAATTATATTGGGCAATGCCAAGAGGAACAGACAGTCAAGGGAATGAAATATTTCCACGTAATGAAGCAAATTTTATTACTCCCTACATATTGAGTCCAGCCGATAACCAAACTATGTATATGGGTGGAGAGCGGATATACAGATATAATGCGTTAAGTCAGAATTGGACCACTACTAATAATGGATATAGGCTAGATGGTAATGCAATGTCAGCACTCGCTGGGTCAGAACAAGACGCAAATGTAGTTTACGCTGCTTCTAGCCCAAAATTACAGCGTCCTCATATTTACAGAACAGTAAACGGTGGTGACACATGGCGTCAAATCACTCGGGATTTACCAGACAGATTCCCGACAGATTTAGCTGTAGACCCAAATAACGATTTAATAGCCTATGTTACATTTGGTGGATTTGAAACCTCCCATGTCTACAGAACAGAAAATGGAGGTGAATCATGGGAAGATATTGGTCAAAATTTACCTGACATACCAACTTGGTCTATCACTGTCAATCCCAACAACAGTTCACACTTATTTGTTGGAAATGAAATCGGAGTATATCAATCTGTAGACAATGGGAAAAACTGGCAAAATATAAATGCCAATTTACCGGACGCAGTATTTGCTATAGATCTAATTATATCACGATCTAATAATAAATTACGATTGGCTACTCATGGTAATGGTGCTTACGAGATAGATATCAATCAATTAACCAATATTGAAGAATTAGATAATAGAATTAAAGGATTTGAATTACTACAAAACTATCCTAATCCTTTTAATCCTTCCACAAGCATAAGTTATATACTACCAGAGGCTTCATTTGTAAAACTTGAAATATTTAATAGCCTTGGCCAAAGAGTCGAACAGTTAGTTTCAGAACAGCAGTCAGCAGGTAAATATGTTATTAATTTTGATGCTTCAAATATGTCAAGTGGAACATACTTTTATAAATTAACAGCACCATCTTTTAGCGAAACGAAAAAAATGTTGCTGATCAAATAAATTATAAACTAATAGGTATTAGTTTACCCTGCCAAATCAAATATTTATGAAAAAATACAATTTAGCTTTGGATTGGACTCCAAACATCAACCATATAGGTATTTTTATAGCACAAGAAATGGGGTTTTTAAGACAGAGAGATATTGAACTAAACATAATTTCGCCTGTTGTAGATAACTACGTCTACTCGCCAGCAAAAAAACTTGAACTCGGCATAGCAGATTTTGCTTTATGTCCTACTGAAACTATAATAAGTTATAGGACTAAAGAAGTACCTTACAATCTATATGCTCTACTAACGATTTTTAAAGAAGATGTTAGTGCAATTGCAGTGAGAAATAATCTCAATATTACAAGACCCAAAGATTTAGATGGAAAATCTTATGCATCTTACGGAGCTAGATATGAAGATTTAATTGTTAAGCAACTTATCAAAAATGATGGAGGTTCAGGCAAAATAAAAATATTCTATCCGGAACGGCTAGGAGTCTGGAATACGGTGCTTAATGATAAATATGATTCAACATGGATATTTATGAATTGGGAAGGTATTCAGAGACCTGATTTAGTATTATTTAAACTCAAAAATTATGATATCCCCTACTCTTATTCTCCATTAATAGTCTCTTCTGAAGATTTTATTCAGAAAACTGACAAAAATGATATCCATTCGTTCATTGATGCAATAAAGGAAGGATATAAGTACTCAATGAAGTTTACTTCAGAATCTATTAAAATACTTGAAAAGTATATCCCAAAATCAGATTCAGAGATAGATTTATTGAAGGCCTTAGAATTCTCTCAAAAATATTTTGGTGAAGAAAAAAACTTTGGCGTTATAGATATAGACTTATTTACCAACTTTCTTGAGTGGGCATATAAAAATAATATTGAAAAAAAGACAATTAAAGCAGAAGACTTGCTCTTTTAATCTATGTTACAAACTATAGATTCTATAACTTTTACCAGCCTCTGTGACAATATCATATTCAAAAATTGGTTTCTGATTAATATCTTTTTCGGCAACATTTCCATTTATTAATGGTTTTTTAACTTTTGGAGTTTTTAAAAAAATATTTTTCACATCTCCTTTAGCTTTGGTTAATCCTCTGCCTTTTAACGGTATATAAGATCGTAAGCGCAAAATACCACCCAGTCTAGAAATTATAACCGCGCTTTTAATATTATTATCTCTCCAAATTATATCCACTTCGAAGCCACCTCTTGCCCGTAACCCACTAATTCTTCCTTCTGACCATACTGATGGTAATGCAGGTAAAAAGTGAAGTGCCCCATCATGGCTTTGAAGTAGCATCTCAGCAATTCCTGCTGTACAACCAAAATTTCCATCAATTTGAAATGGTGGATGTGCATCAAAAAGGTTAGGATAAGTACCACCTTTATCAGTTGCATTTGGTAATTTTGAAGGCGATAGTTGATTTGTAATTAATTTATAAGCATAATCACCATCTAACATTCTTGCCCAAAAATTTACTTTCCATCCCATAGACCAACCTGTGGACAGATCTCCTCTCTGTAATAGTGTTTGTTTTGCTGCACCAAAAAGTTCTGGAGTTCTATATGGTGAGATTTGATTGGAGGGATGCAACCCATACAAATGAGATATGTGTCGATGTTTATCTTCTGGGCGATCCCAATCCTCTATCCACTCTTGAAGTTGACCATATTTACCAATTTGCATGGGTGGTATTCTTTCTATTGTAGTTTTTAACTGTTGCTTAAATTTTATATCGTCATCAACTAATTCTGCGATATGTAAAGTCTTTGAAAATAAATCAAATAAAATCTGATTGTCTATTGTTGCGCCAGTTGTCAATGCAATTGTTTCATCACCTATATGATATCTATTTTCAGGTGATATTGATGGTGAAACGACCAACCAATTCATCTTGTCGTATTCTTGTAAAGTATCTAGATAAAACTCTGCTGCAGATTTGAAAATCCAATAATGTGCTTTAATAAAATCTTCATTTCCAGAATATAAATAGTGTTCAAATAAATGTTGTGTCAACCATGCCCCTCCCATTGGCCATAAACCCCATGATCCAACACCATCAATGATACTCGTCGATCGCCAAATATCTGTATTATGATGAGTAACCCACCCTCTTGCATTGTATGTAGATTTTGCATCCTCTTTACCTGTTATTGCCAGTTCTCGAATCATGTTAAATAATGGTTGATGAAGCTCAGAGAGATTAGTTACTTCAGCAGGCCAATAGTTCATTTCAGTATTAATATTGATAGTATATTTACTATCCCAAGGGGGAAACATTTTATTGTTCCAAATACCCTGTAAGGTTGCAGGCTGTCCACCAGGTTGAGAACTTGATATCATTAAATATCTGCCAAATTGGAAATATAAAGATACTAATTGGGGATCATCACTTCTCCAAAAATCTTTAACTCGTTGATCTGTTGTTTTGACACTTTGTCGAGTATTACCCAAATATAATTTTACCCTATCAAATTGTTCTTTATAAGCATTAATATGATCTATTTTTATTGACTGATATCCTTTTTTTACAGACTCATTTAACAATCTTACAGCCATTTTTTCTGAATTTTGACTAAGATCTTTATACGATTTAAAATTTGTCGCAGTAGATATATAAATAGTTAATTCATCGGCACTTTCAACATTCAATGATTTTGCATCATTGATTAAATTTCCACCAACTGTTTCAAGTTGAATTATATTAGTAAACTCTAATTTACCTTTTTTATTTTCATGTCCTGACGTCGTGCCTTTTATTATAATTTTGTTATCTATTATTCTAAGTTCATGATCTTGTAAACTCTCAAAATAAAATTTTGCCGAAATACTCTCAGCTACATCAGAAGTCATACGCATTACCATTACATCATCAACTAATGAACTGAGCCACTCTTTTTTAAAATTTATAGAGTCAGCTGAATAACTGACATATGAAATGGCCTCGTTTATATCCAATTCTCTATAATAATCTGTATACACTGAGTGAGAGGGTACTTCCATTATTAAATCACCCACTGGTTGATATGGCATACCATTATTCAATGAATAGATATTATTCTGGGCATATTTTTGAGCTTTAATGTATTGCTTATTTTTGAGCAAGGCTCTTGTTTCATTGATACTATTTGCTATACCACTACGTATATTATTTCCTGGCTCACCAGCCCATATTGTCTCTTCATTTAAATGCATTCTTTCATTACTGGGATGGCCATAAATCATCATACCTAATCTGCCATTTCCTATAGGTAAAGCTTCATTCCAGTCGCTTGCAGGTTTATCATACCATAACCACATAGGTTGTTCATAATCCTCATGATCTGAATATTTATTACAACCGATAACTCCTATAAATAAAATAGTTAAAAACGCTATATATCTAATGATTTGCATTTAATTTGTTTGGGTTAGTCTATAATTATAGGGTTTAGTAATATTGTTTTTAAAGAGTGTATACCATCAAAATAATTTCCTATTCTTAGGTTTTCATTTGGACTATGTTGATTGTTATCCGGATTAACAAGTGGGACTAAAACAGCGGGTATTTCTAGCTCATTAATAATAAATGATAAAGGTAAACTCCCGCCTGAAATACGAATTTTTACAACTTCTTTTTGATGTGCTTTCTGCAGCGATTCGCTTAACCAATGCCCTAAATCAGAATCCATTTGGGTTCTAAATGGATACATTAAAACTTTATATTTAAAAAAAAGTGGTTTTTCAATTTCAAGCATTTGTTGTAAAGTTGGAGGCTTATTAAGTATAGTAAAACCTTGATCTGAAATATGCGTTTTTACATGATTTACTAACCTTTCTCCATCTGTTTCAGGGACAGTTCTAATATCCATTTCGATAGTTACTTTATCTGGAACAATAGTACGTGCTTCAGACCCTACCCATCCCGCACGTATTCCTCGGACATTAAGAGAAGGGTACTGCATAGCTTCTTGATAATTAGAACCAACTTTATCAGGAATTGCAAATCCTGCTCTATTACGAATATCCTCTTCATTATCAGGTACCTTGCTTAATTCCATTAATGCAACCTTACCAAGTCTCACATTATCATAAAATCCAGGAATTGTTACACGACCGTATACGTCCTTCATAGTTGATAATAGATTTGCAGCTCTAAAGACAGGGTTTGGTGCATAATTACCAAAATGACCGCTATGTTGCGAGAAATTAGGTCCATAAATTTGCATACTGATAGTCGTAATACCTCTGTTTCCAAACTTAAGTGTTGGGTTGCCAGAATCATGCATTGGACCATCTGCTACAACTAGATAATCAGATTTTAACATAGTATTATAACTCTGCACCACATCGAGTAAATTAGGTGACCCTAACTCCTCTTCACTATCTAAAATAATTTTAATGTTAAATTTTGGGGTTAACAATTCATCTTCAATTTCATATAAGGCTGCAAGTAACATCACTATTGGACCTTTATCATCTGAAGCAGACCTCGCAAATATTCTCCAATTCTCATTGTACGGAGGTTTTGGCACATCATTTGAAATTAATTGCCAGTTACCACTTGCAGACTTTCTCTTATATACAGGATCATATGGATTCTTTTGATCCCATTCTGTTGAATCAACCGGCTGACCATCAAAATGCATATAAAATAAAACTGTTGGTAAATTTTGGTTTATTTTTCGCTCTGCATAGAAAAGTGGGTTTCCTTTACTTTCTAATACATGTATGGTGAAACCTAAATTTTTAAATTTCTCGGATAGCCAATCAATATTTTGCTCAATATGATCTAAATACTGACCATTATTAGGTATTGATAAAAATGAGTCAAGTAAAATCAAATGACTTTCTTGGTCAGATTGGTTTAAATTTTGGGCATCTGATTCTATTATATTAACCGCTTGTATTAGCACAAAAATTAGTAAAATTCTCATTTTTTAGTCAAAAATATAACATTATTAAAATTTATCGTATGATACAGTAACATAATGATAAGTATTAACTATAAATAGATATCTGTTATGAAATATTATTTAAAAAAGCGTGTTCTCACCTTACTAGTAATAATTATGACGATTACTTTATTACCTATAAAAAGCATAGCTCAAATAGATAGGGAATCGGGACCTTCAATCTCTACTCGTTCAGAAATAATAGCACAAAGAGGAATGGTTGCGACAAGCCAACCACTAGCAACCCAAGTTGGGTTACAAATTCTAAAAAATGGGGGTAATGCAATTGATGCTGCTATTGCTGCAAATGCTGCAATTGGCCTTATGGAGCCAACGGGAAATGGTATTGGTGGAGACCTTTTTGCAATAATTTGGCACCAGGAGACAAATAGGTTGTATGCTTTAAATGCAAGTGGTCGATCCCCATTGGGATTGGATTATGACAATCTCATCGAAATTCTAGAATCAAAAGAAGAGACTAAAATACCGTCCTATGACTTATTATCTGTTTCTGTTCCTGGCGCCGTGGATGGATGGTTCAGTATGCATGAAAAATTCGGTTCATTACCATTTAATGAAATATTAGCAGAACCCATATGGTATGCAGAAAATGGCTTTCCAGTAAGTGAATCGATTTCAATTAGTTGGCAGTCAACTGCGCGCTGGTTGAAAAATCAACCAGGTTCTTTTTTGGAAACATTTACTATAAATGGTGAAGGGCCAAAAAAAGGACAGATATTTAAAAATAAAGATTTGGCTAATACATTTAGATTATTAGCTATAGAGGGAAATGATGCATTCTATAAAGGTGAAATAGCTAAAAAAATTGATGCCTGGATGAAAAAAAATGGAGGTTATCTACGATATGAGGATTTCGTTAATCATGAATCGGAATGGGTCGAACCTCAAACAGTTAATTACAGAGGTTATGACATATTTCAAGTAGGTGGGAATGTACAAGGCACAGCTGTACTTCAAATGCTGAATATACTGGAAGGATTTAATCTAAATGAGCTTGGATTTTCCAGTGCTGAAACCCTTCATCTTTTAATCGAGTCAAAGAAGATTGTATTCGAGGACAGGGCTAAACATTATGCAGATCCTGCTTTTCATGATATACCGTATGATATTTTATTGTCTAAGCAATATGGAGAAATTCGAAGAGCATTGATCACAGATACAGCAAGAGTCGACATTACTACGGGTGTTGACGTTCTTGAAGATGGCGATACTATTTACCTGACTACAGCAGATCAATATGGTAATATGGTATCATTGATTCAAAGTAATTTTAGAGGTATGGGTACTGGTTTTGTTGTTCCTGGAACAGGATTTAGCTTTCAAAACAGAGGTGAATTATTTTCACTAGACCCTATGCATCCTAATGTGTATGAACCTGGAAAACGACCGTTTCATACCATCATACCAGGATTTATTATGAAAGATGGTAAGCCATTTATGACACTAGGCAATATGGGAGGTGCCTATCAGCCTTTAGGGCATGTGACATTGATTACAAATATTATTGATTTTGGTATGAATCTTCAAGAATCCGGTGACGCTCTGAGGTGGAATCATTCAGGATCAACTCAGCCTACTGATAGTTTACAATCTAATCCAATAAGTGTTGGTATTGTTGGTATTGAGACATCGATTGATCCTTTAGTAGTAAAAAAGTTAGAAGAAATGGGGCATAAAATTATTGTTGGCAATGGTTTTTTTGGTAGATTTCAGGCTATTATGAAGGATCCCGACACGGGCGTTTATTATGGTGCTTCTGAATCAAGAGTAGATGGGCAGGCTGCTGGTTACTAAATATTCATTTGAAAAGTATTTATTTGAAAAAGATAGTATTAATATGATCTGTAACATTTAATTACTCTCTTCGTTCATATAATCAGATATGCTACTCGGATTTGATATAAATCTTGTAATTAATTGTTAACTATTAGTTTAAATATTATGGAAAAGACCAAAAGCTTGATAGCAATTGCAGATGATTTTCTCAAACTATTTAGAAGAATCTTTCTAAATATTCTCACAGTTCTATTTTTAATACTAATAACAATTGGTTCTGGTTCTTTTTTGTTCTCCTTATTAAAATCTGAAGAAGTTGAAACTAAGGATCAAATTTTATATCTGGAGCCAAAAGGACTGATTGTGGATAAAGCTATAACTTCTGAGTTTGATTTTCTAGGCAGCTCTACTAATCAGATTGAATTAGAAAACTTTTTAAAAATTATAAATAATGCTGGAACAGACGATAATCTTAAAGCTATTTACCTTGATGTAGATGGTTTAAATGCCTATTACACCTCAGCACTAAAAATTGCAAGCGCTCTCTATGAAGCAAGAGAAAACGGTAAAGAAATTATTGCTTTTACAAAAGGCCTAGGAACAACAGGATATCTTATGCTTTCACAGGCAAATGAGATAATTTTGGAAAAAGACTCTTACGACTCAGTACTTCCATTTGGATTCAGCAGAGTAAGATTATATTCAAAAGATTTCTTTGAGAATATAAAAGTTGATATGAATGTTTATGCTGCAGGTAAGTTTAAATCGGGTCCTGAAAATTTTACTAGAAATGAGATGTCTGAAACTGATAAGTTAGCTTGGTTAGAGTTTGTAAGCCCAATTTGGGAGAAATATAAAACAAAAATAGAAACTGCTAGAGGTTTCGAATCAGGAAAAATTCAGTATCTGGGAGATAATTATCATTTATTTGCGGCTGAAAATGGCGGTGATATTAATAAAACTGCTCTTACATCTGGCCTCGTGGATACGTTAATGTCAAAACAAGAAACCAGAAACTATCTGATTGAAAAATATGGCAGCAAAGAGACGTATGACCGACCTGATGGAATTTCTGGCAGTGAATATCTGTCTACTTTGAAAGATGAGGATATAAGCAACAAACAAAAAAGAATTCAAGAAAAGAATAAGATAGCTATAGTACATATAGAAGGAACAATCTTAACTGGTGAAATTGGTTTCAATATTGCTGGCTCTACAGGTATAGTGAATAATATAAATAAGGCTAGGGATGATGAAAATGTTAAAGGGATTATACTAAGGATTAATAGCCCCGGGGGGGATGTATATGCCTCTAAGATGATTACAAATGCTTTAGAAGAATTTCAATCTACAGGAAGACCTGTAATATCATCGATGAGTGATATTGCAGCGTCAGGCGGAGTATGGGTAACTACTACATCAGAAGAAATATGGGCCGAAAATACGACTCTAACCGGATCAATAGGTGTATATAGTATAATTCCAGATCCTTCGCCATTATCAAATTGGGCAGGTGTAAATTATGATGGTATAAGTATGACAAAAGCTGGTGATGTTAATGATTTAAACAGAGGAATGAATGAAGAGTTAAATGAATTCTATAGAGAGAATACAGAAAATATATATAAGGACTTCGTAACAAGGGTTGCAAATAATAGAGGTATGAATTTCTCAGAAGTTCTAGATTTTGCTGGTGGTAGAATATGGAGAGGTGATACAGCTCTCGAGTTAGGTTTAGTTGATAAATTAGGTTCTTTAGATGAAGCTATTGAATCAATGGTCACAAAACTTGATTTGAAAGACTATAAAGCTTTTTCTTATAACAATGAGGTTGAATTTGATGATTATTTAAATTCACTTACACAAGATATACTCCCCATCCAAATCCAAAGCATATTAAATAATATTAGCGGATTGAACAGTTTATTCCTATCCAATAGAGATAGTTATGCAGTTGCATATTGTTTTGATTGTGGTTTTAAAAACTTTAAATAATTTCTTAGAAAATTAAAACCTAATTTTGTTGTAAACAGGGCTTAATTTTACTTATACCAATATTAAATAAATAAGCGTAAACAATGTGTTATGATTTAATCAAATAAGGCTAGCCTGATTGAAGTTTTAAGAATAATACATCTATTTACCAGAGAATCTGTTCTATACTGTTTTAAATTTCAAATCATTGTTGATATTAATGGTAAATAAACACTTACAATGGTAGATTAGGTTATAGTAGTGAACACTAAAGTACGGAGCTATTTGTGACCCATAAAAATACTATCCCACCACTCACGCAATTAACCGAGGAAGAACAGATGCTCAAAGAAGCAACCGCTGATTTTGCCCAAAACTCTTTAGCTCCACTTGTTCAAAAAATGGATAAGCAAGCTAAACTTGAGAAGAGTATTATTGATGATTGCTTCGAAATAGGATTAATGGGTATTGAAATTCCTGAAAAATATGACGGTGCTAGCGGGACGTTCATGATGTCCATTGTTGCTATTGAGCAGCTCTCTCGGATCGATGCATCCGTGGGCGTTTTTATGGATGTGCAAAATACCTTAGTCAACAACGCCTTCCTAAATTTTGGATTCGGAGACATTCAAGCTAAGTATTTACCTCAACTAGCCACTGAGAAAGTAGGAGCATATTGCCTTTCAGAAGCCAGTTCGGGTAGTGACGCTTTTGCTCTAAAGGCTACAGCTAAAGAAGACGGCGATCACTATGTACTCAACGGGGCAAAACTTTGGATCACCAACGCAAATGAAGCGGACATTTTTATCGTGTTTGCTACGGTAGATCCTGAAGCTGGGTACAAAGGGATAACTGCCTTTGTAGTGGAGCGAGATTTTGAAGGGTTTTCTATAGCAAAAAAAGAAGACAAACTAGGCATTAGAGCCAGTTCAACCTGTGAAATTTTGCTTGAAGATTGCCGTGTACCAAAAAAAAACATCTTAGGTGAACTCGGGAAAGGGTACAAAGTAGCTATAGAAACCTTAAATGAGGGGCGAATCGGTATTGGCGCTCAAATGATTGGTCTTGCTCAAGGTGCTTTCGAGGCTGCCTTAGCCTATGTGAAAGAACGAAAGCAGTTTGGCCATGCCGTCTCAGAGAATCAAGGAATTCAGTTTCAGCTGGCACGAATGGCCACCGATATAGAAACGGCTCGACTGCTTGTATACAATTCGGCCCGATTGAAAATGGCTGGTAAAAATTTTCTTAAAGAAGCCGCTATGGCTAAATTCTACTCATCCGAAGTAGCTGAACGGGTTAGTTCAATGGCCATAGATTTATTCGGGGGTAATGGATACGTAAAAGAATATCCTGTTGAGAAATATTACCGCGATGCTAAGATTGGTAAAATTTATGAAGGTACTACCAATATGCAGCTAAGCACTATAGCTAAACTATTGTTACAATAAGGTTTTACTAAAAATTGTATACTACCTCTGCTGATATTTATTATGTTATTTAGTTAACTACTTATTTGTTCAATATACCTAATCATCGAATGATCAAACCAGCTTACATACTACCTTTTTTCCTTATTTTAACATCAACCCTTGTTGCACAAGAATCCGATTATCCTACTTTTTTTTCAGAGTCATTTCCACTATTTGAAAAAGCTCTTGGCGATTTTGACCGACCTGTCTCTTCATCGGTTGATGGGGTGCAAGAATATTTTAATCAAGGCTTTCAGATGATGTATGCCTTCACAAAAGTAGACGCTGCCCGATCATTTAAAGAAGCGCAAAAGCTAGATCCTACCTGTAGTATGTGTTTCTGGGGGGAAGCTTGGGCCTGGGGACCCTATTTAAATGGAAAAATGCAAGAAGCGGAAGCGCCTAGAGCCTATGCATCCATTCAGGCCGCTCAAGAATTAGCTCAAGAAGGCTTCGTTACCGAAAAAGAAGTAGATCTGATTGCTGCAATGGCATTCAGATATCATGAAACCTATGATCCCGAAACCCAAGCAGTACGTGATACCGCCTATGCTAAAGCTATGGAGCAACTTGCACAAAAATACCCTAATGACTTAGATATAGGCACTTTCTACGCCGAAGCTCTATTCTTGCTTGAACCTCGAAGAGGATATAGAGACATCGATGATCCAGATGTACAGCGTATACATCGTGAACTTGAACGGGTATTGTCTCTTGACATTACCCACACTGGGGCATGTCATCTCTACATTCATGCCACTGAATCTACAACAAGACCAGAGAAAGCACTAGAATGTTCCGAATTTATAGGTAGTTCTATACCTGGCGCCAGTCACATTAACCATATGCCTTCTCATACATGGAGTGAAGTAGGTATGTGGGGTAAATCAGTTCAAGCAAACATAATGGCTTGGCACTCGGATCAAAAAGCTGCAACAGGTGAAGGATTTGCCATCTATCCCAGCCATAATTTGCATATGCTTGCATTTGCCGCATCCATGGACGGCCAAAGTGGAATAGCAACTCAGGCAGGGCGGGATTATAGCAGACTCACTGGAAATCCAATGTTTGAACTACTCACTTTAATTCGGTTTGGACGTTTTGAGGACGTGCTCGACATAGCTAAAATTCGTAAAAAGCCCACCAATGACATACAGTTGGGGGTGTGGAATTTCTCAGTGGGATATGCTTCACTTAAATCTGGAGATGAAGCGACTGCCACCTCTATGATTACCGACATCAAAGAATTATCAGAATCGTCTGAGGCCCGCTTTCGTTTTCACCCAGCTAATCTATTGCTAGGTACTTTAGCTCATATACTTGAGGGAGAAATACAATGGACTCAAGGCAATCTAGATCAGGCTATTGAATCTTTCAATATAGCTATCTCATTTGAGGATCAACTAACCTACGATGAACCTGAACCTCTACCCTTTGCGGCGCGGCACTGGTTAGGTGCTGCTTACTTTGCAACGGATAATTTTCCTGAGGCTGAACGAGTATATCGAGAAGCCCTTCAAGATCATCCAAACAATGGTTGGTCTTATTATGGCTTGCTACAAGCCTTACAGGGACAGGGCAAACAAGACAATCAAATCCAAGAAGCTTTCAACCTTAGCTGGGCGCGATCCGATACTTGGCTTAGAGGCTCAAAATTCTAGTCATACTCTTTAAAAACTCATCATACAAATTCTGTATAATGCCACTTTATAACATAAATACATATAAAAAATGAATTGTTTTCGAATAATCATAACTGGTTTCATGCTAACCTTCCTAGGTCTTAACGCATGCTCCAAACAAAACCAACCAAAGAAATTTGCAGTCATTAAATATCAACAAGAGACTTGTACATTTTGTCCAGGTGGAGACGCAGGCATTGAAGACTGGACTACCAACGGGCCTTATTTACCTGGCGACGAACTCATTGGAAAAGGCCATACAAATCTTGGCGGATATGTAGGAGGTTTTGTCCATAAAGCAAATGTTTTAAGAGATGTTGAAGTGGTAGGGATTAATTCTCCAGATTTTGTATTTGGCGGGTCTTCTCGAAGTTGGAATACTCTTGAAAGCTTCGAATATTTTATGGATATCATTTTAAGTGACTTAAAATCTAAGCTCCCAGTAGATGGGGTTTATCTGGCGCTTCACGGTGCTATGGCGGTTCGCGATATTCCAAAGCCCGAAGCAGAAATAGCAAAACGAATTCGTGCACTTGTTGGGCCTGAGGTTCCGATTGCCGCTTCTTTTGATCTTCATGGAAACGAAGACGAAGAGTTTTTAGATTGGGCAGATGCAGCGTTTGTAACCAAACGCTTCCCTCATTATGACGCGTTTTTGCAAGGTGAGCGTTCGGCTGAGTTTTTGTATAAGGCTTCAAAAGGGATGTATACTCCTACATCAGCCAGTAGAAAGCCGCCTGTTATAACAGCCACTGTTTTACAATGGACAGGAGCATCCCCAGCAATGGACATTATGGAGCGTGCCAGACGCTGGGAAGCTAGAAATAAAGACGTTTATGTGAGTGTCTTTTACGGATTTCCTTGGTCCGATGTACCCGACATTGGTACTACCGTACATGTGATTACCAATGATGACCAAGCACTAGCCGACTCGATTGCCGACGATATGGCCGGATATATTTGGCGTGTGCGGGAAGAATACGTAGATCAACAATTTCCAATGCCCAAAGAGGCCGTTCAAATCACTAAAAAAGCTATTGCCAATCAACAAACCCCGGTTGCACTAGGCGATTATTCAGACCGGCCCGGAGATGCTACATGGATACTAAGTGAATTAATCGATAAAGAGGTAGGAAAGGTCTTGTACGCGGCTCTTCGGGACGAATTTGCCTTAGAAGCACTCAAAGAACAAAATGCCCAAGCAGGAGATCGTTTTAGCAGAAAAGTGGGTGGTATAACGGGTGAACAAGCCGGCCCTCCGGCTCAGATTGACGGCGAGGTGTTATTTTTTGGACCACAATGGGGCTATGACCACGTAGCAGCAATTGATTTTGGCAACGATAATGTGCTCATTATTACCCCAACCTATGAACAAATTATCCGGCCAGAATCATTACGATTTGGTCCTATAAATCCTGACGATTTTGACGTATTTGTAGTTAAATCGAGAGTACATTTTCGCCGCGGTTTCGACGAAACAGGCTACGCCAAAACCATCCAAGTAGTGGATGCTCCCGGAGATTGGTTTGGTACTATTCGCATTAATGCGTTAGAATACGAGTTCGGCCCCATCGATCAGTTATATCCCTTTAATACTGAAACCATAGACTACTAAGACTAAAGCAGTTTTTACTGGTACAAGGTAAATAGATCATTGGCTAAGTTTCCAAAACTAGCACTTGATACATTCGTGGTCATAACCACCACAACCCCGCTATTGGGTTGCATAAACGCAAAAGTGGTACCACCCACCGAGCCACCTGTATGCCCAATTAATCGATTACCTTGAGCATCTTTGCGGTTAGACCAACCCAATCCATAGTTGGTGGATTCACCGCTAGTTGTTTGTTGTGGAGTTGTTAGTTCTGAAAGAGATTCAGCAGTTAAATACGATGCTTCAGCATGTTGCCATAAAAAACGAGCCACATCCTCGGTAGTTGATATAAAGCCACCTCCAGCCCATTTCCAACTATTATCTACCTCAGGAGAAGGGGTGAGTACACCGACAGGATCACGCAAATAATAGCTTACTTTTTCAACCTCTTCCAAGTCACTTAATTCGGGGTGGGTACTGGTCATGTTCAGTGGATCAAACACGTACTGCTGCATGTAATCTAAATAGGGAGTCCCTGCTGCTTGTTCAATCACCGCACTAAGAAGGGTCCAAGCATGTGTGGAGTAAAGGTATTTCGAATCGGGTTCATGAAGAAGTGTATCTTTCTCAAAGATAGAAAGAGCCTCATTTACTGAGGGATAAAAACGATTTATATTCATTTCATCGCCTCTATAATGACGAATACCTGAGAGGTGACCGGCTACTTGTCTGGGTGTAATAGTCCATTCTTTTTCAGGGAAATTGGGAACATAACGATACACACTACTATCTAAGTGCACCTTGTTGTCTTCTACCAAGGTCATGAGCGCAGAAGCTGCAAATGTTTTAGAGACGCTTCCAACTCGAAACCGGGTAGTGGATGGATCTATCATTTTTTTGGCCTCTAAGTCAGCGAAGCCAAAGCCTTTGGAATAGACTTGTTCACCTCCTTTTAGAATAGTGACCGAAATTCCTGGGAGTTCATTTTCATCAAGGGTTGTCGTAACTAAAGTATCTGCTTGTTCGGCCTTTTCCTGCAAAGTTGGGGGCGTTGAACAAGTCACCCATCCAAAAAAAAGGATAGTTATTAAGAAAAAGAATCTGGTATTTGAAATCATTTTATTCATCATTTTATTGCGGAATTGGATTAATTAAAATAGATCGAAAGGAGTGAATACCGTCAAAAAAATTACCTAGTCTAAGGTTCTCATTTGGGCTGTGCTGATTATTATCTGCATTGACTAATGGTGCAAGTACAGCTGGTATATCAAGTTCATTCAGGAAGAAGGAAAGAGGTAAACTTCCACCTAAGATACGTATTTGAACTACCTCCTTACCATGTGCTTGCTCTAGAGCATCCTTTAACCAAGCTCCTAGTTCTGAGTCTAAAGGTGTTCGAAACGGATACATAGATACAGTATGTTCAACAAAAATGGGCTTTTCAATACTAAGCATTTCCTCATGAGTTGGCACGGCATCTAAAATTGTATATCCTTGTTGTTTTATATGTTCTTTTACCAATCCTGCTAGTCGGTTTCCATCGGTATTTGGTACGGTTCTAATATCTATTTCAACAATAACTTTATCAGGGACAATTGTTCTAGCTTCATTTCCCACCCATGCCGAACGAATACCGCGCACGTTCAATGATGGAAACTGCATAGCTTCCTGATAGTTTATACCAACTTTTTCAGGTTCCTTAAATCCAGCCCTTTCTTGTATTGCCTCCTCATTGTCAGGAACGGCTGCCATGACTTGAAGAGCCAATGAATCAAAACTAACACCATCATAGTATCCAGGAATGACTACGCGTCCTTGCTCGTCCTTCATCGAAGCTAATAAATGTGCTGCTCTGAAAACTGGATTAGGAGCATAATTCCCAAAATGGCCACTATGTTGAGACTTAGAAGGACCATATATTTCAAGAGTCATTCGGGTAATCCCCCGCACTCCATAAGTGAGTGTAGGTAGCCCGGAATCGTGCATAGGGCCGTCCGAGACCACCAAATAATCAGAGGAAAGCAAATCCGAATATCGTTGCACCGAAGATAATAGGTGAGGCGAGCCTCGCTCTTCCTCAGAATCCAAAATTATCTTAACGTTGTAAGCCAGTTCCTGTCTCTCTTTTTGAAGTTCTTGGAGAGCAGCAAGTAACATAATAATTGGACCCTTATCATCAGACGCGGAACGTGCAAAAATACGCCACTCTTGATCATAAGGAGGCTCAGGCACCTCTTTGCTCATAATCTGCCAATTCCCCATTTCTGTTCTACTTTTATAAACAGGCTCGTATGGACTTGGTTGATTCCATGCCGATGGATCAACAGATTGCCCATCTAAGTGCATATAAAAAAGGACAGTGGGTAGATCTTCACCGCGTATTTTTTGGGCGAAAAATAACGGCTGCCCATTTGTTTTCAATCGTTTTGCATCAAAGTCAAGTTGGCGAAACGCTTCAATAAGCCACTCGATATTAGGTTCGATATGCTCATTATATAACCCATTATTTGGAATAGATAAAAAATGGTCTAATTGCTTCAAATAAGTATATTTATCTTCACCGGTCAGATCTTGGGCTGAGATTGGTGAATTAAAAACCCAAATTATACACATTAATCCTACAGCAGGATATAATCTCATATATATCTCCATTGATTTAACTAACTGTTTAAAAATAGTCTATTGATCGTAGTAAAATCTACTCATTACATAAGCTGCGACCAAATCTGAATTTACTACAAGTTAGTATGCAATCCTTTTCTAGCTTCATTGGCAGAGTGACTCTTGCATATGTTCATTTTGATTGGTAAATAGGAGAACTAATTAATCCCTTGAGTATGTCTTCACGTAAAGAATTTCTAAGCAAAATAGGTAGCGGAGCTGCAGCTTTGACGCTAGGTACTTTTTTTAATCCACAAAACACAAAACATGTCTTGGCCGAGCTAAGTAAGTTCGACGGTTCTCCCACAGAGTTAGCGACCAATGAATCCTTCTGGTACCGCGTTCAACAAGCTTTCACCGTGGATCGAAGTTTAATTAATTTGAATAATGGAGGCGTTAGTCCATCTCCCAGTTTTGTCCAAGAGGCTATGAAAAAGCATCTGGATTTCTCCAATCAAGCTCCTGTATATAATATGTGGCGAATTTTAGAACCCCGACGTGAGGGGGTTCGACAGCAGCTAGCCCGTATGTTGGGCGTAGATTCCGAAGAAATAGCCCTTACCAGAAATGCCTCAGAAAGTTTACAAATATGCCAATTAGGTATGGATCTGCAACCAGGTGACGAGGTACTGACCTCAACGCATGATTACCCACGAATGATTAACACCTTCAAACAAAGAGAGCGCAGAGAAGGGATTGTACTTAAACAATTTGACCTTCCGGTACCTGCTGAGGATGAAAATGAAATTGTAGATCTCTTTGAACGCAACATTGGCCCAAAAACCAAAATGATACTTATGTGCCACATTGTAAATCTTACTGGGCAAATACTTCCGGTTAAAAAAGTTGTCGCAATGGCACGAAAAAAAGGAATTCCTGTTTTGGTTGATGGAGCTCATGCCTTTGCTCACTTTCAATTCACTCACGATGACCTAGATTGCGACTATTACACGACCAGTCTTCATAAATGGCTTTTTGCCCCCCATGGTACTGGGCTATTATACGTGAAAAAAGATAAAATAGACGATTTATGGCCCCTAATGGCAGCACATGAAAACCAGGATGATGACATTCGAAAATTCGAAGAAATAGGAACACATCCTGCTGCAAATTACCTCGCCATTGGAGAAGCAGTCACCTTTCATGAAGGTATAGGTAGTGAGAGGAAAGAGGCCCGACTAAAATATTTAAATGATTTATGGATCGACGAGCTGATAGACGATCCAAAAGTCACCTTACATACGTCACGCAATCCATCATTTGCCTGTGGAATAGCAACGGTTGAGGTGAAAGGAAAGGACCCATCGGAGTTAAGTAGTTCTCTTTGGAAAAAACATAATATAATAGTCACACCCATAAAACATCATCAATTCAACGGTATACGTGTTACCCCCAACGTGTACACTACCACCGAAGAAATTGCACGATTTACCGACGCTATGAAGCAAGAGGTTTTTGATGCATAATTTAATTTCTTTATCTCTGGCACTATTTTTAATAACAGCCTGCTCACTTAGCGCGCCCCAATCCAATTCAAATACGGAAAAAACGATTATTGTTACCGATCAAGCGCCTGCTGCTGTTGGAGTTTATTCACAAGGGGTGCGAGTGGATAATACCATTTACATATCTGGGCAATTAGGCCTGGATCCACAAACAGGTGAAATGGCCGGTGATGATCTAGAATCACAGGTCCGTCAAGCAATAGAGAATATCGAAGCAATTTTATCCGCTGAAGAATATGGATTAGAGGATGTGGTTAGTGTGGATGTTTTTTTGGACGATTTAGACAATTACTCGGAATTCAACAGCATATATATCGATTATTTCACCCAAGATTTCCCAGCCAGAATGGTACTGGAAGCAGCTCGAATCCCACTCGATGCCAAGATTGAGATTAAAGTTATTGCCGCAAAATAAGCCTGATTTACACGAATTACCCACTGCTTAATCCGCTCATCATTTAACACTACTACCATGCGCTACAAAGAATTCCTACCCTTTCTATTTCTTCTCACGTTCATTTACACTTCATCAGTATTTGCGCAAACGCAAGTAGCTGAGCAAAATCAAGAACCTACGATCATACTGTTTCGGCATGCCGAAAAATTGGATTCCAGTCGTGACCCTGATCTATCATCAATAGGTTTCGAACGGTCCAATACCCTATTCCATATGCTAAAAGACCTAGAAATAACTGCTATTTATTCTACTTCTTATAAACGTACCATGCAAACCATCCAACCCTTAGCGGACTCATTGGAATTACCAGTGAACCCCTATGATGCACGAGATTTATCAGGATTTGCCGAAATGTTAAAAGAAACAACAGGGGTGATACTGGTTTCTGGACACAGTAATACTACCCCTACTCTAACAAGCTTGATTCTCGGCTATGAAGTAGCAAAGATTAACGAAGATGAATATGACAACTTATTTATTATCACTAGTGCTTCTACCAACCCGGTACTGACAAAGCTACGATACCCAACATTTTACTGATCCTCATGCTAGTGATTCAATTACAGCAGGGTTTGCGTCTCCTACCTTCCTTGATATGCTTCACCGCTAATGATCCATTCAGGTTCTCCCTCACCTTTTAGGTAATGGTCGAAGTATTCTTTCATGCGTATAGCATAATCCAGTTTATTTTCAAAACGCTGAAGATGATGCGGCTCGCCGTGATATTGCAAGAAAATCACATCTTTGTTGTAGCGCCGCATAGCAATATACATTTCAATGCTCTGATACCAAGGCACCGCCCCGTCATCGTCCCCATGTTGAATAAGCATGGGGGTA